>Ga0209542_10002253_pt1 | contig 43581 bp, 40 predicted proteins | sample RifCSPhighO2_01_FD_184028 | JGI IMG/M metagenome (GOLD analysis project Ga0209542, IMG submission 184028) | Soil microbial communities from Rifle, Colorado - Rifle CSP2_plank highO2_0.1 (SPAdes) (version 2) | ecosystem: Environmental > Terrestrial > Deep subsurface > Rock core/Sediment ... | reverse complement strand
GTGATGGCTCTTTGCGGCTTATCAAATAAAACTTGAAACGTGAAACGTGAATCGTGTTTCATATTGTGTGTTTCATGTTTCATGATTCGTGCTTCTTGCAATGGTTGGCGGTATCTGATTCTTGCCAAGCATTTAAGCGGCAATTTTGGCGCTTTGTTAGAAATCCAATTGATATTTTTTACCGTTAATTTGTTCGCGAACAAATTTTCATCTTTGCCTTCGGCTACAAAAATAGTATTGGTCTTTAAGTCCTTGGCCGCGACATAATAAATTTTCCCCTGTTCGCCAGGCAAACTGCCTTTAATGCCGATCCCCTTTCTTTGGCCAATAGTGTAAAAGGTCGCGCCATCATGCGTGCCAATAATTTTTCCTTTAAGATTTTTAATCGGCCCGGGATTTATGCCGATTTTTTCCTTTAAAAATCCGGCAACGTCAATTTCGCCGACAAAACAAACGCCTTGCGAATCGGGTTTTTCCGCCGTCGGCAAGCAGCATTTGCTTGCTATCGCTCGTATTTGCTGCTTCGTATAATCGCCAATCGGAAATAAACAATATTTCAGTTGTTCTTGCGTTAAAGTCCAGAGAAAATAGCTTTGGTCTTTATTTAAATCTTTGGCAATTTTCAATTTATAATTTGGAAATTGAGATTTGAAAATTGAAAATTCCCGCCGTAAGCGGGTATAGTGTCCGGTGGCGATATAGTCGGCCCCAAGCTGGAGCGCTTTTTTTAAGAAAAGCCCGAATTTAATTTCCCGGTTGCACATTACGTCCGGATTGGGAGTTCGGCCAGCGGCATATTCGCTAACCATATAATCAACCACGGCTTTTTTAAATTCGTTTTCAAAATCAAAAACATAAAAAGGAATACCTAAAACGCCGGCAACTCGCCTCGCGTCGGCGGCGTCTTCCTGCGCGCACCCCGTTAGCGACCAACCTTTCATATATACCCCAACAACATCGTATCCTTTTTGTTTTAGCAATAAAGCCGCGACAGATGAATCAACACCCCCGCTCATGGCGCAGAATATTTTTTTTCGCTTGTCCATAGTTGAAATATCATGACACATAAAATTAAAAATCGCAAAAAACCCCGCGAAATGCGGGGTATAGAAATTAGCAAACGTTGTAATCGCAGCTATCGCAGTGGCTGCATCCTTCTTCGTAAATCAACGCGCCTTGCCGGCATTGCGGACAGCGATTGCCGCGAAGAATCGCAATTTCTTTTTCTTTTATTTCTTTATCTTCAATAAAGCCGAAATATTTGAGATAAAAATCAATGGCCTTGCTGACACCGTCGGCAAGCGACATAACTTTTTCTTTTCCAAAACCGGAAGTGCGGCTTCCGCCAATACCCCTAAGCTGGTCCCTAAGCTGGGTTAAGCGCTCAATCGGCGTTTTCGGCGATTCAATCCGCAAGTGTGCTGAAGCGAGCCGCCCCATAGCTTCAGCATCGGCCGCGGCATCGGTTCCCGCCTTGGCAACATTGATAAAAATTTCAAACGGCTCAATCGGTCCGATTTCAATATCATAATTAATGGTGACAAAAGCGGCGCCATCGGGCGTTTCCACGCGCGTGGTAATGCCATGAGCCGGCTTTGGCCTTGAGCGGATAAAATCTCGGTAATCTAATTTGCCCTTTTGACTATCATTAATCCCCACCGAAAGCACTCCGCCTTTGCAGCCATCCCGGAAAACCGTGATTCCCAAGCAAGCAGTTTCATAAGCGAGCCAATAAATTTTTTCAATGTCGGCCGGCATGGCCGAATTGGGAAGATTAATAGTTTTAGAAACTCCATTATCGGTGTTTTTCTGAAAAGCGGACTGAATTTTGACATGCCACTCTGGCTTTATCTCGTGGGCAGTGATAAAAACTTTCCTTACATCGCCGGGAATACCGTCTAAATCGCTAAGTTGGCCGCGGTTTTTGACTTCCTCTTCAAGTTTTTCGGAATAAAATCCGCGCTTTTTAGCAACTTCAAGAAATCTTTCAAATCCGGGCTGGATTCGATACAAAATCCGATTTTCAAACCTATGAACTTCTGTAAGGCCATAGAACGGCTCAATGCCGCCGGAACAACCGGCCAAAATCCTGATTTCACCGGTCGGGGCGATAGTTGTAATAGTGCAGTTTCTCATCGGCTTATCATCTTTATAAATACTTTGCTCCCAGAGCGGGAAAGGTCCGCGTTCCGCGGCAAGTTTTTGCGACTCTTTATGGCCAATATTGTTGATGAACCTTGAGATCTGTTCCGCCAGCTTAATGGCATCATTTGACGCGTAAGGCGTATCAAGGTAAGTCAGCATATCGGCCCAGCCCATAATGCCAAGGCCAATCCGCCGGATTTTATTAGCAAAATCTGCAATTTGGGGAAGCGGATAAGGATTAAGTTCAATAACGTTATCCAAAAAGCGGACGGCTAAACGCACGGTTTTTTCTAATTCCGTATAATCAATCTTGTATTTATCGCTTTCCTTGATTAGGAACTTGGAAAGATTAATGGAACCCAAATTACAAACGTCAAAATCAAACAACGGCTGTTCGCCGCAGGGATTGGTCGCGTTAATCATTTTAAGCGATGGAATCGGATTTGCCCGCCATCTGTTGGTTTTATCAACAAACCACAAACCGGGATCGCCGGTTTCCCATGCCATTTTCACAATGGCGTCAAAAACCATTCTGGCTTTAAGCCGAGATACAATCTCGCCATTCTGCGGAGCGATTAAATCATATTCTGAATCATTTCTGACCGCTTCCATAAAAACGTCGGTTGCCGCCACGGATATGTTGAAATTGGCAATCTGCGTATCAAGAAGCGAAGTTCTTAAAAGATCTAAAGCGCGCTTGCTGTAAATGAATGGTTTTACGCGTTCATAGATTAACTTATTTTTATCCGTTAACATTCCTTTGGACTGGACAAATTCCATGATATCGGGATGGTGAACATTCATAATAGCCATATTGGCGCCACGGCGCATACCGCCCTGTTTTACAAATTCGGTTGAAGTATTAAATACTTTAAGAAACGAAACGGGACCGGATGACCGGCCGCGGGTTGATTTAACAAGCGCGTCTTTTGGCCGCAAAGATGAAAATGAAAAACCGGTTCCGCCTCCGGATTTATGGATTATCGCTTGCCACTTGATGGCATCATAAATTCCATCCATAGAGTCCTCAATCGGAAGAACAAAACAGGCGGAAAACTGCAACCCGTTACCGGTGCCGGCATTGTAAATTGTCGGAGCGTTCGGAAAAAACTTTCTTTCCGCTAAAGCCGCGTAAAATTCTTTTGCCAGCTCGCTAACTTCATCGTCGGACTTGCCGTGTTTTTTGTCGGCGGAAGCTATGTAGTAAGCGACTCGCCAGCACATGCCTTCAACAGTTTCGACTATTTGGCCATCTCTATCGCGGCGCAAGTAACGCTCGGTGATAAGCTTAAGCGCGTCTTCGGTAAAAGCTGGGGAAACAAGGCCTTCGGGCATCGGAGCAATATAAACCTTGGTTCGGCTCATTTTTTCCTCTTTTTTAAAGATCAAAAAATAAAAAGTAAAAATACTCTAACATTAAAAAAATTTTAAATCAAACGGAAAATCTGTGGACAAAAAATCGTTTTTAGTTATAATATTCCGGACATTAGTATGTTATCAATAAACGACTTACAAAACGGAATAAACATCGTTTACGAAGAAACGCCCTATCAGGTCCTTGAAGTCCTCCATCTTCATATTGGCCGTGGCGGCAGTAGTATTCAAACAAAATTAAAAAACTTAAAAACCGGCGGAGTTTTAAACCGTAATTTTAAGCCGTCCGACGTTTTTGAAGAAGCAGATACTCTAAAACAGAAAGTAAAATATCTTTATAACCACAGAGATGAATATTGGTTCGCCGAGGAGAATAACCCAGTAAATCGCTTTAAACTTTCGCAGGAACAAATTGGAAACGCTATTAACTTTTTAAAACCAAATACCGTTGTTGAGGCGCTGAAATTTAAAGGCGCAATTTTAAACATAACCTTGCCAATAAAAATGGACTTTAAAGTCATAGAAGCCCCTCCTGCCGTTCGCGGCAATACCGCCCAGGGCGGCACCAAAACCGTCACCATAGAAACCGGCATTCAAATAACCGTTCCATTATTCATAAACGAAGGCGATATAATAAGAATAAACACAACAACTGGTGAATATGTTGAAAGAGTAGAAAAGGGAAAATAAAAATAAAAACAAAATGTCACGAGACAGAATTATTATGGTTGTGGATAACCTATTGACTTTTAGCAACCGCTTGCTATACTATGTTCATACACCACGAAAAAGACCCTTATGGGGTTCTGTCCCCATCGGGGGCTTTTTCTTTTTGAGTGAGCTCAAAATGGGAACGCTGATCGTTATTTTCCGTAAAAATTCAAATCCCCAGCTGCAAAAACCAAACCCCACCGCTACGCGGCAGGGTAAACTTATTTATTTTGCAGTTTTTGAATAATAGCAATTACGTTCTTTTCAAGTCTTTTTCTTTGGGAATGAGAAAAATAGTTCAACTCCGTATCTTTTGATATTTTTTCCTGATCATACGCCCGCCTGACATAGGGCATAAAACCTCTTTTTTCCGCATCAGGAATTTTTTCTTTGGCAAATTTTTTAAAGTTTTTTTCTTCCGCTTTTATTTCCTCAAAAAAATTTATGAGAGCGGCTCTTCGTTTTTTATTTAGCACATCGCAACCTAAAAAGAAAGTTATATCCCCCTTCTTATAAGAACCAAAAATATATACTCCATTTGCCCTCGGTATGCCGCTATTCCAAATTGGCCTTGTTTGACTCTCCTTAGAATACTTAATCTCAACCGGAATAACATATTTTTCGGTAAAAACAATAAAGTCAGGATAATTCTGCGAACCGAACGGTCCGCGAATAAACGACATCGGGTATTTCTTAAATACCAAAAAATCCGCATTCTGTTTCTGTACGATAAAATTTTTAATAACACTAAAATCTGCGGCAGAAATATCCCGCTTCAGTATTGGAGAATAACCATTTGAACGAAGGCCGCGCTCAAACCTATCTTCAAAATGCTCGCCTGTTTCAGCTCGCAAATAATCTGCTTTGTGTTTTATTATGTCTTCGAAAATGCCAAGCATAATTTTCGTATGTTCTTATGTATTCTTCTACCACATCTGCCTTGCCAAATCCAGGCACTACAGTATTCTTCTGCGCTAACTTAGCAAAATCTAATTTAATAAGATTTCTTTTTGTTTCTTCATCACGCGCCTTAAAAAGCGCCCATTGCTTATTTTTCTCAAGGTTCAGGGCATTAAATTCTCTTCTCTCGTAATCTTCATAGCCTTGCCTTGGAACCGCAAAGTCAAAATCATACTGAAAAACTTTTAACGCCTTTTTCGTATTGTTATATTGGTATATTTTAAAATTCGGATGTTTGATTGGGGGAGACGATAATATTCGTTTATTTTGAAATGTGGTATCTTTTTTTGTCCAGATTTGAAATACGCAATTGACATCAAAATTATCTCCGCCGTCGGTAACAAATGAATTCTTAGGCAATAGCCTTTCAGCAATAAGTTTGTAATTTGAATTGATTTTTGAATGCACTGAATATTTTCTAAACTGTACCGGAACTATAAATCCGATTGTGTGCGCGAATTCAGCTGATTTATTGAAAAATTTTATTGCCAATTTAGCTCTTTTACCGAATGGCGGATTACCAATAACCACTACATTATTTTTTCTCCTATCATTATATTGCCATGTTAAAAAATCTTGTTTTTTAATGCCTTTATTCTTTGGTTCTATATCTATTCCAAGCCGTTTTTTAGGATTAAGCAGATTAAAAAAGCTACCTGAACCCGCTGATGGTTCTACAAAAAATGGATTTCTAACACCAAGTTGCGATAGTTTTAAAAGCATAACTTCATAGCACCTTTTAGCAATAGCTTTTTTTGTGTAAAATTGATCAAGTTTCATATTTTAATTATAGCAAAAATCTTCTGACCTTTATTCAAAAAGTTATCAACAGTTTAGAGTAAATTAAGTAAAATCCTTATTTTTCCATTGTTTCTTCCAAGATTTTTTTGAGGCCTTCGGTGTCAACGGTTTTGCGCTGCCTGCCCTCCGTAGCTTTAGCGTAGGAGGGTTTCTTGCCCTCCGTAACTTTTGGCGCTGGCGGTTCTTGAGTTCGAAGCCTCAACTGCGATAAATGCAATGGTTTTGCGGGCGGGCGCCTGCCTGCCGTCGCCTGCGCTTGCCCGCCAGTCGCTGACGCTCCAGGCGTCTGCAAGCGGGGTTCAGGCCGTTGGCGGGCAGAAGTTTTAGAAAAACAATCTCTGCAGTAAACCGGCCGGGACGGATCCGGTTTAAAAGGAACGGTTGTATTTCTTCCGCAACTTGCGCAAACGGCGCTGAACATGTTCTTTTTATCGTCAAAAACCGCGCGTTGCTCGTTAGATGGCTCGCGCGAAGGGGCGTTGTACGGCGGCGCCTCTGCCGGCAGAATGCCGGTAGCGATAGATATAACACCCTCCACATCGGCTCTGGGCGTTCCGTAAGTTTTTCTAGAATATTCTATAACTTCATCGGCGTAAGAAATTTCCGGCTTGGGATATGGAGGTAAAGTAATCGCCGAAAACGGCCTTGAGGGAACGCCGTCAATCAAAAGACGCAGATAAATATTATAATTCGGCAGATTAAGCAGGTCTTGAGCCACGATATTTGGACTAAATTGCTTTTCTTCCAAAAATTCAACATCTTCACCGCCAGCTCTGAAAGCGATAAAAGTGCCGACATTGCCAAAAATAGCGTCTTTTACTTTAACATTCTGATCGTGAACCAATTGGCCTATGTATTGATTGGCAATGGTAAGATCAAGGCGGAATTTTCTGGCCTCCGATAAAATGTCGGCAAAACTATCGGTAACAAAAGTCTGAAATTCGTCAACGTAAAGATAAAAATCTTTGCGGTCTTCTTCCAAAATATCAACTCGGCTCATGGCGGCAAGCTGGATTTTGGTGATAAGCATACCGCCTAAAAGTTTGGTATTGTCTTCTCCAAGCCGCCCTTTAGAGAGATTCATTATTACGATTTTTCCTTCGTCCATTGCCTGCCGAAAATTAAACGAAGAGGTCGGCTGGCCGATAATGTTTCTTATAATCGTGGCCGAACTGAACTGGCCAATTTTATTTTGAATAGCCGCCGTAGCTTCCTGCTCGTATTTTTGCTGATATGCGGCATATTCTTGCGTCCAGAATGCTTTAATAACCGGATCCAATATTTGATTAACAATATTTTTTCTAAAGACCTTATCGGAAAACATCCTGTTAACGCCAAGTAACGTGGAACCGGGAACTTCAAGAAGAGCTAAAATAGTATTGTTTAAAATGTATTCCATTCTGGCGCTCCAAACATCGGGCCATATTTTTTTAAATACCCCCATAAGGCCCGAGGCTACTAAGTGGCGCGCTTTAGCGTCTATGGTCTCTATGGCGTTAAAAGCAATCGGATGCTCCATATCGGCCGGATTAAAATAAATAACGTCTTTTATCCGGCTTTCTGGAATATAATGAAGCAATCTTTCGGCCATTTCGCCGTGAGGATCGACAAAACCCATGCCGTGGCCCGCCAAAATATCGGAAATCATCATATTCATTTGCAGCGTGGTCTTGCCGGTGCCGGTTTGCCCGATAATGTAGACATGGCGGCGGCGGTCATCGGTTTTAATGCCGAACTTTTTCCGTTCGTTACGGAAAGTCGTTTCGGCAAAAAATGTTATCTCATTGTTATTCATAAAATTTTGTTATCCTATTGGCAATGATACCGGCGGTTCGGCTTTTTTAGATTCAACACGGCGCATAGTCGGTGTTTCAACGGTTAAAATCGGATAATGATAAATTGTCGCCAACTCCTCAATATTTAAAATAAAATCTTTTTTCTTCGGCCACTTCCGATTGGCATAACGTTCAATAAAGCTTTGTTTTCTTAAAAATTCTTTCCTTTTTTTAAAAGGCGGATCGGCCGAAGTCCCCGCGTCACTGTTTGATTTGAAGGCATTCATATTTACCGTATTGAACTGCTTGAAGGCGCCATTTATCGCCGCCATGTTGGCGCGGCTGAAAATATCGCTTCTGGCAATATAAGCAAAACGGATACTTACCCTGAAAGCCAATTTTGCCATTTTATTTTCAATGGCTTCAATCACTGCTTTTTCTCCCGATGTAAGATTAGCAACCGATGCTTTGTTTTCTTCCTTTTTCTTCTCTCCCCAAATCGGGTAAATTAAAACGGCTTTTATAAGATTTATTACGAATTCATCTATTGGTCCCAAAGCTCTGTCAAGCCAGTTTTCTTTGGCCGCCGATTTTTTCCCCATTAGCTTATTTATAAATTCCTGGCCCCGTTCTTTCCATTCTTTTTCAGCGGTCGGTTTCATTAAATATTGAATCAAAATATTTTCCCCCGCCTTAAGTTTTGAAAGAATTTCAAGAAATGAAGCCATCGGGTCAACTCGCCTTTCTTCTTCTTTTTCTTCAAAAAAAGGATAAGTTCTTATGGGATAAAAATCGTCTTTTTCCAAAATAAGTTCCGCGCCGCCGATGTCATAAGTTTTGGACGGGACCTTTTTCGCAATTGGGCCGGCGTAATCTAAAACTTCGGAAATTTCCGCGTCGGGATATTGAGCGTGAATTTGGGCCTCAACTAAATTGCGAAATTGTTCCGGCGTTCTGATAAAAAAATACACCGCTCCGTCAATGCCGGCTATTTCAAAACTGAACCATTCCTGCACTTTGCCTTTCCAGTATTTATCAAGAAATTTGATTCTGGTAATAATGCCGTGAAGCCCGGAAAATATCTGCTCCATTGACTTGGGGCTTTTTTCAATATCCCGCGAAACCTTAACTTCGAGAAAAGTCCATTTTAGCGCTTTTATGGCTGTGGTTTTTAAGTGTTTTGTCCAAAGCTCTATAAAAAGCGCGATTAAAACCACCGGCAACCACAGCCACCAGAGCCCCAAAAAAATCTTAATAATCGCGTAAAAAATATCCATCCAATTGGCAATTTATATACTGACGTATATAAGTATACCAAATTTCCCAATAAAATTCCAACGGGTGTATTGGAGAGACATTACCCTTCAATATGTACGACTAACGAACGCACCAACTGCCTATAGGATTTTTGTGCGTTCAGGTAGAAAATAATAATTCATCCTATCCGAACGATCGTTTTTATAGTATAAGCTAAAAAAGTCCTAATTTAAAAAACAACCGCCTTTTATGAGGCGGTTGTTTTTTAATCAAAATGAAATCTAACAACTTAATTTCCGATCGGTTCTTAAGTTGTTAGATTTAAAATTTACTCTTCAACATTAAATGACGACCATTAGGATAAGTGTTGTTAAATGACAAGAAATTTTTTGCTATTCCAATTTCCTGTCAAAAAAATCGCCGCCCTGTTCAAGGACTTCTTTTCCTTCCTCGCTAAAAATTTCTAGTTCAGCTAATTGTTCTTCTAAATCAGATATTTCAAGTACTAATTCTGCAACAGTATAGCTAATAGCATCCGGATTTTGTTTTAATGTCTCGATCTCTTTTCTTTTTTCTACAATAATGGCTTTAAGCCTCTCCAAATATTCATCCGTGTCATCTAATCTTTGTTTTGCCGCTTCTGGCGACATTAATTCTTCTTCTGATTCCGTTTCCGGCCCCTGTTCTTCCGGATGATCAAATTTTAGTTCTTCAATGCTCATAATTTTATCGTTAATTTTATTAAGCTAATATGAAACGATGGTCGTCGGTTTTTTTGAAAACTTTCCGGTTTTGAAGATTTAAAAGAATGGTGTTTTCTTTAACCAGCCGTTTATCCTGGACGGTTTTAACAATTTCTTCCTTGGTTAATCCGATTTTAGAATTTTTTAAAACAGAAATCAAAACATCGCGCACCGTACCCGGTTCGTAGCCCCAGTCGCTTAAAGCGTATGTCCCCCTTCCAACCAAAACAAACCTCGCGTCTTTAATAAGTTCATTGTGAACCGTTTGGGGATGAGCTTTGCGATCCGAAAAAACCGTTTTGTTTATTAAGCTCGCGACTTCGGTAAAGTGAAGCGGTTTTTTTTCTTTTTTAAAAACAAGATAGGCCTTATCTTTAACGCCCCGCGGCGAGACCTCGGGCGAACTTATTAGCCCCCATTCGCCAAAAGGATTCTGAGAAATCTGACGGCAAAGCCCGATATATGATTTTAAAGTTTGTTCGGTTAAATTTTTATTGGCTAATCCGGCGGCGGTTTTAAACAGGGCTTCATTTTGGAGCAGTAAATTTTGGCTGGCTAACTTTTCTTTTAAAGCGCCAGCTAAAGCGATCGCTTGATTATAATGCGCGGCGCCGAGCGCCCAAGCCGACCGCCAAGCTGGAGTTTCTTTGAAATAAACGAATCTTCCGTTGCCTAAAGATAATGTAAAATTAATCAAATTTTCTCTATTTTTTTCTTTTAAAGAAAGTAATTCCGCTAATTCTTTTAAAAAATAACCCTCGCTTCTAACGCCGCCATGGGCCGTTAAATGCCGCTCTATCAGTTCAAAAACCGGCCTTATCGGCTCTAAAGCGTTTTTATTGGTTAACTGTTTAAGACCAAGGGCTTCAATTTGCCTTACCCGTTCCCTGGTAATGCCCATATTCTGGCCGATAGCTTCCAAAGTTTGATAAGATATAATGCGAAGGCCAAAACGTTTTTCAATAACTTCCCGAACCCTTGGATTGATAGTTTTAACTATTTCATCTAAAATATTTTTTAAATTTTCTTCTGCCATATTCTAATTAATTAAAATTTTAATTAACTTATCATATAATGGTATTGTAATGCTGTCAACTTTTTGGGTCAACTTTTCTTTAAAACGTTAAACCAAGTTACTAAAAGCGGAGCCGCGATAAATATAGACGAATAAGTCCCGGAAAAAATACCAACCATAAGCGCCAGCACAAAATATTTCAAACTTTCTCCTCCAAAAACATATAAAGCCGCCAAAGTCAGCAAGACGGTGAACGAAGTGCTAAGCGAACGGACAAAGGTTTCACGGATGCTTTGGTTGACCAGCGGCATAAAACTCAACTGACTATAGCGTTTAAGATTTTCCCGAATCCTGTCAAATACTACGATAGTATCATGAACCGAAAAACCAAGAATCACGAGAAGCGCGACGATAAAATTAGCACCAACCTCAACGCCGTAAAAACGCCCCAAATAAGCGAATAGGCCGATGGGAATAATTAAATCGTGAAAAAGCGCCGCCAAAGTAACAACGCCATAGCGCCACGAACTTATCGGTTGCGCCACTTTTCTAAAAGCCCAGGCGATATAAAGTGAAATCCCCAAAAGAACGATGATTATGGCTTTTATCGACTTCTGTTTCAGTTCGGCTCCAATAGTCGGTCCAATGGACGAAAATCTTCTTTCTTCAAATTGAATTTTATTTTTTTCCGCCTCGGCAGCAAGAATTTTTACAATATTTTGATGGGTCGCTTCATCGGTTTCCCCAAATCGCAAAACCGCGCCGTTTAATCCAAGCGGTGAAATTTTCAAATCATTTAACTTAAGGGGCTTCAAAGCATCGGAAACTAAATTTAAATCGGGCAAAGCAGAATAATTAATTTCCAAAATCGAACCTCCCTTAAAATCAATGCCAAAATGAAGGCCCCAAAGTGCTAACGCGATAATGCTTATGGCAATAAAAATTACGGAAATGGCGTAAAAAACTTTCCTATTTTCAACAATATTTAACATGAATTAAGAATTATGAATTAAGAAATTTTTAGATATTTTTAATCTTTACTCCCGTGAGCAAAGGCCATTTTGAAAAAATAGCTTCCGGAAATAACTTTAATAATGAACGGGTTACAAATATTGCCGAAAACATACTTACAATAACGCCAATGCCGAGAGTTAAGGCGAATCCTTTTATTATACTGGTAGTGAAATAATACAAAACTGCCGTGGTAATTAAAGTTGAAATATTAGAATCACGAATCGACGGCCAAGCTCGAGCAAATCCGTCGTCAATAGCCATCCCAAAACCCTTTCCGGAGCGAGCTTCTTCTTTAAATCTTTCAAAAATAAGAATATTAGCATCAACCGCCATGCCGATTGATAAAATAAATCCGGCAACTCCGGCCAAAGTCATTGTTACCGGTATTAATTTAAATAAAGCCAAAACCATGACGGTGTAAATTAGGAGCGCTAACACCGCCGCGATTCCAAAAAAACGATAGTATAAAATCATAAATACCGCCACCATCAAAAAACCGAGCATTCCGGCAAACAAGCTTTTATCAAGCGAATCGCGGCCCAAAGAAGCGCCTACCGAGTCCTGCGAGATTAATTTAATCGGCACCGGCAGAGCGCCGGCGTTAAGGCGTTCGGTTAACTTTTTTGCCTCCGCAAGAGTAAATTTACCGGAAATCACTGCCGAACCGCCGGCGATCGGTTCTCTCACAACCGGAGCTGAAATCGGCAAGCCATCAAGATAAATGCCAATCGGTTTGCCCACATTGCGGGTTGTCAATTCTTCAAATATTTTAGCCCCATCGCTGTCAAACTGGACGCTCACTGTCGGCTGATAAGTCGTTTGATCAAATTCTACTTTGGCGCTTTTTATATATTTGCCGTTTAAATTTGTCGGTTTAAAATATGGATCCATCGCCAAATAATCTTTATTTTCGGCTTTTTGTTCGCTTAAGATTTTTTGGGTTTCGGCTTCGTCTATCGGCTCTTTAAATTCCAAAAATGGCGTCTCGCCGATTAAATCAATGGCTTGGGAAATATCTTTAATTCCGGCAAGTTCAACTATTAAACGCCACTCGTCGGCCGCGTGCTCAACTTCAACCACCGGCTCGCTAACGCCAAAAAGGTTAACACGCCGTTCAACAACGTCGCGAAGTCCCGACATAGCTGAACTTGCGTCCTGACCCGTTATCTCCGACACATCGGCCAAATAAGTAAGCCGCGTGCCGCCGGCCAAATCAAGGCCGAGTTTAAACGGCATACTAAAAAAACCGGGAATTTTTACCGGTGAAACAACGTTTACTTTATCAATCGCTTTATCCCACCATGCCGGATAAACAAAAAATGCCGAAGCAATGGCGACAACAAAAATAGCGGCAACCGTAAATCTTATTTTGCTTTTTGCATCCAGTTTAAATAATTTATCGGGAGAGTATCCAGTCATAATAACAAACTAAACTGTAAAATCTTTAAACTTTTTTGTCAACATTTGCCAATCAGATTATTGACCTTATTTCTTCTAAAATTTCTTTGGGGATTGGGTTGCGAGCCGGACTTTTCCCCGGATATCGCCAAGCCGTTATTATTTTAATTTGAGTTTTTGTCAGCTTATACATCGTCCAAATTTCTTGTTTTTTATTTGGAACCATTACGGCAATCAAATTTGGCACAATAGCTTCTTCAATTCTTGCAGGGTATCTGATTATTCTTTTGATTCTCTGCGGCGACAGGCCGTAATGCCTCATTTTATAGATTGAATGCTTGGTCCAAAAATATTTTTCGCCGCTTATCATATTTTCAATTCTTTTAACTTCTCGTGCCATGAACAAAACGAGCACTCGGAAGATGGTTTTGGCATTTCGCCCTCTAAAACATCAATGGCTTTAAGAAATTCCCCTTCCGCCTGTTTTGGGTTTGTTTTGAGGGTCTGTACATGAACATGAACCGGCACGCCATTATGAAGTTCTTCTCCATGCTCCGGATAATAATAAATCAGATGGCCGAAACCGGAAGTTGGTTTGTTATTTTTTTCTAAAAGCAGGGCGTAAAAATTAAGCTGATGCTGGTAAGCACTTAACACTCCTTCTTTATCGCGCGGATCCGAACTGGAAGTTTTATGGTCAACGGGCGTATAAGTTCCATCATTCCTGATTAAACAGTCGTCAAGCCGACCCGTCAGCCCATATTTTTCATCATAGTCCCAAAAATATTTTTCTTGAAAAGGATTTTCTAATTTTCCTTCAATTTTTCCTTCAACCATTGGCGGAAGTTCGCCAAGCGGCCGATACAAGTCAAAATAACGCTTTAAAATAATATCAAATCTATTGGCCAATCTTGAGACAATGCCTTCCGGCTGTCGCAATCCTTTATTATATTGCAACCAAAAACAGCGCAAACAGCGGTACATTCCCTCAATCCCCGAATGCGACAGCCAGAGTTTTTTGCTTTTACTTTTATTGCCGTTCATATCTTGATATAGTATGATACACTAACATTATATGTCAAAAATAGAAAAAATTGGACGACCAGGCATAAAAGAATTTAAACAGGAGTTTGAGAAAGAATCAATTGAAGCGACTTTCCCCGTAGTTAAAGAAGCGCTCAGTGAATTCTATGAAAAATATTTTAGCCGTGATAAACAAATCAATCGTACGCTTCAAATAATTCGCGACGCCGAAAGAACATGTGACTTCGCGATAGAAATACTAAAGAAAGAAGATGGCGACGCGACATTAGCACTTTCAATTATTGAAAGCGCCCGCGGCGAACTCCAGTACGAAAGAGATCTTATGGAATCACATGAGCTTGAATCTGAAGAAGAGGTTAAAAATCAAGAAGCAGAAATAGTATGGCAGAAAAATTTTGAAAAGGATCTGCACTACCAAGAGGCCACCGATATTCTTTTCAGCCATGATGAGTATGGCGTTCCGGAAAAACCTGATTTTATTGAATGGCTTGGCGAAACAAAAGAATTGATAAAAAAATTGGCAAAAGAGGAAGAAGAAAAATTTCGCGGCGCCGAAGAAGGTGAAGGTATTGGCAAACGCCCGTTCCGGTCAAAATTACTTACCGACGTCCCGGCTATTGAGCGTTTTGAAACCGGCCGAGAAACCACTCGGGATTATAGAGAAATAATGGATGTGATAAATAGCCGTCTTTTGGCCGAGCGCGAGCGTCTGGGCGTTTTGCTTCTCCAATATGGAGTTCTCCAATACGGAGAGGATTTTAAAACGGTTTTTTATGACAAAATGGCAAAAACTCTCGTCGGAGTGCGGCAGATGGAGCTATTTCTCGCTATGGCGGAAGGCGAACGCAACGAGCGAATTGCTAAAAAAGAGCCATAAAATGGCTCTCATTACTCTTTATCTTCCTTATAATCTTTAATGCCGTTTTCTAACTTAGTAAATTCAAAACCTACAAAATCGGCCCTAAATTTTGACATGTCAAAATTTAGATTAAGAGGAACGCCAAAACCGGACTTAAATTTAATTCCTGTTATAGCGCCGCAGACATTAAATACCGCTTCGGCCAATTCCGCCAAAGAAACGCCATTCTCTTGCGAAACAATATTATAATCTGCCGTTTTAAAATCTCTACAAATCGATTTAATTATTCGGCATAAGTCAGTCTTATGGACCCAGAATAATCTTGTGGAATCGTCGCCAAAAACTTCAATGTCTTTTCCCATACGAACGCTTTCTATAAACCGATAAAGCGGACTCCTGAAATCGCCCCGGCCGTAAATAATACCGGGCCGCAAAATCGTCAAAGCGACATTATTGTCGGCGCAAACTCGTTTGAAAATCAACTCGCCAATAAACTTTGCTAAACCATAAAGATTGCATGACCTTGGTAAACTTAATTCTGTAACTAACGAATCAGAACTGCGTCCGTAAATCGAAGTAGAACTAATATAAATAAGATGTCCGATCTTAGAAAGCAGATCGGGATCGACAAGATTAATAAACATATCAATTTCTTTTCTAAATGAAGAAAAATCTTTATTTTTAGTCAAAACCGATGCCGCCATAATCACCGAAGTATTGCGATCAACAAAATTATGTAATTTGGATATTGACTCCGGCAAAGACAAATCAATCTGGGCCGAAGAAAACCCACGGGTCTCGTAGTCGGAATCTTTTAAGAAACTTTCATAAATACCGGCGCCCAAAAAACCGGAATGCCCCAATACCACAACTTTTCGCCGAACGCCTGATTTTTCCATCTAGGTTATTCCTGATGAACGTATTCAAACGGATATTTTATAATTTCTCCCCAGTTTTCGTTAATCCACTGGATTACTTCGTCTATGCCGTCAGACAGCTCAATTCGAGGCTGCCAAAAAAGCTCTTTCTTCGCTCTGGAACAATCTAAGTCAATCATAGGATCTTGATCTACTCGGTCTCCGGTCACTTCGGTTGATGCTTCAAAGTTATGATTCATTTTTTGGCAAATCAATTTTACTAAATCTCTTATTTCCATCGTATTCTCGCTGGAAAAATGATATGCTTCTCCAGTTTTGCCGCTTAAAATAACGCGATGGATTCCATAACAAACATCCGAAATGTGAATAAAGCTTCTGTGCGCTCTTCCTCCGCCATGAAGCGGAATCTTAACATCTTTTTTTAAAAAAATAATAGTTCTCGAAATGATTCGGTACAATTGCTGATGAATGCCATACACGTTAACCGACCTGATAAAAGAAACCGGAAACCCGAATTTCTTAAACATTGCCATCAGAAATAAATCGCCGGCTACTTTAGAAACAGCATAGGGCGTTGACGGATTGTAACAATTGGAATCCTCCCGATAATTGCGGCAAAGCCCGTAAACTTCCGGAGTTGAAATCTGTATATATTTTTTAAGGTAATTCTTATCTTTAAGGTTAAAAGCGAGATTGGGAATTCCAATAGCGTTAGTCGCGAGCCAATGCATTGGGTTAGTCCAGCTGTGTTCTACATTTCCCTGCGCTGCAAAGTTAACGATTACTTCCGGCTTTTCCTGATCAAGCAGCCGGATTATTTCCGAGAGTTCCGTATTAATATTCAGCTGAAAAAATCTGAAGCGCGGCGACCGTTCTTTTCTGTAAAGATAAGGCAAAAAAAGAGCCGGATATTCGGGCGAGCGGCTGATGCCGATAATTTCTTGATCGGTATTTTTCAGAAAATAATCAACCAAGTGGCTGCCTGAAAAAGAATTGCTCCCTAAAATTGCGATCTTTTCCACGTTTTGCACCTCGTAGTCATTTATTTGTCAAAAAACAATAATTTTAAGATACTACAATAAATCCCACACATAAGCAATTTATGTGTGGGATAAAAAAACGATTGACGTCAAAAATTAGTTCAATTTAATCCTTTTTCTTAAAATTTGGACTGCCCAGAAAAGAGTTAAAAAAGTTTTAAAAACACTTAAAATATTTTTAATGCGAAAGGCCTTGGTAGCGCCCCTTGCGCGAACTCGATTAATCATCGGCGCTTCAACATAAGTCGCGCCGGATTTTAAAAGCTTCACCAGAATTTCCATCATATAAGCGAATCCGTAGGTAGAAACCGGAACTTTTTTTGCCATTGCCGTTTTAAAAAAACAGCAGCCATTGTAATAGCGCATTTTAAAACCAAAAGAGATATTAATAATTGCTGTATAAGTTGCGGAAAGAAAACGGCGTCCCCACGGCCTGACTTTGGTATTTTGGATGTAGGTCATTACAATATCGGCTTTGCCCAGAGCGTTAAAAACATTGTCTAATGTTTCCGGATCCATTTCATTATCCCCGGGAACCATGCCGACAAATTCTTTTGCCGCCAATTCTATGCCGCGGATAAAATTAAATCCGAGATTCATGTTTTTAGAATTATGAATAACTCGGATTTGATGGTATTTTTTAGCCAATTCATCGGCCACTTCGCCGGTCCGATCAGTTGAAGCGTCGTTAAAAATTAAAATTTCAAAATCGGAAATGTTGTTTTTGTTTAGACCCGCCAAAACAAAATCGACTGTCGGCGCCAGTTTTGTCTCCTCGTTATAAGCCGGGATAACTATTGAAACGGATCTATTCATGAATATTAATTATACATTACAATCTAAAAAGCGGCAATTTCTGCCGCTTTTAACGTTAAATATTAAACAATATTTTAGATTTCAACAACACCCCTAATTAGCTTGCCTTCTTCTAAATCCCTAATACTTTCGTTTATCTGATCAAATGAATAAACTTTTGTGACCAACTTGCCGATTGGTAGCAAACCATCAATATATAGTGAACCGTAAAAAAGAACATCTGTGTCAAGAAAAGAATCCCATCCCCCGCTGGCATCAATGGTTTTTCCCAACATAAGCTGCCAAGGATCGATAGCAATTGTTTCTCCCGGCTTCAAATTTCCGGCAATAATTGCCGTACCGCTGGTCTTTACAGACATAAACGAATATTCCATCGCTGATTTATTGCCGCTGCATTCGATTGAAAAATCGAAAAAATTCTTATAGTTGTTTTCAAAAAAACCGTCAGGGTGGGCGGTCTTTACGCCAAGCTCTTTAGTTGCCCATTGCAATTTCCAAGGAACAATATCAAAAGCGACACAATCCATGCCCAAAGAAACGGCGCGCAGCAAAGCGCTCGCGCCTACGCCGCCAATACCGAAAACGGCAAGTTTCTGACCTCTAATCATCTTATAGTGATCCACAATACCCGCTCCGGTTGGAATCGCGCATCCCAAAAGAGAAGCAAAAATTAATTCTACTGCCACGGGTATCTTAATTAATCTATTTTCAGAAATAACGGCATATTCAGTAAAAGTAGAACACGCTCCGGCATTAACTACATCTTTGTCGCCTTGATATTTTACTGATGGAGCTTCCAAACCGTGACCCTTGATCCAACTGCAAACCACGTAATCATCGGTTTTAACTTTGGTAACACCATCTCCAACTTCCATAATGACAGCTGAAGCTTCGTGGCCAGTAAGATGGGGTATAAAATCGGCGCCCTTTCTGCCTTTAATTTCATTAATATTGCTGCGGCACAAGCCGCTATACAAAATCTTTACCAAAACCTGTCCTTTCCCCGGCTTAGGGACTTCCAATTCCTCAAAAATTAACGGTCCTCCAACATTTCTTAAAACCGCGGCTTTGGTTTTCATACATATTCCCTTACGCTATAAACCAGTAGTAGTCGCCGGTATAACCAACTTCGGCAAACAATCGCTTCCAATCATCGGTAGACATTAAAGTCACCCCGGTTAAAACCCATTTAAAGAGACGGTCGCGTTCAACCTCATTACGCCAAGAATCAAGCGTAATGAAGGCGTGCCCTCTTGAAACTCTCTGCACTTCTCTTATTGCCTGTTTACATTCCTCCAGAGGAAGATTGTGAAGAGTGGTAATGGAAATAACCAAATCAAATGATTTATCCGGAAACGGCAAATTTTTAGCATCGGCAATCATTACATATGGCTTAATGTCTTCCATGGCGTTAGCAATGGCATACTCCGAAACATCAACGCCGGCGACTTTAATGCCGGGAATCACTTTCATAAAATCATGCAGCATAAAACCTTTGGCGCAACCGACATCCAATACGCTGCTTTCGCCGGTTAATCCACAATGATCTCTAAACTTTTCAGCAACTTTCAGCCACCTGCCGTCATATTTATATCCGCCGTACCCTACCAACCTGTCGCCGTCAAAAAAATCTTTTCCGAATTGTTTGGCAATTCTTTTATGCTCCTCGGTAATTAGCGCAAAACGCGCTTCTACGTCTCTATTCAGATTAGGATAGGTGTCCAAAAGATTGATTTCGGCCATTTCGCTCTCTCCTTGCGGGTTTTGGTTTTTTATGAAATAAGCAACTCGTTAAGAATATTGCGAGCGTCAATGCCATGCGCTTTCCATATGTCCTGCTGGGAACCGTAAGTGTGAAGAAACGAATCTTTCAAGCTGAATGTAAAAAGCCGGCAACCGGCATTATTTTCCCAGGCAATTTGTTTTGTCTTGGCCGAAAGTCCGCCCTCCTGCGAATGTTCTTCAATAACGATCACTTTTGGATGCGCTTTTAACGCCAAAGCAATGCTTTCTTTATCCAATGGTTTTAGGGTATGAACCGAAATGACCGAAACAGTCTGCCCCGTTTCTTCAATTTTTTTGCCAATTTCCATTGCCATTTTCATTATTGGACCGTAAGAAAGAATACAAACATCTTTCCCTTTTCGCAAATACCGTAACTTGCCAAATTGGAATGGCTCTAAAGCATCAGCCGTTAAGACAGGTTCGCCCGCCTTGCCCAATCTTAAATAAACAGGGCCTTTTGATTGCGAACACGCCCAAGTTGCTAATTCAGTTTCTAATGGGTCGCAGGGCGCTACAACCGACATATTGGGAAGTGCGCTCATAACAGCAATATCTTCTTGCGCGTGATGAGTTCCTCCAAGCGTTGAATATGCTACGCCCCCGCCAACGCCAACAACGGTCACGGGAATATTTTGGTAACATAAATCGTCTCTAATTTGTTCAAAGGGCCGATAAACGGCAAAAGTCGCGATCGTATAAGCAAATGCCGTACAGCCGCGCATAGCCAGGCCGGCGCACACGCCAATCATGCTTTGCTCGGCAACTCCTATATTTATGAAACGATCCGGAAACTCTTTTTGAAACAAAGCCATGCTGGCCGCCGGAGAAATATCGGCAACCACGATAAATATTTTCGGGTTCTTTTTGGCTATTTTATAAAGAGTCCGGGCAAAAGCGTCTCTCATGTTAATAGATCATCGTCTAGTTCTTTTAACGCTGACTCATATTCGTTTTTAGATGGCGATCTATAATTCCATATCGGATTGTTTTCCATAAAACTAACTCCCTTGCCCTTAACCGTATTGGCGATAATCATAAGAGGCATTTTGCCTTCTCGCTTTATAAATTTTTCATAAATCAACTGCGTATCATGGCCATCAACTTCAATAGTTTCCCACCCAAATGATTGCACTTTCTCCTTAATCGGATAAAAGTTAGGATTAATTTTACTTATTCGGTCAAGAACCTGAAAATCATTAGAATCCACAAAAACCGCTAAATTATTCAACCCCAAATTCGGCGCGATAAGCATCGCTTCCCAAACCGAACCTTCCTGCATCTCGCCATCGCTCATTACAACATAAACCATTCGGTCTACATTAAAAACCTTATCAGCTAACGCCATCCCGATTGCGATCGGAAGACCGTGGCCCAACGAACCTGTAGATGCCTCAATTCCGGGAACGCCGTAGTCAGGATGGCCGCCCAATTTTCCGGACGGTTGGCATAAGTTGTTAAGATCCGATTCTAAAAGAATACCCAAATGTTCTAAAACCGCATATTGGGCCATCGCGCCGTGCCCTTTTGAAAGAATGAAGTTATCTAAATATTCTACCGGCTTTAAGCTCTTCGGCCGCATTATCTTGCAGTAAATCGCGTCAACAATTTCAAGACACGAAAAAGCCGGCGCAATATGCAGCGCCCCTATTTTTTGAGATAACTGTAAAATGCGTTTTCTATATTTAATACACCTATTTTTTGCTGCCTTTTCATTCATCACTGCCTCACAATATTCTTGATATTAAATTTTAAAATAACTATCTTAATATACTTTACTTATAGAATAGCCGAAAAGTCAATAGAATTAAAAAAACCCCGCAATGCGGGGGATTCTATTCGATTACTTTTAAATCATTTTTCTGACGGTTTTTATAATATTTTCAGTGCTCGGATGATAATACTTCTCAAGAAACTGGCTGGCCGGGCAAGGAGTGTCCGGAAGAGTAATTCGTCGTGGCGAACATTTTAGATAACTGTAGGCCTTTTCACAAACCTGAGCAATGATTTCAGAAGAAATGCTATACATTTTCCACCCGGTATCAACAACTAAGAGACGGCCAGTCTTTTTTACCGACTGTACAATAGGATCAATATCAAGCGGCCTTAGCCACCTTAAATCAATAATTTCCGGAAAAATACCGTCAGTATTTAGTGTCCGTTTGGATTCAAGGGCATTGAGAAGCGTGATAGAAACTGTAACAACGGTTACATCTAATCCTCCAACAACCACATTAGGTTTGAATGGGGTTTCATAATATTTTTCTGGAACGTGTTCTTGTTTTTCATATAAAGTCGGATGCCTGTGTTCAAGAATAATTGTAGGATCATCGCTAAAAATAGCGGATAAAAGCATACCTTTGGCATCAACCGCGCAAGCTGGCATCCCAACCTTAATTCCCGGAAAATGAGCAAACACTGACTGCAAACTATGGCTATGCTGGACGCCTTCACCGGGCCGCCGCGCTACAAGACTTAAAATAGTTAAGGGAATTCGATGGCGGCCGCCGGACGCGTATCTTAGCGCGGCGGCTTGATTCATCATTTGATCCATAGCGAGCAGCATGAAATCATTTCTATGATGCAGTAAGACAGGCCTCATGCCATCAAGAGCGGCGCCGATAGCAAACCCGGTTATGCCATTTTCCGATATCGGCGTATCAATTATACGAGACGGCCCGAATTTTCTGATAGCGGGCAAAATATGGCCGCCAATTCCATCGATATTATCAGCGCCCTCGCCAATCAAAAATACTTTCTCATCTTTTTCCATAGCCATCAGCAAGGCCTCGGCCGCCGCGTCTTTGTAAGCAAGAAACCTCTCGCTAGTTTCAGTCATTTTAGCCCCCTACTTCTGAAAGTAATTCATTTTCAAGCGGAACCGGACTTTCAAGCGCAAACTTTACTGCTTCATCAATTTCTTTTTTTATCATTTTTTTCATACCATCTATATCTAACTGCGAAAGGTTCCCTGATTTATCAAAAACTTTTCTAAGCTGTTTAAATGGGCATTTAGCCAGCCACTCGTCGCCTTCCTCAATAGTCCTATAACCCAAATGCCAATCTTCGCCCGGACCCCAATGTTCTCTTAGCCGGTAAGTGCATGCCTCAATGAGGCATGGCTTAAACTTTCGAGTTTCACTAACCGCTTCTCTAGCGGCTTTAAGAACCATTAACACGTCATTGCCATTGTTAATATAAAATGTTCTGACGTTGTGAGGCTTAACTCTTGAAACAATTTCTTCATAGGGCTGACGCCTTAAAATCGGCGAATGAGTGGCGTAAAGATTATTCTCGCAGACAAATAAAACCGGTAGTTTAAAAACGGAAGCAAAATTGATGCTTTCCCAAAAAACTCCTTCCTCAACCGCTCCATCTCCAAAAAATGCCACCGCAATTTTACTTTCGCCTTTCATTTTTGAAGACATCGCGATGCCAACCGCGAAAGCAATGCTGGCGCCAACTAATGGCGCCGAGATTACATGGCCCGCGCTATCGTCAAAAAGATGCATCGTGCCGCCTTTGCCGCGGCAGCATCCGGTGGCCTTGCCCAAAATTTCCGCCATCATTTTTTTTAAGTCGCCGCCCTTAGCCAAGTAATGGCCATGGCAGCGATGGGTAGAAACAATTTTATCTTCCGGACTTAGCGCGGCCATAACCCCCACTGCCACGGCTTCCTGGCCGATAGAAAGATGGACCGGGGCCTTAATAAGGCCTGAGGTATACCAATCGGCCAGTTTTTCTTCCACCAGCCGAATTCTTAACATGTCGTAATATAATTTTTTCAAAAGCCTCATATTGTCCGAATCCAGATTCAGAATCATCGGTTTCTCCTTCACGATTTTCAGCTTAATTAAATTTTAAAAGCAACAAAAATTATTCTGCATACTAATATAAATTTGGGGCCTCGTCAAGATAATTATTTTACAAGATTTAGTTTTTATATTATTTTAATCATATGAGGCGCAATATTGAAGAAAAAATTATTTCAAAAACCAAACATGTGGAACACGTACTAAGAACGGCTGTCGGCTGCAACAGCGAAGTAATTAAACTTCCGCTCGGCGGCCAGGTTATGCCATATTTCAAAGATGCCAAAAATGTTTGGCACGCGGTCTTGATCAATCAATATCGGATAGCGCTTAAAAAAAATACCCTTGAAGCCGCCGGCGGAATAATTGATAAAGGTGAAACACCGCAAGAAGCCCTAAGCCGCGAATTAAAAGAGGAAACCGGAATCCTTGTAAAACCAAAATCAATCAAAATCGTCTTTGAGGAATATCCGATGTCATCTATCGTTGACGCAATAGTGTTCGGCGGAATAGTTGAAATTAAAACAGGAACGGTTAAAAATAAAAAAATAGCCGATGATAATCATGAAAGAGAAAATACTCGCGTGAAAATTTTTAAACTTGCCGATTTAATTAAAAAACGCCTGGCCAAAACTTTAAAAATTGATCTTATGACTTCGCGGCTTATTGATGAAGTGGCTAAAGAAATCGGATTATTGGTAAAAAAATACTAAAAAACCCCGTTACGGGGTTTTTTGTTTATCCGCTAATTGGCGGATTTTTTCAAAAATTTCGGTTGAATGCATTATTTCCGGAATCAAAACGGTTTGCCCGTTTAAATCCCTCATCAAAGAAATATCTTGTACTAATCCGAGAGATAAATTGTAGCCCTTTACATACACATCGGGCGCAATCGCTTTCATAACTTTCCACGGGCCGAAGTCGCTGTTTAAAACAACGTAATCAACAACCTCTAAAGCCGCCAGCCAGCTTAGCCGCAAATTTTGGCCAAAAATCGGCCGGCCGGGACCTTTCTCTACAAATTCATCATCAACCACTGAAACTACCAAAACATCGCCAAATGATCTGGCTTTATCAAAATAATCAAGGTGGCCCGGATGAATTAGGTCAAAAACGCCGGTGGTAAGAACAATTTTCTGACAAGGGTGAGCACATCTTAAACCAATAATTTTCACCACCAAATCTTCAAGCGATAAAATTTTCCTATTGGTTTTTTTCGCCATAGGCGAATCCGCCTTTGGCGGAAAATCCACCTTACACCCAAGAGCCATGGCCGTAGAACTTGCGGATTAATTTGGCAGTGTAGTAAATTTGCTCCTTAGTTAAGTATTGATGGATGGGTAAGCTTAAAATTCTTTTTGCCTGCGCTTCGCATTTGGGAAAATCTCCCTTCATGTAGCCGAGTTCAAGGTATGGCTTCTGAAGGTGAATCGGCACCGGATAATGAATTTTGGTTTCCACCTCGTTTTCAGCTAAAAACTCAACCAAATCTTCTCGCCAATCAACCTGAATGACATAAGTGTGATAAACATGTCTTTTAAACCAACAACGCGGCGGGATAACTACGCCGCCGGTATCTCTAAGAAGGGCATCATAAATGGCGGCGTTTTTGATTCTAGCATCGGAAACCTTGTGGACATCACTAAGTAGCCGCAAACCGACAACCGCCTGAATGGTATGCAAACGGCAATTGCCGGCCGCCATCACGCAATTATCGCGCGAGACCAAGCCATGATTTCTCATCAACCGGATTTTTTCGGCTAATTCGCCGCTGTTTGTGGTAACCATCCCGCCATCGCCCCAAACGTTCAAATTTTTCAGCGGGTGCAAGCTAAACTCGCCGGCAACTCCCCAACTGCCAACCTTCTTGCTCTTAATGTCGGCATCAACCGCTTGGGCCGCGTCTTCAATTATGTAAGGAGATATTTCGTAAGTTCCGGTATGAAGGCGAATGTCCATCAAATCGGGCATAAAAACCGGGTTTCCGGTAAGATGAACCGGAAGAATCGCTTTGGTTTTTGGCGTGATCGCCGCTTTTACCAAATTGATATCCATCAAGTATTCATCATCAACATCCACAAAAACCGGTTTGGCGCCGACAAGTAAAATTGCGTTAGCCGTCGCGATAAAGCTGTTGGGAACGGTAATAACCTCATCGCCGGGCCCAATGCCAAGCGACTTCAAAATCAGAATTAAGGCATCGGTGCCGGAATTGATGCCGATAGCGTGCGAAACGCCGCAAAGAGCGGCAAACTTTTCCTCAAATTCCCTAACCTGCGGACCCAAAGTGAATTCTCCAGTCCTCACCAATTCTTTGATGTCTCCTAAAATACCGTTTACTAAGGCGCCGTCAACATCAAATTGCTGCGCCAAGTAGTTATAAGGAACTTTCATTTTGTTCATGCTTTGCCCCCTTCCTTTGGCTTAGCCGATGTTAAGTTTTTGCATTGTTTTGATGTTGTAATATTTGGGATCGTCGGGATTGGGAATTTTACCTTTTTCAAAAGCGTCTACCAAACTCCAGATAGCATTTTGTATATTGAATAGCGCTTGCCAGCCAAGTTCACGCTTTATTTTCTCCGATGAAACGCGGTAAGAACGCAAGTCGTCGGTCGATCTTACTTCAATTTCAATTTCTTTAGCCCTAAAGTCCCGAAAGAATTTTTGCACCAAAAGCGCGATATCTATTACGGACAAATTATCTCCGCCGGCGTTAAACGTTTGGCTGACAATTTTTTCATTCGGCTCATCAATTAGTTGAACGTATAGATCGGCCATGTCTTTAATGTTGATGTTCGGCCTTTTCTGACTGCCGCCAAAAACGATGATTTTGCTTTTGGTTAAAGCCGCCATTGTAAGAATATTGACCGTTAAATCAAGCCGTAGTCGCGGCGCGTATCCGCAAACCGTCGCCGGCCGGATAATCACCCACGGCAATTTATCGGTCGGAATCATTCGAAGCTCCATTTCGCAAAACGCTTTGTATTTTGAATAATCGGTGAGTGGCTCAAGAGCTAAATCTTCGGTGACGTTTTCCTCTTTCTTAATGCCGTAGACGCTCGAAGTTGACGCGAAAATAAAACGTTTTATTTTCGCCTTTTGAGCGGCATCAATAACCCGCAAAAAAGCGTCGTAATTGATTGACCGTCCCAAATCGCGATTGAGTTCAAAACTGGGATCATTGGAAATGCATGCCAGATGAATAATACAATCAATGCCGGACATGGCGCTTTCTAAATGACAATATCTAATGTCGCTTTTCCATAAATCCAAGTTATCAATAAGGCCATTCTTGTGAAGAAAATCGTTAAAAACATCATAGCCGAACCAAAAAGTGTCTAAAACCCGGACATAGTGGCCTTGATCTAAAAGTTTTGGCACTAAAGCGCTGCCGATATAGCCGGCGCCGCCTATTACCAAAATATTTTTTGGCATTGTTCTCTCCTGTCAGTTTTCACCCTACGGGTGATCTGCCGTAGGCATGACAAATTATTAAAGACCTAAGATTAGTTCGGAAACTCTAACAAAAAACGGGGTTTATGTCAACCCCGTTATAACTAAAAAACAATTATTTAAGTAACGCCGTGATAAATTTATAAAGCGGCGCCTCTTCAACCGCGGAGCGATTGCCAAGATAGCCAACAGCTAAAGCTCCGACGGCATTGCCAATAAAAGGCACAAGATCCATGGGAAAACCCCTAGCTATGCAAGGCGCTGTAATGGCAAGAAACGCGTCTCCGGCGCCGGTAGTATCAACGATCTTCTGTGACAAAACCGGCGCTTCAAAGAAACTCCCGTTTACCACGTCATAAGTTACTGCCCCCAAGTGCCCTCTGGTAACCGTAATGGCACCTGGCAGAGAAACGCGTTTGGCGAGATGCGCTAAAAGCTGATTTACGTCGCTATACTTATCAGAAAAAGCCAACCGCAATTCCGGCTCATCCAGGCAGAAATAATTGGCACGCCGATATTTAGTTACCGGATTGTATCCGGCATTGGCCGTATTGGTTTGAGCGTTCACTGCTAGAAAGTTTTCTTGATTGCAGATAAGATCAATTAGCGCCGGCGTTAACAAACCATGCCCGTAATCCAAAACCAAGATCAAATCATAGGGCTCTTTTTCGGAAAAAATCGCGGTTAAATGCGTTAAAATTTTTGTTTCAACCTCAAGCGACGGTAGATCGTCTATAATATAAACTTCAAATAGCTTGTTCAAGAAGTGTTGGTTAATATAGCGCCTTTTAACAATAGTCGGAGCGGTTGGATGAAAAAAGAGATAAGGACGAATATTGGATTTTAAATGCGCTCTGACAAATTCTTCTTTCAAATCATGTTTTCCGATAACCGTTATCAAGTCAACGCTGCCGCAAAAGTTCGCTATGTGATTGGCGCAAGCGAGAATTCCTCCGGCATGCATTTCTTTTTCAATAAATTTCGCGGCAATATGATCGCCTTTGGGCGGCTTGCCGATAGTCGCTACGTAATGATATTCATCCAGAATTGTTTCGCCAATTAAAAGCACTTTCATTTCTTTCAAATTTTTGACCAGTCTAATAACTTCGTCGGCGCTGTATCGCTTGCGGAAATTTTTAAGAAAATTTTTAGCCGGTTCGGGATAAACCTCAAAATATTCATTGATGAGCGAACTGGAACTAAAAGTAATTTCGTCGGTGAAATGAATCCTGCCGCCAACCGATTCAACGGCTTCGCGCTCAAGAAAAATACCGCGGGTCTCATCTTTGTCGGCTTCGGCATAATCGCTGCCTTTTACATAAACATCCGGCTTTAGTTTTATGATAGTTTCCGCGGCTTTCGGCCAAAGGTTAATAGCAACATAATTGACGCATTCAAGAGAGGCAATTGATTCCGCCCTTAATTCTTCTGCAAATACCGGCCGGTCCGGCCCTTTATTGACATAATGATCGGGCGTGACGGTAACCACTAATATATCACCCAAAGCTTTAGCGGCGTGAAAATGCCGCACGTGGCCGGGGTGTATTAAATCAAAAACACCATGGCAATGAATAATCTTTTTGCCTTTATTTTTCAATTTTTGGAGTATTAAAGCAAGCTCATTAAGATTCTTAATTTTTTGGTTTAGAGCCATTCCGCCTTCGCTTTCTGCCTTTATTTTTAAAGTACAACCTATTACAAAAAGTTTCTAAAACCATACAACAAAATTAAAACGGATGTCAAACATCCGTTTTTAAATTGAAGGCGGACCGCCCAGTGTTTGGCCAAGGCGCTCTGATCGTCGCAGTGGCTTCTTTTTTCTTTCCTTAAAATGCTTGAAGAAATCCAGATTCATCATTTCTTTGAAGAATTGTATCTTTTCTTTAAAACTGTACTTAATGGGATAAATTCTTGTGTAATGCATATAGGCCTTAGAAATGGTATAGAGCCAACCGTAAAACCGGGTAGCCCGAGAATGCTTAATTTCCGCCAAATAATCCAAACATAGTTTTTGCATTGGCTGGTATAAAATCCTCACAAGCCAACTGCGGCTTCCGGCAAAGAGCACCAGAAAACTTCCGAACAGAGCGTAATGATGCATAACCCGCTTGTACTCGGGATCAAAACAATTAAGATAAGAAACCTCCTGATAGCTTGAGTGCAATTTCCCGAAATCGCCGTCAAAAGCGCCGATAGCAATAGACCATTCTGTGGCCTTGGTTTTTGGATAGGGAGCCAAAGCCGCAAATTCCAAAAATCCCGGCTTTTGATCCAAACTAAAGCTCAGCGAATCCCTGTCATTGTCCCTAAAACTTTCATGAAGTCCCGCGGACTTTAAGAAATCAACGATATATTTGCGCTTTTCATACGGGTCGACAAACCAATCGGAAGCGATTTTCTCTACCGCCTCTAAATCAATTTTACGATGATTGACTTCTCTTAAGATTTTGCATTGACGCTTCGTTTCTTTTAGCTTGTTATCAAAATCCTGATCGTCGATCTTTGGAATAATAATAGTCGGAATGCCTAAAATCGTATTGGCGAAAGCATACAAGCCGATTTCCCGGGCATGACCAAAAGCGGTTTTAATGTCGTACTTTGTCATGTCGCGCATAACAACATGGTCGCGTATAAACTGATTGCCCGATTCAATTGACATTGTAACCGAAGCCATGCCGGCTTTTTTCCAGTCCTTAAAAATATCCATATCGGCTTTCTCCAAAAGGTCAACGACCAGGTCGCAGCGCGTCAGAACGTGGAAAGGTAAGCCGATGCGTTTGGGATATTTTTCACAAAATTCTTCATGCCAGGCCTTTTCTTTAACGTTGGGAAAAGGCGGAAAAACATCGTCATAGAATTTAATAAACCGAGTGTCATATCGTTTTGCAAAGTACTCAATTTCATCAAGCAGGCGGTCAACGCCGTAAAGCTGTCTTATGGCGCCGGGATTTCTGACGCCCCGGTATAATTCATTCCACTGATGTTCAAAACAATAAGTGCAGTGGAATGGACAGCCGCGGGAAGCCATAATGGTCCGCTTATAGCGGTAAAGAAATTCGGTATTGTCATATACCAGTCCTCGATCCAAAAATGGCAAGTCATCAAGATTGGTTTTTCTGCCTCTCATAAATTTCGGATCCAAGCCATAGTCAACCATCCCGGGAACAAAAGAATTGCCTTGGTTCAAAATATTTAATGGCGAAATTTGGCCTTTAGGATGTTTCAGTACACGATCCATATTTTCCCGAGTAACCATATTGGGGATTTCATTTGGGTTAAGGTTATTTTGGAGCGCCTTAAGCCACTCTACCCAAGCATCGTCGCCTTCGCCTACGCAAAGAGCGTCAAGAGATTCATTCCGTAAAATTTCACCGGGGAAAAAAGTAAAGTGAGGCCCGCCGACAATGATTTTCGGACGCTTATCAACGGCCTTAATTTGTCCGGCCGCCTCAAGATAATACTTATGAGAACCCGTGATGCCGCTGAAAGCAACGATATCCGGGCGGAATTTCTTTAAAGTTTGCGCGAGATCGTCGCGCTCCATAACCCAAAGACCGGTTTCAGAATCGGCATGCTTTTTAGCCAAAGCCGAAAGCAGCATAATGCTCATCGGCTCCGTCATATCGCCGTCATCGCGCATCCCGAATAAAATTCTCATTTTGTCGGACATTCATACCTCCATTTTTTAAGTTTTAAAACAACATATTTGCCATATAATATATTAAAACGGCCGTAATAGCAAATGGTTTCAAAAAGATTGTAAAAATTCGAAAAAACGGCCGCTATTCACCAAATAATTTTCTTTTGAGTTTATACGTATTGCCATGATCGAGAAGTCCGAGATACGAATTTTTTGTTTCCTCGGATTGATTCTGGCATAGCCTTTTCGAGATACGGCGCTTGGTAGCCGTTCGGAGCGTCCGGTGATGTGGAAAATGCGCCCAGCCGAGAAAATCGATGCCGGAAGAGAACGTTTTGATGAATATCTTATTGGGATGAAGTGATATATGCAGCCGCGTTTCGAGAAAATCCGATATTGCGGGCAGAAGATTTTCCAGATGCAGCTTATTCTCGTGCACAATCACGAAATCGTCCGAATAGCGGACACAAAATCGGACTCTTAATTCTCGCTTGAGAAACTGGTCGAATTCATTCATATAAACATTCACGAGAAGCTGGCTCGTGAGGTTACCGAGCGGCAACCCGACTCCGAGCTTGTTCTCCGTATGAAAGCTGTCGATGATTTCATCAAAAAGCCATAAAATGTTCTCATCTTTGATACGTCGTTTTAGTACATCTTTCAAGGTTGCATGATCAATGCTCGCGAAGAACTTTCTGACGTCGCATTTTAAAACCCACGCGGTTCGCGTATGATTGCGTGAAACGATTCTGGCGTATTGCCTGAACCGATCCATAGCGCGATACGTACCTTTGTTGAAACGGCAAGAGTAGGAGTCGAAAATAAATATCCGATCAAAGCGGGGATATAAAATACGATATATCGCATGGTGAAGCAGGCGGTCGCGCACTTCTGCTTTGTGAATATCGCGCGGTTTCGGGTCGTTTATTTTGAACGCATGATACGGCCCGTGCCGGTATGTTTTGTCTATAAGCTCATGGTGCAGTGCGAGAATATTATCTGTAAGATTCAAAGAAAATTCGGCGACATCTTTTCGTCTCCGTTTGCCACGCAAAAATTCGCGCCACGCAGAAAGCAAATTTTTCACAGAAATGATATTATGGAAAATATGATTAGGCCTCCATTTACTCTCTCTCTCTCTCTCTCTCGATAAAGCCTCGATTCTCGCTAGGATCAAAGAGGGATATTTGCTTTGGATGAGTATTTCTCCGCATATTGCGAAAGTGGCTCGCTACACTATTGGCGCGAGGATTGAAAATAAATTTCTTGATCTTCTGGAATCGGCATATATCGCTTATTTTACCGAAAGAGAAAAGAAGGCGGAAAAAATCGCCGAATGCATCCTCATGACCGACGCTCTCAAATTCCTGGTTTCCGTGGCGTGGGAAGGCAAACTCATTTCAAACAAGCAGTGCGAGGATGTTGCGATAAAATTGGAAGAGATCGGCAAAATGCTCGGTGGTTGGAAAAAAAGCTTAGGCAATCCCGAAAAGAAAAACCGCACATTCTGAGCGCGGAAAGAACATACTTTCGAAAACGGAAGACAAAATTATTGTTGTGATTCCACTCGTTCGTAGGCCTCGTCCAATTGTCGTTCAGCCACAAGCCGCCTTCGTTCCGTTCGAGGTTGAAGACGTTCGGGTTGCCGTCGCTATCGGTTCTGTGCGCCGCGCCATCCGTGCCACTGCCCGCCTAAAAAGAGATTAGGCTGTATTTTATGTGGGATCAAGAATCCACCAGCGCAACACACCAAGTTGTTTCTTTTTTGTTGGCAACTATACAAATCCTCTCCGTCAAGCCATAGCCAGACGGACTCTCAATCCGTATATGCCGAAAAGGTCTCGGAAAACCGTAGCCATCCGATGTAACCAATCTGATTGCAGTATATCAAAAAAATTGCGGCAGACAAAATACCAAAGAACTAAAGAGTTAAAAAGTTAAAGTTTCAAAAACACAAGATATTAAGACTTTAAGTTCCTTAACTTTCGAAAACGGAAGACAAAATCATTGCTGTGATCCCACCCGTCCGTAGGCCTCGACCAATAGTCGTTCAGCCACAAGCCGCCTCCGTACCGTCCGAGGTCGAAGACGTTCGGGTAGCCGTCGCTATCGGTGATTTGTTTCATACCGATACGGAACCATTCGCCAATTGGTTGATTTGTATATTTTAGTCGATAATGCGGTCCAACTTCCGCAGGACAGAGTTCCAAGCCTAATTCTTCGATGCGTTTGTATATTTCATTTGTCTTTGGATATTTGTCTTTGGGGAAACCGAGGTCGCCGACTTTGAGCCGAATGAGAATTTCTGATTCCGATTCTTTGAGCACGGTGAAATCTTTGCTTTTCATCATGTCTTCGGCATACTTACTAATATTGATATGCTTATCGCGCATTTCCCTGATGAGTGTTTTGGCGTCTTTCCCGCCGATCTCTATGGTTTCCTTGCGGATATGCCCTTCGGGGAAGGAGGTGTAGATATGTTCAATGCCATACTCCTGGATTTTGTCGAAAATGCCGGGGACGAGCGGACCGACGTAAGCCCTGGTTCCTTCTTTGATTTCTGATGTGTTGTGCGCAATCTGGTCTTTGGTACATTCAAAAACGACCGGCATATCTTCTTCTGGATTCCTTTGTTTGCGGAGTTCAGCGATTCTCGGATCTCGCTCATATCCAAAACCTTCAATAGGTGCGTTTAGCTCGTATAGAAAGGCGAGGTCGTCTTTCTTGAGTTCTTCCCCGTGTCTTGTTTTTTTCTCAATCGCGGTAAGCTGCTTCATGTCGGTAGACGCCTTTTTGTATTTTTCGGCTCCTGGTAGGTCTTTCATTTTCTCCTCGGCGATTGCGGCCACCTTGCCTTCAAGATTCTGGTTGTTATCCGCAACCCCACGCACCTCACCGATTTGCTCTTCCTGCATACGGATGGCGATTCTTGGAATTGTGGGCTTGCCTTGCTTGTCGTTGGTGTAATAAACGTAAAAATCGCCTCCTTTGAGTTGGGTCTCCGCAGTTGCGAAACCTTTCGTGCACCACGCGGTGCCCTTGTTCTGAAGAGATGCCCACAATGCGGTGGGGTCGGTTCCTTTTTGGTATTTCACCCATTTGCCGCGCGTTTCATTTCGCATTTCCTCGGTAATCTCTCCGGCAGTTTTGATTCCTTCCGCGTATTGTTTTGCGAAGGAGAGCTTGGCGAATTCTCCGGCTTTTTCTTTGGTAAGAAGTTGATCGCGCGAAGTTCCTGTTGCTTCTTGCGCCTTCCTCAAACGTTCAAGCATCGCTGGATCTTTCTCAGCTTCAATTATCTGCTCTACGTATGCGAGCGCTCCCCGATCTATTTCGGGAAATAGGCGCGTGCTTCCTGAAGATCGTTTTGTGAATTCGCCTTTGTCTTTATCGTAATCGCCAAGGTCAATGATATTACGAAAGGCGTAGTAACGAAACCATGTGGGGTATGGCTCGTTCGCGTCCGAAAGGTATGAAATCCACTGGTCTAAAGATTTCTCTAAATCCTCTACGGCAATTTCTCCTCTCTGCTCCAGTTCCTGTTCTCCGTAACGCGCCTCAATGCCCATTTCCCTCGCGGCGTGTTCTTCTACCATAGCCGCGCCTTCGGCCATCTTCTCTTTATGCGGGCGAACATATTTATTCATCACCATTTCCCGTAAGAGCGAGAGAGCGCGCGGGCGCGGTTCGCCTCCGAACATTTTGCGTTCCTGTTTTTTTTCGGGATCCAAAGCGAGGCGTTCCAGGCGGTCAAGATAGTTCTGTATGCGGACATCGGGATTTTGGGACACTTTTTCGCCCGTGTGTTGTTCGGTTCGTTCGGCGGCCTTCTCCACTTCAGGGCTTTTGTGAAGGCCGTATTTTTCTTTGAGAAAACCGTGTTTCATGAATACAATTATATCGGAAAAATCGAAGAAAATCAATATGGTTTCAAAATAAATAAATCCCCACACTCATGCATGAGTGTGGGGTAAAAATTCTAACCCAATAGTTCTCTTTCTTCCTCATAAATTTTATCTCTGATGAAAAGATCCAAAATGCAGTGGATTAATACCTGATGCGCCAGTTCCACAAATCCATAATGAGTTGAAGGAACATAAAAGTTCATACGACCTAGTTTTCTTAACGGATTATCGGAACTGAACCCGGAAAACGTTACTACGTCGCAATTTTTAGCCAAAGCTGATTCGCAGGCGTTAAGAATATTAGGTGATTTGCCGGAGCTTGAAATGGCAAAAAGCATATCGTCCGCTTCGGCGAACATTTCAACCGGCTTAGCAAAAACATTTTCATAGCCGTAATCGTTCGCCATGCAGGTAAGCAGCGCCGGACCGTAAAAATCCATGGTTTTTAAACCTCCTATATTAGCATAGTCCTCCAGCGCGTGCATCGCGATTCCCGCGGAACCGCCGTTGCCGATAACCATAATTTTTTTATTAAATAATTGGTTCTTCTTAAGATAATAAATGAGCGAATTCATGGCTTCGGCAACTTCAATTACTCTGCAATCGGAAGTTGCTTTTGTTTCTTTCAAAAATTCCGAAAGTTTTTGGAAATAGCCGCCTGCTTCCCTGATGCCTAAATCTCTCAATTCTTTGTATGTTTTAATCGCGGCATCGCTGTTCAATTTTTGCCTCCCTTTCCTAAGAAATCAAACCATGGTTTAGTGGCTTCTTTAATGGTTTCCGGAGTCCACACCGGCGCGTCTTTCCAATAATCAATATTATCAAGCATTATTTTAACGCCTATTTCAAAAGAAACGACCGGAAGCCAATCAAGCATTTTCTTAATTTTAGTAATATCGGCATGAGTAGTAAACGGCTCGCCGGACCTTTCCGGTATATGGACAATTGGTCCTCCTAAAAGTTTGGCAAGCCGCCAAATTGATTCCGGTTTGCCGCTGCCGACGTTAAATACTTCTCCGGAAAACCTTGAATCAGCCGCTTTAATAAAAGCGTCGCAAACATCGGTAACAAAAACGAAATCTCTTGACTGTTTGCCATCGCCGATAATTGTAAATGGTTTGCCGTTGATTTTCTGGGCCAGAAAAGTTCCAAATACGGCGCCGTAGGCACCGGTGGTTCTTGAGCGCGGACCATAAACGTTGAAAAGCCGCAAAGAAATTGTTGGCAGGCCGTAAACCTGATTATAATGGCTTACCCAGCGCTCGCCTTGATACTTAGTTTCAGCGTAAGGATATTGGGGCTCAATCGGAACTTTTTCAGAAGTCGGAATATCGTCCAAAAAAGGAATACCATAAACGGAAGAAGACGAAGCGTATACGAATTTATAAACTCCGGCTTGGCGCGCCGCTTCAAGCATATTAATCGTTCCCGCGACGTTCGCGTTAAAATAATCAACCGGTTTGTTGATAGACGGCACAATGTCGGCCATGCCTGCCAAATGGAAAATATAATCAATTTTATATATTTTTAACAGCTTAGCAATGGTTTCCCAAGAATTATATTTTCCAATGTCCATACAAAAGTAATTAAGGCGGCGATTTTCTTTAATATAGCTAAGATTGCGATACGACGCGGTGCTTAAATCAAGCACCGCGACCTCATGCCCAAAATCCAGCAATCTTTCGATTAAATGGCTTCCAATGAATCCGGCGCCGCCGGTTACCAGAACTTTCATGTTTTTCCCACTCCTCTTAATTTTTTAAAGATCGTAATTTATATTTATTTAACAATTTAATAACACAGGATGTTTCTTGATGTCAATTAAAAAAATTTGCCATTTTTTAAATTTTATTGCAGAATACACAAACATTCAAATAGTACTTTTAAAAAGGAGAACATAATGCCCGTTGAAATCAGAAATCTTGATGGCAAAGTTATACTTATATATGGAGCCGATACATTGGTTAAAGCTGATTTAAAAAACAAAAATCTGACCAGAGCCGACTTTAGAAATATGGATCTTAACTGGATCAATCTGGAATATTCTCATTGCCGTGGCGCCGATTTTTCCGGCGCAATATTAAAAAACGCTTATATGCCGTACGCCCAATGCATGGAGGCCGTTTTTCATGGAACGGATTTTGAAGGCGCCAATATTGAACGGGTAAGATTTGACGATGCCAATTTAAGAGGCGCGGTAAATTTGGAAAAAGTCGCCCGGGACTTTCGAGCCCGATTTGACGGAGCGATACTGCCTGACGGCACAAAACACCTCGACACCGGAGACGGCGGATGATCAGGATATTTGACCGCAACACAATGGAACTATTATTTGTTTATCCTTATAACACTTTCAGAGGCAAGGACTTAAGAGGATTACCTCTTAAGGGAGCTAACCTAAGCGATCAGGATTTAGAAGGCGCTATTTTAGAAGGAATGGATCTTGAAGATACGGAATTCAGCAACTCTAATATTAAAAAAGGGAATTTTAAAAGAACGGTTTTGGTGGAAACGATTTTTAATCAAGCACAGGCACAAGAAGCTGATTTTGGCGACGCTAAATGTAACATGTCGACTTGGGCGGGTGCCAACATTTCTGGCGCCAATTTCACCGGCGCCGACTTGGAACACGCTAACTTCAAAGATACTATTGCTCATAGAGCAAAGTTTATCGGTCTAAAAAGCATGAAGGGGGTTATTTTGTGGAATACCGATTGCAGTGAAGCCGATTTTAGCGGCACGAATCTAAATGAAGTTGGAGATATAGACAAAGCGGGATTAATTTTAGACAGAGCAACGGGGGTAAAATAATGCTTTGTGAAAAACACAAAGATGAACCTCGGCTGGCAGAACCGGTAGAAAAACGATGTCTCATGCATAATAATTATAATGAAATCACGCTAGTTTATTATGAAAATTCTCAAATTTGCGAAACATGTTCTGAAAATACGGATTTTTGCGTGATTTGCCAGGAAGCGGTCTAATAACCAAAAATAAAACCCCGATGATTATCGGGGTTATTAATTTTTATTTTAATATTTGCGGCGTGCCCGCTTCTAAAGGATTTGGACTTGCTTTAGTTATCCACTTTCTTGGATCGTCGGGCATCAATTTTGCCAAAAATACCTTTCTGCCTAAATTTAAATTCCTAATCCAAGTGCCATCTCGCAAGCTTTTTAAACCCTTCCACCATACATAGCGGGGGTTAAAATAAAACTCTCTGTAAAATTTCCAGTAATATTTATCAACTAATGCCGGAGTTAATCCATTGGGATGTCGATAAACACCAATGGCTTTATGAATATTATAGTCATCCCACTTTTTGCTTAAAATTAATCCTTTGCGTTCATAATCGGCGTAAAGCCGCGTATCGGGAAACGGAATGCAAACCGTAACTTTGGCAAAATCCGGCATTAATTTCTTAGCGAAATTAATTGTTTTTTGCATTGACTCTTCGGTGTCGGCGGGGGTGGCAATCATGAAAAATCCCACCGTTTCAATATTGTATTTCTTAATCATCGCCATGCAAGTAACACTTTTATCAACATCAAGCGACTTCTGAATTGAATCAAGAGATTTTTGATCGCCGCTCTCATAGCCGGCGCCGATTTGATAACAGCCGGTCCTCGCGGCCATTTCAAGAAATTCTTCATCTACCCGATCGGCCCTGACGCCGTTAGCCATATTCCAAGGAATGGTTACCCCGGCATCAAGCATCGCGGAAACAATGGCCTTGCCTCTTTTAACGTTGGTCAAAAACTGGTCATCAATAATCCTGAACTCTTTTATGCCGTGGCTAATAAGAAATTTATAGAGTTCAATAACATATCCCGGGCTCATTACCCTGTAAGCGTCTTCCGCACTGCAAAAGTTGCAAGTAAAGGGACAGCCCCGGCTTGTCTCAACCTGCTGCATCGGATATCCCTTGGCGACAATGGTGGGATTTTTATACCTATAAACGTCATAAAGCTCCATATCCGGAAAAGGCAGATCGTCAAGGCTTTTTTTCGCGTCTTTAATAAACGGACGGTTGAATGTTTTCTTTAAAGACGGCTCTCTATCTGAAACAACGGCGCCCAATTGGACATCGTAGCACGACTCGCCTTTTTGAATGCGGCTTACGATTTCTTCGGCGCTAAGCAGCTGCCTCCGGCCGCGATCTTCCCTATAAACAATGCCAGAAATTTCATTAAGCGGCTTGCCTTGGCATATTTCTCCAAAAGTCACCTCTCCCTCTCCGGTAACCACAACATCGCAAATGCTGTCGGTTAAACTTTCATTCCATAAAGCGGAAGCGTGAACGCCTCCGTGAACCAAAACAAGTTCCGGGCCAAGAAGATCTTTGGCTATCATACCGATAAGTTTTGCTTCGTAATATAAGGGCGTAGTAAAAGACAGGCCCAGATACTTCGGCCGTTCGCGCTTGAGGTAATTTCCTAAAATCTGCCATGGGTTATGCTCAACGCCCATGTCCAAAGCGCTGGTTTTAAATCCCATATTAAGTTTTTGCTTTAACCAAGCGGATAGATACTGGTATGGCAAATAAGGATAAACCTGGGTTGCCGCGTTGATAGCAGTGCCCGTATAAGCATTAAACGCCGATGGAGTAGTAATAAAACATACCTTGTGATCGTCTAGAGTAGGATGCATTAAAAACCTCCATTTGTTTTTAAATAACTATTTTATCGATTGTTAAATACTTTATAATATTTTTTGACTTGTGTCAAAATTAAGATATAATTTTTGAATGATAAACATAATTAAAAAAAATCTTTCCATATTAATAATTATCCTGATTTTGGGTGTTTATTTAGGCATTAAGGCGTTTGACGAAAACGGCTGGGACGGCTGGGGTTTTGCTTCGGCCCAGGTAATAATATCAAACGAGTATTGGATTCGCGATGGGTTTGTAAAAAATTATTTCCTGCAGCAAATATACCCCTACAGCAAAATAACTCAATATTTGGATTATCCGGAATTCAGAAATCGTCCGATAGATGATTTGAGCGGCAATATAAGCCGTGGCCACATTTATTACACGCATTATCCTCCGCTTTATCTTGTTCCCTACTTCATTTTACAAAAAACGGGTATTACCCAAAGAGCTTTGCTTAGGCTTTTTGCCCTTTCCATTTCTCTTTTGGCATTATATTTTTTTTATTGGTTCGTAAAATCGGTTGCTGATAAAAAAATCGCCATAATCGCTTCGATCTATTATGGTTTTTCGGTTACTTTCTTAAATTACGCCGATTCTGTGCAGACCCCGCCATGGAGCGCCCTATCCATGTTTCTTATTATGACTTTGGGCATTCTGGCTTCTAATAATTTTGAAAATCAAAAAAAATACCGGAGATATAATCTGATAATTTGGGGGGTTTATTTTATTTCATCGCTATTATCTTACGACGTCACTTTTTATATTTTCGCTTATCTTGTTTTACTTGATATTTTTATCTTGAAAAAGTTCCTTTGGAAAAAATGGCTACTCTGGGCCTCGGCGCCAGTATTGGGATTTGCTTTGCAAATTATTCAAAATACTTGGTATCTGGGGCTCAATGACATGGCAAATGATTTAAGCCATGTTTACGCTAACAGAACATTCAGGGGTATTAAAAATTTTATAGTCGGCTTGATCGCGCCGTTTTATTCCATGACATCGGTAAAAACGGTTTTTATTTTTAAAAAAACAGCCGTTACCTTAACAAGCGCCGTCGCAATTTTCGGAATCCTTTGGAAATTCAGGCAAAAAATAGGCCTTAATTTTAATTACTTTAAAATCGTTTTTGTTTTGGCGATTGCCGCTACTGTTCAGCCATTTTTCATAAACGCGACCGGAGGATGGCCGTATCAGGGAGTTCTTGCCGCTCCGTTCTGGGGACTTTTAGTCGGCGCCGCCAGCATTTTTATAGTAAATATTTTTAAACAAAAAGAATCCGGCACCTACAAAACGATTTCTTTTGGAATTTTAACAGCGATAGTGTTAATGCTTTGGTCGGTGCAATTTTACAGCACTTTAGCTTACATAAAGGACTGGCCGAATAACCGCCCAAGCCAAAAAATCATTGACTTCTCAAAAACCATTCAGTCAATGGAACCGGGAAAAGAAAAAGTCGCGTTCCGCATTATGCCGCAAGATCCAATTTGGAAAAATCAGTTCCCTATTTTTTATTTTGAATATTACCTTGGCATGCTAAAAATTGATTTCGCAAACAGCCATGACTTGCTAGTTGACTTTTGGTGGTTAAGAAAAAAATCGGAGTACCCTTATTATTCATTTGTTATCTCCGATAATAAAACGGAGATAGAAAATCTCCGTAGCGAAATTAAAAAAACGCTGCCAAATAGCGTTTCGGAAATTAAAGACATTCAAGGTCAGTATGTTTTTGTTGTAAATCCTAATTAGAAATCAAACTCTTAAGAGCATATTTAAACTGTCCCCATAAATTAGGATATTTAAATACTACTTCATGCTCCCCTTTTGGAACAAAAACGGATTTGAATAAATAATTAGCGGTGTAAATTGGAGTTGGTTGATTGTCTATATACGCTTCCCAAGTTGGGAGATTGGCATCGCTGTAGATAAGCCATTTTCCTTGATCGGCTTTTGTTTTGATTTTTACCAATTGCGATTTAAATTCTGAAATATCGGTGTCCGACACCCATGTTTCTCCGGTGTCGGACACCGGACAATTCGCTTGGCATTCAATTAAAGTTTGATTGTGAAAATCTTTAACTTTCAAAAGTTCCTCAAAAGTGTTCTCCGATTCTACAAATTTAACATTTTTGGCGAAATAGATTCTAGGCATAACTTGGGAATTTTCGTAAATATATACAGGGATATTTTTTTCCGTAGCCGTGGTTTCATAAATCAATTTTAAGTTATTAAGTTTAAATGATGAAAAGATGTATTTAATGTTGAGCATGGAAAAGAGATTTTGGTTTTGAGGAGAAGAGAAACGGGAGATTTTTTGGTTAAGAGATAAGTCCGGTGATAACATCCAAGGTTTGCCGGAAATAGTTGTCGGACCAGAAAGGCCGATTTCGTTAAACATGTCGGCAACGCGGCGCGACAGGGCGGGTTCGCTTCCGCCAAAACCGTCCATATCAAAATATGGGCCAATATTTGACTCCAAGGTTTTTAATTTATAATCATCCCAATCTTTGACGCTGAAAACCGAGAATTGCTGGTACATTTCCGGCGGATAAAACCGGAAATATCTGTAATATTCATTTTTAGGATAATTATTTTTGATAAAACTGACAGTATCGGGATATTCGGTTATTTTTGAAATAGGAATAAATTTGTAATACCCCTGCCAAATAAAAATCAAATTTAAAAAAGCGAACGCAAGCGCGAATTTTTTAAAATTTTCCCCGTTGATTTTGCCTTTTTGGTATAAAACGAAAATTAATATCGCCAGCAGTACGCTTAAAAAAGAAATTGTAAAATGATAATTGGCAAAACTGAAAGCATTTAAAAATTTATTGAATTCCGATGAAATGACGCCATAGTAATGTTCTAAAGGAAATTTTCTGGTTCCCTGATAAATTTTGGCGTCAAAAAATTGAAAAATTTTATTTAAGATTTTATCACGGAATAATCCCGCTAAAAATACGCCCGCGATTGCGGCAATGTTTGCCCAGCCAAAAATTTTGAGCGATTTAATAAATTTTTTAAAATGCCTCGATTCTTTTATTTTATCCAGATTATCAAGAGCAAAACCGGCTAAAATCGCCAAAGCAAAGGTGCTAAAAAATGCCCAATGAAAAGCTCCGCGGAAACGATTAAAGCCCGGCAAAAAATGAAGCGCCCAAAATATGCCGGTCCATTTTACGCGCACTAAAAATGAGAAAACGGCAACGCTTGTCCAAAAAGCGACTATTTTATTTTTCTTTACCAAAAATATCGCCGCTATAGCCAAGAGAATCATCAAGGCGCCAATATAATAATTTGGAACAATTCCCAAACTTACTAAACCGGTAAATTGGGGAAGCTCAATATAAGGGTAAAAAAATCTTAAGGGGTCGGCAATTCTCATAAAATCAAAAACTAAATCTCCGTATTTAAGAGCTTCGCCTCTTGTAGAAAGCTGCATGTAGTTTATGGTAGGCAAAAGCCAAAAAGAAGCTAAAACCGCTCCGCCCGCAATAAAACCCATGTAGCCAAAAATTGGCCTGAATTTAGCCACTACGCCATTTTCATTATTAACGTTATGGAAATAGGTTAGGAAGAGAGCCCAAAAAAAACCTACTATGAAAGTAAAAAAAACTACTTGCGTGTTGGGCGCCGTTAAGCCGTAAGCAACAATTAAACCGCCCCAAAGCCAGAAAATTTTTTTATTTTCGGATATTTTGAGCAACGCGCCAAAAAACAACGGAATAAAAACAAAAACATTGCTGAAACCGGGAATTAGCCCCCAATATATGTTGTTTTGGCTGAAAATATATGCGAGACCGCCAACCGCAGAAGCAATTTTTGAAAGCTTCAAAGTCCTGCAAAACCAATACATCGCGAGGCCTCCAAAAATAAAATTAAAAACAGTCAGCCAGTTATAAACCGCAAAGCCGCTGAAAAATTTGTATAAAATAAAAACTAAAGGAGTGAAAAAACTAATTTGCGTTACATAAACCGAAAGGCCGCCCAAATAATCCGGCCACCAAAGTTTTAACGACCAATGGTCTTTCCACTCGCCGCCGAAATCCTTAAAAAACTTATACGTGCCTAAATCAAATCCGTAATAATCATTTACAACCATCCCGCCAAATAAAATCGGCCAGAAAATAAAAAGCGCCACCACGGTAAACAGTAATAGAACAAATAATATTTTGTTTGAAAATTGACTCATTGATAATTCATTAGAAATTAAAAATTAGAAATTAAATTTTTAAACGCATATTTAAATTGCCTCCATAAACCCGGATATTTAAACACCACTTCATGCTCCCCTTCCGGAATAAATACGGATTTGAATAAGTAATTGGCAGTGTAAATTTGAGTTTCTTGGCCACCTATATAGGCCTCCCAAGTCGGAAGATTGGCATCGCTGTAGATAAGCCATTTTCCTTGATCGGCTTTTGTTTTGATTTTTACCAATTGCGATTTAAATTCTGAAATATCGGTGTCCGACACCCATGTTTCTCCGGTGTCGGACACCGGAC
>Ga0209542_10002252_pt1 | contig 43584 bp, 51 predicted proteins | sample RifCSPhighO2_01_FD_184028 | JGI IMG/M metagenome (GOLD analysis project Ga0209542, IMG submission 184028) | Soil microbial communities from Rifle, Colorado - Rifle CSP2_plank highO2_0.1 (SPAdes) (version 2) | ecosystem: Environmental > Terrestrial > Deep subsurface > Rock core/Sediment ... | reverse complement strand
GAGTTTGCAGAATCTTCGCATGCAACTCCTCCGCTTCTGCGAGAAGAAGCTCATCCACCCTATCTACTATCTTCCAATCAACACGGAGCGGTTCGCCCGTTTCCTTCTTCGCAGTACGAGGTGCAACGTCTTCACGCTGCTCCACCTCCGTACGCAGCCGCTCCCGGGCCCGGAAAAGCTTCTCGCTTGCGGAGGGCTTCTTCTGCACCTTTGGTGTGGTCTCGACCTGGTCTTCAGTCATATGAAATTGTGCTGATTGTACCAATACTATCGGATGAAAGCAAAGCCCCACTACCATCATAGAACACGGTGGGAGAAAAAAACAATGATACAATAGGAAAAATGACAATCCCCGTACTCGAAAAGCTGTTTGGAAGTCAGGAAACCCGCCCGGCCCAACAACTGGAAAAGCGCCTGGAACGGCTCCTCCGCGACATCGGAAAACCAAGGGTCGCCAACCCTTCCAAATACTGGATCGCCAAAGAAGTCCAAAAAGCAACTGCTCCGTCCCTACTCTCCATCCCCTTTGAAAAGGAAAACGAATTCGCCGTTGTCTGGGCGCAGAACCGCGTTCCCTACGGCCTCATGCTCTTTGCCCAAAGCCAGTATCCGACGATCGACTATGACCTCTGGGCGTACACGCGCACGCAATATCGCGGCCTCAACATCGCCAAGCTCACTTTGGCGGAAGGCATTCGCCAGCTCGCACTCGAGAATCGGGACATCGTTTTGACCGCGGAAATCCTCATCGAAAATGAGCGTACCAGGAGCGGGGCGGTGCGCTGGCTCAAAGTTTTGGGATTCATCGCTTCCCAATCCGAAGCGGAGAGTGAGTTTAAACGCCTCTACATGGCAACCTATACAAGAGGCGTACTCCATGACGCTCTCCAAGCCCTGACTCCCGAATACCAGAAGCCCGGAAAGAAAATGCCACCTATGCCGCCCGACATCCTTTCCAAATTTACCGCACCCCTCACGAATAGCTTCGACCACGGAGGCTCACAGCTTCTAGATCGCAGAAGAACATTGTAATTGAAGTATGAAGCAGGAATTATGAAGAATGGGAGAATCCAAAGCTTCACTGATCTTGACGCATGGAAAAAGGGTCATGAACTTGTTTTAATGGTTTACAAAATAACAAAGAGTTTACCAAACGAGGAGGTATTTGGTTTAACTATTCAGATGAGAAGAAGTGCAGTATCTATTACATCAAATATCGCAGAGGGCTTCAGCAGACAGACTCATAAAGAGAAGGTTCAATTCTACTCAATAGCTTTAGGTTCTGTTACGGAGCTGCAGAACCAACTGCTAATAGCGAAGGATGTTGGATACTTGTCAGACGAAAAATTCCAACAAGCTGCAAAACAGTCCGTAACTGTTCACAAGATCATCAATGGATTAATCAAAGGCTCAAGATCGAAAATCCATAATCCATAATTCATGATTCATGATTCATACTTCCACGCCGTAGGCGCTTGTGCTCTTTCATCATGCACCGATCCATGACGACGGTGATTCCTGCCTGCCTTGCCTTCTTCGCCGCCTCTTCATGGATAACTCCCTCCTGCATCCATACCACCGGTGCTCTAATCCGAATCGCTTGCTCCACAATTTCAGGGACAAATTCAGACTTTCTGAAGACGTCAATCACATCTGGCTTCTCGGGTAGTGACAGTAAATACGGGTAACTTTGTTCCCCAAGAGACTCTGTAATCATTGGATTGACGGGAAATATTCGATAGCCTTCTTGCTGTAAGTAGGCGGCGACGATGTAGCTGTAGCGCTCCGGCTTGTCCGAAAGCCCGACGACCGCAATCGTCTTTGCTTTAAGAAGGATTTTCGGGATAGACATACGCATTTTTTAATAGTGTTCTCCCAAAATCACCGATTTCGGGATCCAAGCTCATCGTCTGCCGAATTCCTTGCACAAAGCCACGTTCATGTAGCTCGCTCAAAGCCGCCGACGTTCTCCGCTCCAGCAAGAATTTCGTTTGTTCAAGATAGCCCTTTCCCATGAGCGCGATCGGCCGATACGGCATAACCAACACATCCTCAAGCATCTCCGAGAGAGCGTCGATTTTCTTAATCGTATGGTCGATATCCTTCCAAACCGGAATCTCCGGATTATCAAGATACACATTGGGAAGAAGCCGCCTATCCACTTCATCCCCCACTTCAAACATGGTTTCCCGTGCCGTTGTCCGGGCCAAGGCAAATGCTCCGCCGATCGGAGTATATTTCAGAGTGATGTTGCCGAGCACTGCCTGCTTCCGCTGTCGTGCCCGCCGTTGAGCAGCGCGGAGGGCTTGCTCGGTAATCATTTCGTTGTCCCGACTCCTCGTATCCTGTCCGAGACTGCCCTTGACGGTCCAGAAGATCATCAACATCTTGACTTCAAGTTCGACAGACTCAGGATCCAAACCAACATCCGAGAGCATGGCGATCGTCTCCTCCTGAAGTGCACGTCTCTGCTCAAGAGGGACCTTCGACAGTTCATGCTCTTGGAAAAAATCAATGAGGTAGCGGGTTCGCTGCAGGATCACTTCTGCTTGGCGTTCTTCGTGTTGTTGTCCCTCGAGGATGTAGCAGACGGATCGTATGGCAGCTTCCACGTTATCAAATTCAACAACTTCGCTTGAGCTGACTGATTTGGACTTGAGTCCCTGCCGCATTTGTGCGCTGTCGGGCCGCTGTCGTTTCGTGAGAGAAGAATAATCCTCGGAGTTGATTGTCCCTCGCTTCCCTTCTCGCCAACGCATGATGAGGATATTCCCATCCGCACCAACCCGCGCCGCGGTTCCATAGAGCGGCTCCGCCTTCATGAATCGCTTCAGTTTCTCTTGAGAGCTTACGTTCCTCCGCTCGACGAAATATTTATCCTCTTTCCCCATAATCTCCCTATTCTACAACGATGGTGAAGAGAAAAAACCTACTCAAGCGCTTCCATGACTCCGATCTTGAGGCACGTCTGGCTATCGCAAACTAGTCGTTTCCCCTCTTCCGGAAAAAGAACTTCCACCGCATAGAGATTGGCGCAAGGTCCTCCGCTGGTTTTACTATGTTCATGAATAAAAATGTGCGTGCGGATGATTGCTCCCACACCAAGATCGGGTTTCTCGACCGTCCCGGCTTCAAGATTTATCTCTCCTATCGAAAACGGGTCCTGATGTTTCTGCGCCGGTTCCTCTCCTCCTTCTCCTTCTTCTACTTCTCCTTCTTGTTGTGGTATTTCCGGAAGTGTCATAAGAATTCTCTTATCCTAACATATAGCGGAATTCATCCCCGCTTTGACATTGAAGGGGAGCAATCTACAATGGTATGGTATTTTGCCGAAGACTGTATGCCGTCACAACGCTTTATCCATCTGATTGCCGACTACGGGCTTGGAGACCCCTCGTTCGGAGAAGTCATCCAACGCTTGACCAATCTTCTTCCGGAGGCAACCATCCACCCGACGTCGGTCCCGGCCTTTGATACCCTGGCAACCGGATTCTGGATCTATCAATACGCGTTCGGCGAGCATCCCAAAGGCATGGCGATTTTCGCCAACACCGCCCCCCGCAAAGATAACAAGCAGCCGCGGCGGGACAACGAAGGTGAAGGCCTGATGTACGCCCTCCTCGAAAATGGCGTTGAAGTGATGGCGGTTAATTCCGGCTATTGTTTCTCATTCGTCAGGCCGCAGATGAAAAAGTTTCATGCCGTCCTGGTTCGCAATAAAGGATCGCAATTCCGCTCCCGTGATTTCTATCCGCAAGTCTTCGCCAAACACCTGAATGGGGGAAATGTCCTGGGCAAGTCCGTCGATCCCTCCGTGATCCCCGACATTCCCAAACACCAAATCGCCTGGGTTGACGGCTACGGAAACATCAAGACCACAGTCAGGCAGTCGGCATTGAAGATCAAACCCGGAACCAAAGTGAAGGTCGCCATCAACGGCGTCAAACGCACCGCCTTGGTGGTCGGCGGAGTTTTCTCCGTCGCCGAAGGCGAGCTCTCCCTTTCACCGGGGTCTTCCGGTCACGGGGACCGCTTTTGCGAGTTGATCCTGCGCGGCGGCAGCGCCGCCCTGCTCTTCGATTACCCGAAGATAGGATCTGTCGTCAAATTTTCCTGAAAAACCTCAAGTGAAGTCTCCCCGGCCGAAAAGGGCGGAGTCTCCATCAATCTACAGACTGAAACTACGTACCAAAAGCCCCAAGGAAAATTCCATTCACATGTCCCTTTCTACGGGATACCCGCGTTAATAGCACGGGGCTTTTTGGTTCTGTAGAAGAATTTCTCCCAGAAGCTTACATCACAGGAGCTTCTCCGTAGATCACAACCGTCGTACCAAGATTGTCTGCGCTTGAAAGAATGCTCCCCTTCCCCCGAAGATCCGGTTGTGACCAGTAGTAAAGCTGTCCGGCTTCTTCGGTGCGCATGTTGATGCACCCGTGTGACATCGGGTGCCCAAAGTTGCTGTGCCAGTACGTCCCGTGGAGCCCGAAGCCGCGCCATTTGGGTATTTCATCGTTATAAAAATACATGACGAAGGGAACGTTGGGGAGGTAATAATAGGTACCCAGAACTTTCGACCCGCCCTCCATTTTGGTATAGCGCAGTTTAGTCCATATCCGGAAGGTCCCCGTCGGCGTCCTCCCCCATTTTCCCGATGAGATGAGGAAATCAAACACCCGCCGGTCCCCTTCGTAGGCGTAGAGCCGCTGGTTGGTAAGATCTACCTCAATCCGCTTGGGTTCGCTCGTCTCGCCCAATACGTGATACGCATATTCTTCCGTTGCGTAGGGAAATGCCCGCCAGCGGTTATTAAACACCGCGCCGGTAGCCGTTGCATCAAACTGCGAAGTAATCGTCTTGGGATCAACCGTCGCTTGGCTGGAAAAGCGCTGCAGGATCCCGCTTGTCCCAGCGAGAAACGCAATAAGCAAAAAACTAACCAAAATAATGGGGAACTTGAGCCTCTGCATGTCTTTTTAGTGTAACACGAAGCAAAAAAAACTACTCTTCGCGATTCAGCTTCCCCACCGCCCCCGAAATCTCCCGAAACGAGGAAACGCAGAAATCGGCTCCCTCAAGGAAAGCTTGAGCATAGAGGATGATTTTCATGCCCGCCGCGCTTGCAGCCTCGATATCGGTTGCCGTATCGCCGATATAAACGGCCTCCTCTGCTTTTACCCCCAATCGCTCAACGGCCATAAGCAGTGGCTCCGGATCCGGTTTCGCATGGGTATAGTCTTCGTAAGAAACAACAACCTCAAAATACTTCTTTAATCCGGACACCCGGAAGAAGTCCTCGACCCCCGACCGCACCCGGCTCGTCACGATTGCCAGCCGGTAGATTTTGCTCAATCCGTCAACGACATCCCCAGCGTGCTCGGGTATCTTGAGAAGCTCAATCGGGTACCGCACTTTCCGCCCCCTCCCCATTTCCCATACTTTTCTCACTTTTTCCTCCGAAGATTCGTTGGCAAGCACACGGATCGCGTCCATCATCGACAAGTGGAAAATGCCTTCGATTTGCTTTCTTGACGGAGCTGTATACCCGCTCGTCTTAAGCAGGAGCTGGTAAAACTTGATGTTTGCTTCCCAAGAATCAAGCAGTACCCCATCAATATCAAAAATAACCGCCTTAATCATGTTTATCATTGTATCCTATGTTTAAAATGAGAGCGCATCAGGAAGAAGCAACCATCATTCTGGCGGTCATAGATTACACCATCGGCGTCATCAGCTGGAAGTAATTGCCGTCCGGATCGGCAAAGGTGGCAATCGTCATTCCTTGCTCCTGCTCCGGCCGATACGGCTCCGCCACGACTTTCGCGCCCAATGCCTTAATTCTGGCAAACTCCTCTTTGAGGTTCTTGGTCTCAAAATTGAGAAGGATCCGTTCCGGTTCCATGCTCTTCCCGCGGACCTTATCGTGCGGGCCGATGATCAAATGCCCGCTTCCTACCTGCCATCCGGCCCATTCTTCTTCTCCCCACTCAACTTTTTCACCCAGAACCTTTTTGTAAAACGCGATGAGCTTCTTGGGGTTTTGCGATCCGATGATCATCGAGTTGAAATTCAGCGAGTGTTCCATGCTCCACCTCCTTCCTGATAAACAAGAAATTCAGTCTACTCACTCGGTTGGGGAAAATCAACGCACGCTCATAAGCGCTGATAACCTCACGCAACACAACCTCGATGACATTGCGGAAGAGATCAAGTACGAACGAAGATGCTACACAATGAAACGCCACAAGAAGTGTTCATGAAACGATTGGGCGCTGTCATTCAGCCGCGAATCGAATTCCAAATACTCGCCGCTTGAACATAATCGATGCCTAATTCTTCAGGGGTAGGGTCAGTCATACGAGTCCTCCCCAACTCAACCATCTCTCTACGCGCTTGTTCACTCCCTTCATAAGCAAATCCCAACGCATACAGAGATGGATAGTACACTTTTTCTAATTGTTCCCTTCCGGAATAGTCATTTTTTATCCATTCTGACCCCACTATGCCTGGAAATTTTATTTCTCCCATGCCTACGCCTCCATTTCGTAATTCATAAACTGGATTGCCAGCATGGACACTATCGATAACCCTTCTGGCAATAAATTCAAACCAATCCGCCCCAGTCAACATCATCCCGTAATAGTCATGCTGAATGCGTTGCTGAGCTTTGCGAGATAATTGACTGTATGGCAATTCAATATCTGTTAAACCTGCAATGGCTGAAATATCCCAAGGGGTGGCTACTGTTTGTGGTAACAATAATACCCGAGGATCAACTGCATACATGTGTGGTCCATACTGTGACCAATCCGGCATTCCCCAGTTGAAAAAAACATATTGCTGAAGCCCGAGACTGATATCAAGAGCATAAGAATTGCGATTGCTGTTTCCTTCATTCATCATGTTGGATGAAGGTTCAATGGTTTTAAGCGAAGATCTGGAAGAATGGAAAAGCGGCAGTGATTGTAATATCGATCGCACATACGCTAACTGTCGTGCATCGTAGGCTCGAGAAAACTCAGGATAACGCGAACGATTCTGTGCTAAATCTGGAGTGCTGAGGAAAGATTCCGGATATAACATATATTCTTTTTGTGGTTAAAAATAACATACTATAGGGTATTAGTCAATTTTAGATGTCGTCTTCGTGCGCTGACACTGACAATCCCCTGGCGTACCCGAAGATCCCACTCAACCTTCTCGCTGTGCGGCCCTCGATGGGAAATCTGTGCAACGCCCCGCCGTATGAGCTCCTCCTCCACCCTGGACGACAATACCTCGGATTGACCTTCCACCCCGCCGACGAGTACAGCCGCAGTTGTATCCGAAACGAGTTCGTGTTGAGAAAAGAGAAAATCCATAAGTTCGTCGAATGTCCGTACCCCCCCTGTCTCCCGCTCGTCGTCGGTAACGACCCAAAACCGATCCTCAATGGGAAAGTGGGCCAAACTGACCAACTCTTCATCCAAGAGGACAACACCGAGGCAAGTATACAGGCCGTCGCTGCCGATCAGAGCATTCCGGCCGACACTCGCGGCATTGCCGTAGCCGACCTCCACCAGCCCTTGGGGATGAAATTCGTAGCTTCTGCCCGTAAATCGTTCAAGATCCATAGGCCGCTATTGTACCACCGGAGGTATCACCCTACTTCGATCCGCTATTTCATCTTTGCGAAGATATATCCCGCCACCAATGCCTGGATGTATCCGGTAACCGTCCATAAGAGGACCATCGATAGCGATATCTGGAAACTGGTGTAGGTAATAAACATCCCGGGGATGGTTGCGATCACAAAATAAAGCTTCGCAAACTCCATGGGTTTGGGTTTGCCGACCCTCCCCCACAAATGCGCCGACACTACTCCCAAGATAAATGGATACGCGAAGTAAACCGTCATTAAGGGATCCGACCAGGGCCGAAACATGGCGGTGTTTTGGTACTGACCCGCAAGCGCCGGAAAGACCATTCCGATAAGCCAATTGAGCACCATTCCCAATATCAGGATTGCAAGGCCGGCAACTAATCCTTTCTTAAGCATATCGCTCACCTCTTTTCTGCCAACAGCATACAATACATTGCGATCGGGTTGAAACGCAGTCAATATGCGGTTGTTTCAATAAGGTAAGGTGCTATACTGAAAATCATTAAAATTTGAGTCAAAGGAGAAGACAAATGCCCAGGTTTTTAATTGAAGTTCCCCACGAGAATAATAAACAGGCCTGCAATCAGGCCATTCAGGCGTTCAAGAAAACAGGCTCACACTTTTTAGCCAATGCAGACTGGGGCTGCTTGGACGGCATTCACAAGGCTTGGATCATCATTGAGCTCGAGAACAAAGAGGCGGCCTTGCTGCTCATACCGCCGTGGTACAGAAAAAAAGCGGAAGTCATCACCCTGCAAAAATTAGCTCTGGATAAACCGGACGAAGCCTTTAAACAACATAAGGTGTGAGTTCTCATTCATCGACTCCCCTGACGCTTGCTGGCTCAAGCGCCGGGACGGCCTGTCCCGCCGAAGTATGATGCAAAGGCGAATGAAAGAGGAAGCAATCCTTTCAAGCCGGCACGAATCCGGTCGGTGCTACCGGATAGTTGTCAATCGGAGGAGTATCAATCAAAGTCTGTTTAACCTGTCTTCCCGTTGTATCGATCGGTACCCGTACCCGTTGAACCAACTCTCGAACGATAATTCTGATGAGTTTCTTTGCTTCAATTTCGTTTTCCTTAATTGATACATTCCAATCCAGCCCGGGTCCGGTATTCCCTTCAAGAAGGTAAAGATTTCCATGATTGCTGATCACAAAATCGAGGGTGATGAGCGAACGTTTGTTATGTAATGCGTTGACAATCTTGTTTGCACGAATGACTGCTTCCGAAGGAACTTCACGCTTGGAGATATATTTCAGCAGTCCGCCTTGGTGCTCATTGCATCGGAAGTCTCCGGCCTTGGCAATTCTGATGTAGGTTTGGATAATCTTTGTTCCCAGATAAATCAGCCGGATGTCGGCCGAGATGCGTACGTTTTGGTAGCGAAAACCTTTATCAAATTTGACAAACGGCTGAAGAATAAACGGTGTGTTCTGATGCTTCTTCATTGACGCCATTATTTTTCTGTACTGGCCGGCCTTGAATTTATAGACATGTATTCCGCCTGCCCCGAATCGGTCCTTCATGATGACCTCATCGGAAAAATCGTTTTGCTGCGGGTGTCTTGCCAGGAGTTCCTGAAGCGTTTTGCATGCCTTCTCAATGCTTCCGTAAGACCCATCTTTAATGGTAACTGTGGGGATGGAAAATGCGCAGAGCTTGGCAAAGGTCTTTTGTTTATCAAAAAAAAGATCAAAGAGGTATGGGTCGTTGAACGGCGCAACCTCTTTGGAGGAAAAGAGTAAATTCCGGCTTGCCGTAATTTTCTTGTTCACCGGAAAGAATTTATCAAAAATGACTTTCGAGTAGCCTGGCTGTCTCACTTTCATCCAGCGATTGCGTTCAAAAAGCCAATAACTTCGGCATCTGCCGGCACCAGTAATGTCAGCCGAGGTGGTAAAGGCCGATCGTAAATGATTTTTTCGGCAAACATTGAGAAAGTAACTGTAGACGAGATTGTAGCTTTCGCTGCTCGACCCCTTGGCAAAGGGTGCCGGAGTCTCGTCGCCGGGCGAATCGGCGCTTGCGGCGAGCCGTTCAGAATACACGATCAATACGTCAAAAACGGAGGTTTTTGCCATAAATAAATATTTGGGTGATGAAACACAAAACAAAATCTTTCGGGAAGGAGAAGGACTATTGTTGTGAGCTCAGTATCCTATATTATATACTTTTCCGTGTTTTATGCTCCCTGAGTGTCCTGAGCCTGCCGAAGGGCTCCTTTTCTTCGCCGCCTCTCACATAAAAGAATTGAGGAATTACCCCATTTACCCAAACACCAATACTTTATCGGATTCTTCCACTATCGTAAGCAGATCGTTCAGAGTTGATACTGGACAAAACTCACTGCCCTTCCTGCCTCGGGATTCAAGACACGTTCCGCAAGCAAGCAGTTGACCTCCCAGCGAACGGTATTCGGCTACTTTCTTTGAAATATCATACAATTCCGTATCCGCGATGCTTTCCAATTCCGTACCCTCGTTGAGTAAAAATATATTCGCTTTGTGACCTTTTTTCAGCGCGGTAATACCGAATCGGAATGTATTCCAAACATGCTCCGGATTATTTGACTGGAGAACCATTCCCAGCTTCATATAGACAGTATTATATCCTACGAAAAAAGAGCCATTTCGACTCCCTTCCTTCGCTGCTCACCCCAGCGTACGAGCTTCATCGTTCTTTATCATTCGCGCCTCAACCAGTTTTTTTATCAGCATGACAGGAAGTTTTTCATTGAGAGGAAAACGAACGGTTGCCATTGAAGTTCCATACTCTTTTAGCTCCTTTTTATGCTCTTCTATGACCGGAGGAGGCACATACAATCCAATATGATTTTTTGCAAGCCGGAAATAAACCAATCGTCCCTTATACCCGTAATAGGGCATCCCGTAACTGATGCGCTCCTCCGCATTGGGCGCAGCCTTCTTGATAACTGCTCGAATTTCTTGAAGCTTGCCCCTCACTTCTTGAGAAGCATTCGCAATATACTCGTCGACGTCTTTTGCGCGCTTCATAGTTTAAAAGTATATCAGAGACTTTCAACGCCTAAGGGCTCCCCGGGAAGAGCTTCCTGACCCAAAAAACCAGGAGCCGCATCGGACTCCTCTTCTTCGCTGCTTCCAAGGCCTGAAACCTATCGCCTGTATCGTTCTCTCTGTTTCATGCACTCCGATGCCAAAATTCCACCGACAATTTTAATAGGATGAGTTGATTGTCCTGCCAAATCTCTCGCTTTTATGGGTAGAGATGCCGTCAGTTCCATCTCTGCTCCATAGTTAATGGCTTTCACTTTTGCTTTGATGCAGCTTGAGAGACAGGTTGGGCAAGGCTCTGAAGTTGTATAAAAAGTCATGTCTTTTAGCGAAAGAGTTCCAAGTTCCTGACAGAGTTTCCGAATGGCATTCACTTCTCCATGTGCCGTAGGATCCATAAGTGCGTTGACCCGATCGTGATCTTTGGCAACAATTCGACCATCTTTACTGACGACAACGACTCCAAAAGGAGCATTCCCTTCTTTCACAGCAAGATCCGCCTCTTCCATAGCCATTCTCATATAGTCTTCATGGGTCATGAAAGAAGTATATCAAGTCCCAATATTCAACCGGGTTCCGGAAGAGGAGGTTGAAAACCAAATGGGTAATCTTCAACACCCAAAGGCTAAAAAACAGAAGCCACATCGGGCTCCCTCCCAGTCCTGAGCCTGTCGAAGGGCTCCTTTTCTTCGCTGCTCCCTTTATTAAAGTAGTTTATTGACATGTTTAGTAGTGTTTAGTACAATATTATTAAATATGATACAAGCAAGAACCTATACACCGGAACAGGTTGCCGAGATACTGCAATTGAGCAAAAACACTGTTTATCAATTAATTAACAGGGGAGAAATTATTGCCAAAAAGATAGGGAAAGTCTATAGAATTCCACAGTCTTCCATTTCTTTCGTATTCACCGGAATGGATGAGGATATTTTAAGAGCCCAGAGAGAGGATGAGAAAAACTTGGAAGAGATCAACAAAACTTTAAAGGAAGCACGCAAGGGTGTATGGCAAAAATCCAAGTCTTTCTAGATACTGATGTAGTTATTTCCGCTTTACTTTCGCAAACCGGAGCCTCATACGAAATACTGAATAATCCTCAAATCATCAAGAATATTTCAAAGACTGTCAAGAAAGAAGTGAAAGAAGTAGTAAAAAGACTCAATATAAAAAGTCAAAAAGTTAAGGTAATTTATACAAAGATCAAAACATCTTCATTACATCTAACCAAAAAACAGGTTTTAGAAAGGTACGGCTATTTTGTGATTGATGAAAAAGACTCGCAGATTGTTGCTGGGGCTGAAAGAGCAAAGACAAAATTTTTACTAACGTATAATCTGAAGCATTACCGGGTTGACAAAATTAAAGCCGAGCTTGGGATAACTGTAGTAAAACCCGGGAATTTTCTTCAATATCTAAGAAGTATAAATAAGTTCTCATAAAACGAGGAGAAGCATCGGGCTCCCCTTCTTCGCTGCTCACCTCGGAAAATGCTAGAGCTACTCTTTCAAATACTCCTTATCGCTCACGGCATCCGCTTTATCGATTTTTCTGTAGTCAATGGTAAGCTCCTCTCCCTTGCGAATGTCTCTATTGGCTCGCGCGATTTTTTCAGCGTCTCCTTTTACAATGACGCTCTCAAGATTGGGGGAAGCGCTATGGTTCGTGAACCGCGCGTCGTCGCTGCATAACACATATTTGCCGGAAACCATACTCAGGACCGAGTACTTCTTCATAAATCCCTGAAGGAGGGGAGGCATAGCCTTCACTTCCTCCTTCGAAAAGGAAAGGTCAAACCCGGGCGAAAATTTCCAGGTTACCGTCCCATTCTGAATATCCTGACCGGCAAAAACCCCGATTCCTTCAATCATGCTTGGAGCCAGATACGTCTTCACGAGAAGCATTTCAGCTTATTATACCCAGAATTCAAGGAGCCGCATCGGACTCCCCCCCCAGTCCTGCCTGTCCGCCCTGGCGTGAGCGGTGGCGGAAGCCCGCCTGCGGTGAGCCTGCTTGCACTGAGCTTGCCGAATGTGTCGAATCCGTCGAGGGCCACGGTCCTGAGCTTGCCGAAGGAATCCTTTTCTTCGCTGCTCTGTCATCAAGCTAATTCCGAAAAGAAGTACTAAGATTGAATGATACGAAATGAGTATCTCTCAAGGCCAGAAAAGAACAAATGTTACAATAATTCATCTATGAGAGAATCTCCGGAATCCCCTGGGACGTTTGCAGAACGAGTTCAATTTTATCAAGATCAAGCAGAGCAGTTGTTAAATAGACATGGCAGAGAGTTTGTGAGCTTTGTTACCGGTAAAGAAAACTTGGCAAACATTGGAGATACATATCTGAGGACGTACGAAGCAACTGGCTACAACATTCTCAACAGACGTATGGATATGCCACTGGCGAGTAATCAGCCGTTGATATTTTATGGAAACTACATCGGCCGTACTCATCATTTCGGATTGCTGCTGGCAACAATGGAACAGGAAAGAATCATCACGCCAGATCAAGTACGATTTGGGGTGAGAGGCGCAAAGGTATTACATGATCCAGAATGGGGAAGAGAAGCTCCAGAGTTAGCACAAGCCGGTATTATTCAGCGAATAAATCCACAAGGAGAAATATCGGAGGATCCAATACTCCAGTCGATTGAAGCAGTAATAATATTTTCGCTGAGCATCAACGACCCTGAACAAGTATTAGGTATAGCACGTTTTTTAAGACAAAAGGCCAAACAAAATGAACCAGGTGCGATAGAAGGCAGCAATGTCGATCCAGATATACGTGCAACGGTAGTATTAAGAGATGTATTACCAGAATCGGAATTTCCAAGCGCAATAGCAAATATCCGCAGCATTGGGCAAGCACAAGTGGTAGTTCTACGGAAGGAAACTAAGTTTATTCACCCATGGAAGGCTATGCAAATTGAAGCAAATGAAGAATTAGTAGGCTACGTGGTTGGAGAAGGCGTTCTACCTTAGTCTGATGAGATCGGTTGATCCGTTTCGGGATTGTATCGCTTGTTTTCTGGATATCCTCTCGGGGTATAAAAGAGTATGCCATCCTCAATGCGGCTATTCAAATCAAACCGGACAATTGCATAATCCCCAATAAAATCTAATGGGACACTAAAAAGTAATTTTGCGCGGTTCTTTACAACTTCAGAATCATCATCCATCGCTACCTCGCCTCTCTTCCCTGCAACTCTGAAATAGGATCCATCCTGATTGCTTCTAAATACTGCTGGATCCCCTGACAATCCAGGCCGGGGAATCCATACACCAACAAGCGTTGCATCAAGTTCATCGCCTAGTTTTATAGCACGCTCAACATACGCTTGTCTGCCTTTTCTTATTCTTTCATTGGTCTCTGCCCAGAGTCTTTTTGCTTCATCGCTTACTTTCCATGAAGTTTCTGTTGTCATAGGTCCACCTGCATGTATCTCGGAAACTCAGCTATTACCTCCTATATTGTAACACTAGATGAAAGCGGCGGTCTGGCTAGCCAACGTGGTTCTCGGGGACAATTCAAGTTACAGGTTGAGCATTCAGGATCCATCACAGAGCCCAAAAATCAGAAGCCGCATCGGGCTCCCCTTCTTCACTGCGACGTCTGCAGATAGTGCAAAAATTACTTGTATCTATTTGATGAATAGATTGTATTCTCGTTATTCTGTCTATTCGCGACTAAAACGAAATCGGAAAAAACCATTTCTCGTATGTTCCGTAGCTCGCGTATTGCAGCAACCTGGTTTTTCTTCGGAACGAACCAAACCACCTTCGTGTAATACGTTGTTACGACTCCTTCTTCAAAGAACTTACCTGCCAAATCTCTAATCTGTTGTGTCTGAGCCGTATCAAACGAGAGGGCCAGGTGCTTACCATCCTTCACAATAACATCAGAAGTTGTAATGCTGAAAGGCAGGTGTGGCTTAAGATCCCTCAAAAGATCAATGTACACTGGAACCATGCCGACAGAAACATCGTGATTGATAACAAGCGATAAATGGCTAAAGATGCCGTTTGCATCATCATGCTTCGGTCTCTTGCTGTATTTTGCTTCCAGCTCGGCGAAACGCTTCTCAAGCTCAGGAGTGAGTCGGCCGAAGATGCCTAAGGCATTTATTGTATTGGAAACTGAGGAAAGCGACATGTAATCAAAATTATATCTTAAGAAAAAAGAGCATTTTCGGGCTCCTCTTCTTCGCTACTAATTCTGTAAGATTCGAATCCTGTATCAGAAAAGGAAAACCAAGAGCTTATTTAGACCACCACGCTTCCTGAAGATATTTTGCGGTTTGTCGTGTCTACAACCTCTATCCGATCATCCCGAACATGGACATACTGATTATCTGTCAGGAGAAGAAGCGGAACTTGGTCCAGGGTATAGACGATGTCCATTCTATTATTCAGGTATTTGTCTCTGAAATTTTCTGAACCCCAGTGAGGGAGAATCGTAAAGTTAACAAAACCAAATCCCCTGGAATCTTCAGGCTTAAAATCTTCGTTGTCCTCCAATAAGTAAAGCGGCAGCTTGGGACCAGCAATGATCGAGCCGGCGCTGGTGTCGATATAGATCTTTCCTTTTTTAAGGATGAATTCTTGAATGACGGAAACGAATCCCGATTGTTGAGATTGCAGTAATAAGTATGGGGTATGACCGCCCGAGAGATAGATAAAGTCAAACGGGGCAAGGTCTTTGGCAAGCTGGGCCTTTTCCTTGCCGGTAATGGTGTAATCCTTGACCTCAAAACCCGCATCCACCAAGGCTTGTCTGTCGTTCTTCAGCCAAGTTTTATCACCTGTTTCAGGCTCGGCAGCCGTATCGATAAAAACTAATCTCTTGCCTTTGGACAAATTGACCCCTCGTGCAATATCGCGGGCAACGGCATGGACGCTCGAGGTTAAAAAAAGATGCTTCATGCCCGAAGTATATCAGAGATATTGAAGGCTCTTAACGAGTAGATGTAAAACAAAGGTGGAGCGGTAACAAGAGAGAATTTGATAGTATGAAAGGGTGAACGTGTCTCTACTGGTACTTACCCTTATCGCGTCTTGTACTGCTGCCGTGCTGTATAGGATATTTCTCCGGCAGCGCTCGCAACTCGACCAATACAGAAAGCGGCTCAATGACCTGGAAATAACCCTTGGTAAAACCCAAGCAGATCTCGCGAGGACCTCCGAAGAGGCCCAAGGCCAAGATGAATTTCAGCGCCTTGCAGGTCGAATAATATCGCAGTTGGATCACGGAGTAATGTGTATTGATCAGAATAGCGTCGTGCAGCTTGTCAACACCTACGCAGAAAAATTCTTAGACATTTCGCCTGCCGTGGGAAAACCATATTCGGAAGTCTTGCACAGGTTGAGAATCGGCGGGAAGAATGATTTCTCACAATTTGAGGAGGCGCTAAAGGGAAAAAGCCAAATCCTGCCGGACACTGCTGAGTTCACGACGAAGCATGGGAACATACCAATCAGCGCAACGCTGACTCCGTTGTCGTCCAATGGAACGATTGCAATGACCGCATTTATTTTTGCTGACAACAGCCGGAACGTTGACCGTGTCATGGAAGAAAAAGCGTTTTTTTCTACAGCCGCGCATGAGCTGCGCACTCCCCTCTCTGTCATCCGCTTCGCGGCATCCCTGCTTGTGGCGAAGATCGACACGCTGGGCCCGGAAAAGATCATAGATCATCTGAAGAAAATCGAAAAAGCTTCTGAGCAGGCAGTCGATCTCGTCAACAATTTCTTAAACGTATCACGGATAGACCAAGGAAGGCTGGAAGTCGAAAAAACTCCTTTTGATATCGTAGCGCTCACCGATGAGGTGGTGAGTGAACTCTCCGATCTCGCCAAAGAGCGCAAGCTCTATGTCCATCATGAAATCAGCGAAGAACATCGGATGGTATTGGGCGACAAGATGAAATCGAAAGAGGTGCTAACCAACTTGATAAGCAATGGCATCAAGTACACGCTTCAGGGTGGATTGACGATCACCCACCAAGAAAACAACAGGACTCTCGTAACCAAAATGAGCGACACCGGCAGCGGCATCACGCCGGCATCTCAACGCTTGCTTTTCAGACGATTCATGCAAGTCGGCGCAGGACGCGCCCAGTCATCAGCGAAAAGCACGGGATTGGGTTTGTATATATCAAAAAAGTTTGCCCAACTCATGGGTGGAGATGTCGTCCTGGAATCAAGCAAGCCAAACAAAGGCTCGACGTTTGCCTTCAGTCTACCGATGGGGTAATAGTTGAAGCTTCACGGCCTCAGCCTGCCCGAAACGTCTGACGTTCCCCGCCTCTGGAGGGTAATTCGACGATCAAACTGGGTAACTGAACTGGAATATCCAGAATTTACAAACAACGAGGCAGAACGCTTCCTACATCTACATCAATAACATGTATTGTAGGGGGATTCTAATGATATCTCCTTCTTTGACTAAATCGGAGTTACTCACAATCAATCCGTAATGACCCTTTATCTTTGATAGGGTGGAAGCTACCTGATCTATCTCTTTCTTTCCGTATCCAATTTCAATGGGAATCTTCCTATCTGGAAAAGCCAGAATGAAATCCGCCCCACCTTTGGCAGAATCATAAAAAATGGGAGAAGCTAGTTTTTGACTAAATTCCCGATACAAAGATAAACTAACAATGTCTTCCAGATACCAGCCTTTGTGATTGGTAAAAGCGCTTTCGCCTTCCACGACGGTCAATAGAGTATGCCTGACGGCTGGTGTCATAAAATGATATTTTGATGGCTTGCGCACCTTTTTATAAGTTGAACCATAAGGATATACCCGAATCAACATCTCCGCTTTTTCTAGGGTTTCTAAAACATTGATAAGAGTAATGATAGAGATGCCCTTCAAAATCTGAGATAGATTGGTAACACTGACTTCTCCGCTTCCAGCAATCAGCAAGAGAATGTTTTTAATCATGGCTAAGGTATTGGTATCGAATTTTCCCAGTTCTGGTAGATCTCTCTCAACAACCCTGTCTATCTGCTGATTGGTTAAAGTGTGCATTCGCTGCTCATCTTTTATAGTTAGGGCATAAGGCATTGTCCCAAACCTCAAGTATTTATCGACTTCCAAGCTATCAACACCAAACCAGTATTTATTGACTTGGGCCTTTAAGTCTGCAAGACGAGAAAAACATTCGTCGACGCTGCTACTGTAAAAAAGAGCCTTTTTGATTGCCTCCTTCAAGCCTCTTACGGGATATTTGATACTGACGGTTTTATCTTTAAGGAACTCGTATCTGGTCTTAAGTAACATATACTCGGAAAAGTTCATCGGATATAATTTCTCAAAGACGACTCTTCTGGCAAGGTCGGTGGTCGATTGAAGTGATAAAGCCGAGGAGCCTGTGCAAACCACAAAGACTTTTTTTGACCGATCATAGATGGATTTAAGCACCGCTGTCCATTTTTTGTCGAAGTGAATTTCGTCGATAAAAATAAACAGGTTGCGATCCAGTTTTTCAAAAGGAACGCCTAGAATTTTTTGATATTCCTCAAAAACTGAATATAAATCTGCCCTCAACTCGTTAACAACTTGGTCGGTTGAGATATAAAGCATATCTTTGGAATAACGAGGGGAAAACTTTAGAAACAGCTGGGCTAGCAGAGTTGTTTTTCCTACTCCCCGCAAGCCTGGAATGCCAACCATTCTGACTTCTCTCTGTCCGGCAATAAAGTCATTGATCAGCTTCTCAACCCGAATAAACATATTTCTCGTAAGATACGTATTGCCTTGCTCGTCCTGAGTGTAAGTTTTTAACAAGTATGGCGCACGATTAAGCTGATTTTGGAGATATTGATTGAGTTGAATATTATTCATATTTGCCTGGGACGTTTAACGTACTATGCTGCTCTACCTTTATACAAATACCAGTTACTATTATAGTTAAGTATAATAGAGATGTCAAATAGTTAGTTTACAGGCTAATAATCAACCTTTTTCTATTTTGTTTCTATTAACACTAAAGGTCAAAAAAAGAGCCGCATCGGGCTCCTCCTCAATCCTGCCTGTCAGCCCTAGCTTGAGCGGTGGTGGAAGCTTGCCTGCAGTGAGTTGATCGAATCTGTCGAAGGGGCCCCTTTTCCGCTGCTTAATAAATGAGAAAACTTTCAAATATCGAGGCTCCCAGAAACAGTGGTATCATTTATGAGCATGTCAGAGGAAGAAATATCACCAGAGCCCGATACGATAGGCGAAAATCAGGCAAAACTCTCAAGAAGAGGGTTCCTAAAACTATTAGGAATAACAATTGCTGCGGCGGCACTCAAGAGATCTTCGTCTGAAGAGAAAGATGTTGATCCGGATATTCTCAGAGCTGAAATAGAAAATCAGTTCGGCATTGAAGTGAAAACGTATGGCGAGGTGAATCCGTCGCCGAATGAAACCGCCACCGATTTAGAATATTTTCCTTCTGCATGGAGAGTGGATCAACTAAAAAGACTACAGCAATTCCTGCCTGTCCTTCCTGAACATTTTTACAAGTCGCCTGGCTCTGTAAAAAAACTGATAGTCTATGGGGGCATACAATCTTATCATTGCCGAATTGGAGACACAGAAGGTTGTCCCATTTTATATCAAGGCGAACCGTACAAGGCTGAACAGCCAATAATTGCGATAAACTATGGGATATTAGAACCTGACGGCGGTAAGAGTTCGTTAGAAATGGTTTCACATGAATGTACACACAGCATCGTTGACAACGGCCATGAAGAAATGCATCCAGATGCTCGGACAGCTGTAATCAAATCGTGGTATGCAGAATTGGAAAATATTCTTGGGAAAAGATACAAAGGTGTCTACGATCAGCTTTTTGGAAAAATCGAAACAGCAAAGAAAGAAAAAACTGGAAATCGCGAACAACAATGGTTTTATATACAACTTGCGTATGCATTTTCCAATCCATCTGAACCTTCAGAATTTATCCCCATCTTAGCTGAAAGATATCTCCACGGAAGATCGGACTTTGAAAAGAGGTACTCTGAATTCTTCCCTCGAAGTATCTCACGTGCGTTGTATGACTTCACGAAAGACAAAGTGTTCAGAGGAAAGGAATACAATTCTTTCCCTTTAGATCTGCCCCGCAGTTGAAATCCTCCAAACGTCTATCCTGCAAACAAAGGCAAAAGAACAATTCCTGCCATTCAGTGAGAGTATCGAATCTGTCGAAGGTCTCTCCAACTCCCAGAACAGAAAATCAGGAGCCGTATCGGGATCTTTTTTTTCACTCCCCTCGCGGGGATCATATCCAAATGACTCAAATGCGAATTGATTAGAAGAGCTTGCCCCCAAGCGGAACGTCTTTCTCTGGGACAACCAAAATGGCTTTCCCTTCTTCGTCCGGAAATCCTAAGGTCAAAACCTCAGAAACCGCGGGTCCCATTTGGAAAGGAGGGAAATTGACAACCCCTGCGACAAGTCTCCCCGTAAGCTCGTCTTTCGTGTAGTGCGTGAATTGCCCGATCGATTGTTTGACTCCAACCTCTGAACCAAAATCGATTTTCATTGTGTAGGAAGGTTTTCGCGCTTCCGGATACTCCTCGACTTCGACTATTCTCCCTACACGTATATCGAGTTTATGCAGATCCTCAATTGTTGCCATAAATAGTGATTGAGTTGGTTCGAATAATACCAGCCTGGATCGAAGATCGTAACGTTAATATTATCACTCAATTAGTCCGTGTATTCAAAGTATTCGAGGATTTCAGATTTATTAGTCAACTACGGGAGGAAATGGATAAAGTCAAACCATCATTAGTGGTATCCGCATGATGAGTATAATTCGTATAATGGATAGGTGGAAAATCTATACATCCTAATACTTACATTAATTGCTTCTTCTGTTGGTACGATTACGGGGTTTGGGACGTCTACTATCCTTGTCCCCGCACTCTCTTTACAATATCCGCTTGTTGAAACACTTCTCTTTGTTGGCATTGTCCACTGGTTTGGAGATATCTGGAAAATGCTGTTTTTCAAAAGAGGTGCTAATTGGAAATTGATACTCTTGTTCGGAATAACGGGAATTGTTCTTAGTTTTATAGGTGCAAAGCTTGCTGGTATCTTCCCTGAAGAACTGTTGAAAAAACTATTGGGCGGGTTTCTCATCGCCTACGTTACTTTTATACTGGCCAATCCCAAATGGAAACTACCCAAAACCAACGCTAATGCCTTAGTGGGCGGTGGGCTTTCAGGATTTTTCTCGGGGATATTTGGTGTAGGTGGTGCCATTCGTAGTACATTTTTATCCGCCTACAACCTAGATAAATCAGTTTTTCTCTTTACTTCGGGGGCGATTGGGTTGTTGATCGATAGCTCACGGCTTGTTGGATATTTTTCTGGAGGTATCAGGTTGACAGATTACAGCATGCCAACATTAATAGCGGCGATTATCATTTCCTTACTTGGTGCATATATAGCAAAACTTGTTGTCAACAAAATTCCTCAAGATAAATTCCGCCTCGTTATCGCCATTGCGCTGTTTGCTGTGGGAATTCGCTATCTAATCTTCTAAAACTATTCTTGGGGTTATGTTAAGTACTGATCGGCTTTACCAAATTCAAGGCTAATTTATTTGTGCTCCCTAAGTCTTGTTCTAATATAAAGGGCGTAAATATACAAGCAATACTCGCTTCTTTCCAGAATGTTGCTTATATCGGTGTCCTTCGACAACGCTGGGAAGAAATCAATAAGCTACAACACTCAATACAATTAGCTATTGTTCCCAGTCCAAGGTAAGCCTGCTTTCTTTAATCCCTGCATGATTTTCTTATATCTTTGTTCTGACTGCTTCCTCCAAACATAACTTGGGTCTTTGCTAGCATATTTTCTATCCAAAATCCCAATCAGGCCAGTATAAATTTGCTTTAAATCCGACAAACTACCTTTACCACTAGGAAATTGTTTGCCGTTGAAAGAAAAGTTATCGCCAGTAAAATTACCAAAATCAGATATATGTTTTCTTATCCCTTTTTTCTTATCTTCAAGAGTAAGAAAGCCCAAGCACCTATCGTCAATGTGCTCAAGATGATTCCTTACGGTCTTTATATCAAAAGTTTGTCTTAATTTTTTGGCTAGTGCTTTAATGTCGGGATCACCAAGTTCAACAGCAAGATTAAAAAGTAACTTGTAAACTTTATCAATACAAACAAAGTAGAAATGGGTATCGTTTGCCAAATAGGATAAATTAAAGTTTTTTCTTCTCTGAAATTGTGTTATGACTCTTTGAATGTCTTTCTCTATTGATTTTCTAATCCAGCCTAATCGGTTCATTTCGATAATGGCACCATTCACATATTTTTCAAGGTTGTACAACAAAAGGAAAGCTCTCATGCTTTTCTCTCTATCTTTTCGGTCAAGAGAAAAAGTGTATTCAGAAGCTAGATCAAACATGACCTAATTTTACTACTATTGAGGGAAAAACTCAGAAATCTCTACCTTTAATACCCTGCTAATCACAAAGAGGATATAGGCGCTTGGAGAATAGCGGGCGTTCTCCAAATACCCCAAATAGGTTCTGTAAAGACCTGCATGAACTGCTAGCTTTTCTTGAGTTAATCACTACTTCTGCCTAAGTTTCTTAGATGTACTCCAAATTGGCCACTTATATATCCCATTCTATAAGATAATAGAAGAAAGACTGTGTATCCAGAAACGATATAAAGTATCTTAACCGGAACGATCCTGGAATAGATTGACTCAGAGTCTAAGTATGACAAATAAACAGAACCATAGAAATAGTGTTACTCAACTTGATGTTGCATATCTAAATACTATAAAATAGTGATATGGGGTACGCAGGAAATTTAAGTGAAAAGCTACTTGCTCAAAAACTTCGGAAGAAAGGGTATTCATATAAGGAAATCCTCAAGCGCATCAAAGTCTCCAAGAGCACAATTAGTCTCTGGTGTCGCGACATTGCTCTCTCCCCCACCCAAGCACTCAGACTATCGAAGAAAAAACTTCAAGGAGCGGCAAAGGGCAGGATAATCGGCGCCAAAAAACAACAACAGCGAAGATTAGCAGAAACCAAAGAGCTCTTAAAAAAGGGCAGATCGGAGGTTGGCAGAATGACCAAGAGGGATAGGTTTATTGCCGGTATAGCTCTCTATGCGGCAGAGGGGACAAAACAAGACGGAAGAGTAGACTTCTCGAACACGGATCCGAAACTTATCAAGTTTATGATGTCTTGGTTTCGAGAATTTTGCAGGATTAAAGAGGAAAAATTCAGGGGAAGTATATGGATTCATGAGAATAGAAACGAAGCCAGAGCAAAGCGGTTCTGGTCGAGAACTACCGGTATCCCTCTTAAACAATTCCATAAAAGCTACATTGCTGAGAATAAGACCTCCTCAAAGAAGATAAGGAAGCATATTCACAAATATGGAGTATTCGGAATCCGCCTGGTTGATGTAAAAGCCCACAGGAGAATCATGGGGTGGATCTCTGGAGTCTCGGGAGGATCAATGGTATAATTCGAGCGTAAACTATTGAATTTACATCTAAATTTTAACTTTGCACTTTAAATTTTTAACTTAAATCATTCCCCGGTAGCTCAGCGGTAGAGCAGGAAGCTGTGTTAGCAGCCTCCGACGGAAACATCGGAGTGAAAAGTGGGTGAATTCAGGGAACGTCCTGAGCGAAGTCGAAGGATAACCCTGAGCCAAGACCTATGAGATACATTAAGATCTCACGGGTAAGGTGCAGAGACTAGGTGAATTACACCCAACGCTAAGTCTGACTTGGCTTGAGCGCCCACCACCTAAGCCCTGAATAGATCGAAGGGTATGGTGATGAGATAGTCCAAAAAGTAACTTCAAGGTCGTAGGTTCGAATCCTACCCGGGGAGCAAGTGCTACCTTAATAAAACCTTCTCAATTTCAGGTGTGGTATCCTTCAGATGAAGATTAGACTTTTCTACATAGAATCGCGTTATCATAAGCGTTTATGGACTACGACAAGCTGGCAAGCCCTGCCGCAGTAAAAAAAACCGCAGCGGTTCTTCGAAAAAAAAGGTACAACGTAAACGTGTTCAAAACGGGCTCCGATGCGCTTTCGGCCATCAAAAAGGCTATCCCCGATGGTGCCTCTGTCATGAACGGCGCCTCGGTCACCCTCGAACAGATCGGGTATCTTGACTATCTGGCATCGGGCAAGCACAAGTGGGTTGATCTGCATGCAAAAGTGGCATCGGAGAATGACAGAGAGAAGAGAGCCAAGCTCAGGCGCGAGGCGGTGCTGTCCGACTATTACTTGGGGTCCGTGCATGCAGTGACGCAAGAAGGCGACTTTATCGTCGCCAGCAATACCGGCAGCCAGCTTCCGCACATCGTCTTTACCTCCAAGAACCTGATCTTTGTCGTCAGCACCAAAAAGATCGTAAAAAACCTCGACGAGGCAATGGAACGGTTAATAAAACACGCCTATCCGCTGGAGGACAAAAAGCTCATGGAAAAATACAACATTCACACAGGCGTAAGTAAAATCATCACCTTCAAAGGCGAATCGACATTCTCGGACAGAACCATTTCCTTTTTCCTGGTCGAACAAAATCTGGGGTACTAGACAAGATTCGTGCTCAATGCATCTCCAATTTCCGCAGGCGCAGCAAATCATGAGAGAGTTGGAAAAAAACAGAGTGATCGGTCCGAATGAAGGAGTCCGCCCGAGAAAAATCTTGGCAAAAGGGTTAACTCAGGATCTTTGAGTGTGAAACTTCTTAGCCCGCGTCATCGCAAAGCCCAAACCAGACCCAAGACTCCAGAGAGCCGTCCCATAAATCCTCTACGCATCTTGATGTTTTCTAAACTACATCGTGTAGGATAGAGAGAGAATCCTACGCCCAGTCTATGAAACTATATTTATTTGGTGGAGCGGAGACGGATCAGGGTCAAGCTCCCCTACTCAAACAGCAAATCAGCGATGTCCTTGCCGAGATAAAACCCAAGCAATTGCTCTATATCCCCTATGCCCGGATCAAAGTGCCAAAGGGAGAAGAGGAGACTTGGGGCGAGGGCTGGGTTCCGAGAGACCTGAACTTGAAGGGAATCGAGCTGCTGGATGCTCGAAATCAAAACGATCTTGTACATGCCAAAACCCCCGCCATTTTTATGAATGGTGGGCCCGAGGGAGATGTGCTCTATGACAAGATCATCAGCAACAATCGCCTCTACGATTTGGTTATGAATGCGGGCTGCATCATCAGCGAATCAGCCGGATCAACGGACTGCGGAGAGTACCGGCGCACGTACCGGGACGATAAAGTGGGGACAACCAAGGGATTAGGAATTTTGAAAAGCACAATCATCGAAGCACACTATACGCAAAGAAAAAGGCACGAGCTTTTACGGGACGAGATGAAACAAGCGGGCGCGAAATATGGGTTAGGGATCGACAGTCTAACAGCGGCTGTTATTGACACGAAAACCTATCCCAAGAAGTACCGAGTGATCGGCAGCGGACGCGTTGAACTTATTCGTAAAGATGATTTAATCAGCTAGTATGCCAAAGAAAATTCTCCTCCTCGTTGAGGAAAGGAGGCGAAAAAAAATGAAAAAGAGGAAAAAATTTGATCCGTTTGAAAATTTGGTACTCGATGAGTATGAGCAAGAACTCGAAGAGGCTTTAAGCAAAGGCAAGTTTGTGAGTGATAAAAACTTTCAAGAGACAAAAAAGATGCTGGAGGAAGCTGCCAAGAGACACGTTGAACTCAGGAAAAGTAAACGGATCACCTTGCGGGTGAACAATGAAGATTTAATCCGGGTGAAAGCCAGGGCAAAAAGAGCCAGAATCCCCTACCAACGGTTGATTGGCGCGCTAATCCATAAATACGCCGAAGGACAAACGAAAGTCGAAGTCTGAGGACTCCTCCGAAGACTACTTTGTCCGCAGCTTCTCAACCTGCATCATCGCCATTCCCTGCACGAAATCCTATAACAATTGATTTCTGCAGAGAGATTTGCTATATTTCTCCCCTACTAAGCCCGTAGTGAAGCGTCAAATGACGCTTTTTTCTTCATACAAAAACTATGTCAGTAAAAGAAGCAGACAAGTATCTTCCGGAAAGCCGAGGCATCACCGATGCGTTTGAAGCTGTAAAGATGAAACACTTTACCATCAAAGACTCGGCAGAAGAAATAAGGCAGATACCAATAGAAAGATTAAGGCTAGCGGCAAGCGACTACTTCACAGCAGGCGTCGCCTTCCTTGCCAATCGCGGACACGACGAATACATGCAGGAGGTAGGAACGACGACCTGGTGGGCAGTAAACCAAAAGCTGGTAGTGGTAGCAATGACGGAAGATATGAGAGAGGCTGCCATACTGCTGGGTGTTCCGCCGAGAGTTGCGAGGACTTTTTACAGCAAAGATGATGAACCGCACGTGATTTTTGCTTCAAGCCGAGAAAGTGGAACTCAACGGGAAGTCGCTTTCATTCTCATGCCGCCGGAGTTCATCGTCAAAGCCCAGAGTAGACCAATCGAAGCATTAGCAACAATGGCCTGGTTATGCTCTCAAGTACGGGACATGGCAAATGGAAGGCTCTATATTGACCGAGAACACTTCACAGAAAGAGCAGAAGCAACGGAAGCGCACTTCCTATTCGAGGCTATCGAACACCACCCTGAAACGCAGTTGGCTCCTGAATATAGAAACAGTATGGAACTGTATCCGCAAGGAATCAACAGTCTTCCCAGAACGATAATCTATAGAGGAATGAGCGGTACAGAATTCAGAGAAGCACCATCGAATTAAGATGCGGGCGTTATGATTTGATCAATGAAATATAATACTCCCTAATATCCGATAGTATACGACGTAGCCCATGACTGCAGAACAGACGCGAAGAACACCTGAGTCGGGAGTGAGTTGGAATCCGGAAACGAGACAGCTCACCCAAACGGAGAGAATAGAGCTCTCGCCGAATCTCGAAATTGTAGATATCGAGATGACAAGCGGTGAGGTAAGGATTGAACAGCAAGATGGAGACCGGGCGCCTCAGGTCATTGTGGAAACCAGAATCGCTGCCGATTCGGAAAGCGATGCTAGAAGACAACTCAAGAAACTTGCACAGCAAACCAGAATAAAGGCTTCAGACAGAAGTGTGCGAATCGAAGCTCTAGGCCAACAGATATCCGAATTCGGCAATGATGCGGTGGTGACCAACAGCATCGTCGGCGGAAGCGTCCATATCGGAGGACAAGTCATCATCAACGGCAGACAAATACCCCAAAACTTTCCAACCAACACATTCGCAAGAAGAGAAATCACGGTTGTCTTGCCAAAAGACAGAGAAACGACGCTGAATATTAGCTCTCAGGCAGGCAATACGAAAATAGACAAAATAAGGGGGAACGCGAATATCGCCATACAAAGCGGGAATGTCCAAGTGAAGGAGTGTGTCGGAAATCTGGAGGCCAAACTCACAAACGGAGATGTAAGCATTGACAAGATCGAGGGCAAGTTGACAGGTCAAGTCACAAGCGGGGACTTAAGAGTAAGACAACTCAGAGGAACGTTAAATCTTACAACAACCTCGGGCAATATCACTATCCATGAAGCAGTGCTGAGCGGAGGAGGAAATCGAGTCTCGGTGATATTGGGTGATGTACATGTGGGAATCGGCAACCGATCGCTGCGGCTGTCGGCCAAAACGACATCCGGAGACATGGATGTCGACAGAAGGGAATTTACACCCATGAGGCAGAATGCAAGGGCCTGGGGAGAAACAATCGACGGCTACTATGGAACAGCGGACCTTGCGCCCCAATTGTCTATTAATGCAACCAGCGGAGATATTGTGGTCGAACACACGGGAAGAGAAATCGAACCGGCTCCAACAACTCAAGTCGGGAACGAATACGCGGATTGCAGTTACTGCGGCTCAGCCTATCCAAGCAAACAAATCGAAGTCAAAAATGGCAGGATTAAAATGATTCACGACGCGGCTTGCGCACACTGCAGTGCTGCAGAGCCGATCGTGCACAAAGACAATTGACTGATCTCTGGAGAAACCTCATGCCTTTTGGGTCCGCAGCTTCTCAACCTGCATCATCGCCATTCCCTGAACGACATCCAAAACAACTGCCAGGACCAGCGCTACCACCCAGGAACTGATCCCAAATCCAAGCTGTTCGGCCAACCGCGCGACGAGCCAAATGCCGACAAAGTTGAGGACAAAATAGGCAACCATCCACTCGGCTGAACTGAACATCTTGCCTCGCGACTTCTCATACTCCCGAATGAAGGGAATGGCAAAGGTGCCGAGAAGCGCCAGCGTTCCCATGCTATGGATGATCGCCCAGCCTTTGGAAATGAATTGCGTTCCCAGCACGACCTGCTGGGGAAACAGGCTGTTTGCCAGCCATACCACCAATCCGTTGATGACAAACAGGTTAAAAAAGGTGAGGACCATCACCATCCCGGGGTTCTCAGCGAGAATATTTTTCTTAGCCATATTTTTCTCCTCCTTTATTAATAATTCAGTGTAACATAAAAAGCTTTAAGCTTTTCCAGAGTTGTAAGCGGGAGATGATGATTACGAATCAATATCCGGAAAAGGGGTAGGTGCCTTCCGAGCGCCTGTAAAAAACTTTCTATAAAAAGCGCGGTTGAAAAATGCGTTCTTCCCATTATCTGGATATTGCAGCATCCACTCAAGAGCCTTTCTATCCTCTTCGGTCACCTTGCCATACGTTTCCGCGGCGAGCCGACGGACCGCCACACGGCATGGTGGAAAAAGCAATCGCCTCCGCACTCCTCTCTTTCTTTGGATAATAACTTCGACAATATCGCCTTTATGTAACTGATCGCGAGGGGTAAAAACAGATTCATTCTTGGTAACGTCCTTCCCCCCGCAATCAATAAATACCATATCGTGCTCCCCCGAAGAATGAACAACTGTTCTCACTCGAGAAGTACCAACGCTCTCTGGCTTCTGCCATCTGAGTTCGTCTTTCACACCTTCAACCAAATCTTCTAGTCCTTCAGTCGGCATATCTTTTCAGCAATAATAATCGTACCACACCTCGTGAAAATATTAAGATTAACCAGCAACATCTGAGCACACCAATATAAAAACTTTGGTAGAATTGCTCCCATGAAGAAGCCTGTTCTCCCCTTCTCCCCCGCAGTCGCGAAAGGCAACTTCATTTTTACTTCCGGTCAAGTCTATCTGACTCCGGAAGGAAAATTACTGGAAGGCACGATCCGGGAACAAACGCATCAGGTAATGAAAAATCTCAAGAGCGTACTGGAAGAACAAGAGGTGTCGTTCAAAAACGTCGTCAAAACCACGATCTACGTAACGGATATGTCCCTCTACGCTGAAATCAACGAAGTCTATGCAAGCTATTTCTCTGAACCATATCCAGCAAGAGAGACTGTCTGCGTGAAAGAATTGCCGTTGGGAGCACGGCTGGAAATAAGCATGATCGCAATCAAATGAACATTGCCCGGAAACAAAATTCCCTCCCCGCCCGCGTTGGCATCGCCCTCTTTGTTCTGCTCGCCTTTCTCTTGGGATACTTCCTGCGCTCCCCGATTCCCGAAATCAAGGTACTTCCGCAGGTAAACACCTCACCCGCCCCCGCGCAAACGAGCGAATTTAATCAAGGCACCTATCGCGTCACGCGCGTCCTCGACGGCGACACCATCGAGCTTCAGGGCGGAACCCGCGTCCGCTATGTGGGGGTCGACGCTCCGGAAAACAACGAAACGTACAACCTTGCTTCAACGAAACTCAACCAAGAGCTGGTCGGCGGTAAAGATGTCCTGGTCGTTCCCACGCAAGAGAGATGGGATCAATACGGAAGGCTTTTAGCGTATGTCTACGTTGGGGACATCCTCGTCAACGAAAAAATGATCGAAGAAGGCTACGCCCGCCTGTTTATTTATAAAGGAGTAAAGCCGGAAAAATACGACCAACTCAAAGCCGCCGAAGACTTCGCCCACGGCCGCCATCTCGGAATTTGGCTGGATGAGTGGATATCGGAATAAAGAGTGAAGTCTCCACGGCCAAAAGAAATTCCCCTCTTCCCTTGAATTTCTCACTTTTCCCTCTATAATCCCCACCATGTCCGAACTGATCGGCGAATCCTCAGAAGGCAACTACAAGAGAAAAGTATTAAAGATCAATTTGATAGAATACCAACGCTATGGTCGATGAAAGGGGTCAAGATCAGGGAAGGGAGCTCGCTCCCTGGGAACAGGTTCAGCTTGAAGCCGAACGGGCAATCACCGAACACTTAGCGCAAATGAACGGCAATTCTGTAGGCGCGGCAGAACTCATCAGTGTAATCTCCGAGAGTTTTTCAACTTCGCAAGCCTGGAAAAAGTACTTCGATGAACAGTCACCTCACCCGCACGTAAGGGAATTCGTCGCCGGCGCTCTCTGGAACCTATTGGTTGCTGAAACCCTGGATTTCGCCGAAGGAAAGAGCGTCTATCTCAAAACGCCCCCGCAGGCAGGCAGCTGAGAAGCAAAATCTGCAATCTCCAGCTCGCCCGTCAGCCAGGAAATCAAGCCTTTTTCTCCAAAATCCGGTAGTAGGCAAGCTTTACCGTTTCGGTGGCGACAAAGTACAGCACGACCAAGGCAGCGATGATCAGAAGATGAGCGCCGTTCGGCCGCACAAACTGGAAAACGGAAGCCCCGAACGCGGTAAAGGGCACCAGAAGCGTCGCTCCCCCGGCAAGAATAGTCAACACAAGAATTGCCAAAGACGGCAGTTTGGCCTTGAAAAAGAGCTTCCTTGTGCGCAGAGAGTAAAGAAGCACCAACTCGGTGAGGATGCTGCCGATAAACCAGTTGGTCTGCAAAACGGCGGGCGAAATGCGGTAAAACAGCCCGAAGATGATAAAGTCAAACACGGTGCTCACAAACCCAAGGATGGTCGCAATCAGGGCCACGTCTTTAAGATTGTAGCTCTCCGGCATCTTGATCTCTTCCGGGTCAACCGAATCGGTCGCCACGGCGGTCAAGGGAAAGTCCGACAGGAGGTTCACCAACAGGATTTGGACGGGCAACATGGGAAGATAATTAATAAGAAGCGAAGCGATGGCTACCGCGTAGAAGTTCCCGAAGTTTGAGGCAAGCGTCATCTTCACGTACTTTAAGGTATTGGCAAACACTTCCCTTCCCTCTTGGATGCCGTCCATGATCACGTTGAGGCTGCGGTGTAAGAGGATCACATCCGCGGCTTCCCGGGAAATATCGCTGGCGCTCTGCACGACCAGAGCCACATTCGCGATTTTTAAAGCCGGCGCATCGTTGATGCCCTCCCCCAAAAACCCCACCTCGTGGTGCTGCTGCAAAATATCAAGCAATTGATACTTATGGTGGGGAGAAAACCGGGCAAAGACGTTGAATTGTTCGGCGGCTTCCCGTTGTTTGGCATGGGGAAGGGCAAAAAACTCTTCCGCGGTAATGACGTCGCTGCGCGACTGGGTCAGGCCGATCTCGACGGCAACGGAGCCTGCAACGTCGGGGCTGTCTCCGGTCACGATCTTTACGGCAACTCCCAGCTGTTTGGCCTTGTGAATTGCCGCTTCGGTGCTCGGTTTTAAGGGGTCGGAAAAGGAAATGGCCCCGCTCAGCACCAACCCGCTTTCTTCCGCTGATTTGCTGTGCTCCTCCCCGCGCTTCAAATCCTTGTGCGCGATGCAAATCACGCGCCTGCCTTGCTTGCCTTGCTTGCCAAACCAGGTTTTGGCTGAAGCGGAAAGTTTATCGGCAAGGAATGGGGTAATTGCCTCTGCCGCTCCCCGGACAACCAGAAGCGCCCGGTCATCCTTGGTTTTAACGACGACGCTGTTGCGTCTGCGATTTGGGTCAAAAGGCAGCTCGCTCAACGTTTGATAATGAAATTTCCCGTTTTTCGCGCTCTTCCGGTACGCCTCCGTGAGTGCGACATCGAAGGGATCCTGTTGTCGGCCCTTTGTGCCGGCCGCCGCCTGCGCCTGGAAAAGCAGAAGTTCCGTATCCGGCCCATACGTTTCAACCACCGTCAATTGATTTTCGGTGATCGTGCCGGTCTTGTCCGTACACAGGACTTCGACCCCTCCCAAGTCTTCAATCGCCGAAAGCCGCTTGACGACTACCTTGTGTTTGGCCAACCGCAGCGCTCCTCTGGAAAGGGAAAAGGTGATCACCAAGGGAAGCGCTTCGGGAATGACGGCGGTAGCCAGCGCAATGGAAAAAATAACCAGGTCGCCGATATTGGCTGCCGGCCCTTTGATCAAGAGGTTTGCCAGAAAAACAATGGTCAGGGTAACGCCGACCAGCCGTAAAACGAAACTGCTGAACCGGCTCATGCCTTTTTCAAAACTGCTCACCCGCTGGGTTTCCACGGTCAATTTGGCGATCGTGCCGATGTAGGCAGTGATGCCCGTCGCCACGACCACGCCCACGCCGCTCCCGCTCACGACTTGGGTTGCGGAAAATGCGATGTTGCGGGCTTCATGGATGGGAAGTTTGGGCTTGTCTATCTGCGCTTTGCTCTTCTCGACCGGCTCGGCCTCCCCGCTTAATACCGACTCGTCAATCATCAGGGAAAACACCTCAAGCAGGCGGAGGTCCGCCGGTACAATGTCCCCGGGCTCAAGTCTGACAATGTCTCCCGGCACCAAAGACTCGACCGCGGCGGGCTGTTCTCTCCCATCCCGCAAAACCTGGGTATGGATGGACGTAAATTTCTTCAGAAGCTTGAGCGCCTGCTCGGAGCGGAATTCCTGGAAGAATCCCAGCGACGCATTGATGAGCACAAAGGCAAAGATCATCACGCCGTCAATCATCTCTCCCAAAAGTATTGCCAAGACGGCCGCCGCGACCAGAAGATAGATGAAGGGAGAGCGGAATTGCCGCCCCAGGATCCTCCACCAGCCGACCCGCTGAATTTTCAGCGCATTGGGGCCATGACGCTCCTCCCGTAGCCGCGCCTCCTTTTCCGAGAGTCCTTTCGCGCTTGTTTCCAAGGCTTGGAGTGCTTCATCCGTACTGAACTGCGCGTACCTCGTGTAGGTTTGCTGTCCGCCGCCGGGCGCGGTCGCGGCTTTTTTGTGAAAGAGAGGCATACCATATGTAACTGTAATCTATCCTGAAAAGAAAAACCACATCGGTGGCCATCAAGGCGCGTAAGTTTCAGGTAGAAAGAAATCCTCAGTTACCTGAACTGCCTCAAAACCCAGGAAGCCCTCGAAAAAAACCTTAGCAAATTGCTCACGATGCTCATGAAAGAGAAATAAGCCGAAATCCCTCTTGACACGCAATCTCCGGCGGGTATATATCATAGTGATACCAGCGGATGAAATTTTCACTCTTCACCAAAGCACCCGCAACTCCTGTAAAACATTCATCCTTGACTGATCCTCAACTGCATCGAGCTTAACAAACATGCAATGGAGAACTGAATCACAGGAAGGAGGTGAAAATACAATGGCAACATTTCTCATCGAAACCCCGCACAAAAAGGAAGATTGCCTCAAAGCCTTGGATGAGGTTGTCGCCCACAACCGAAGCCTCTTAAAAAAGACGTGGTTTGGCTGTAACTGGGGAGATCATACCGCTTGGTCGCTCGTCAATACGATGAACGAGGCGAAAGCCAAAAACATGCTGCCTTCTTCCCATAGGAGCAAAGCACGCGTTCATAGGGTCGCCCAAAATACGGTCAAACAGATCCAAGCCTTTCATAAATAGACATAAAAACGATTTCGCGTTCAGTACGAATTATTTTCAAAAGAAGCCTCACTCCTGCGTAGGGTTCTCGATCGCGCCCGCAATATACGCGTGGATGCGATCCCAGTGTCCCGCGCCTTCCTTCGGCACTAAGATGGACTGTCCGTCGCTCGAGGTCGTCAGCGTCAGGGCATTGTCTGTGGTGAGCTGGATCGATCGATACTGATAGTCGGACAGATTCCCGGCGCTGTCTTTGAGAACGAGAATCGCTTCTTCATTCAAGTCCGTTTGGATGGTGTGGCTCAATTGATTGAAAAAGGCAACGGCATCATTCAAGGCCCCCAACGAGAGGAGCCTATCCCGAATCCCCAGAAGCAGCGCCTGTTGGCGCTGGCTGCGGGCAAAATCCCCTCCGTGCTGGGCGGAATGGCGGGAGCGCACAAACTTCAGTGCCGTCTCTCCGTCCATGAGCTGCTTCCCGGCATCAAAGTGAAGCTGTTCAAACCGGCAGGGAAATTGTTTATCAATTTCAAATCCCGAAAGGGTCGTGAGAATCACTCCGACCTCTTCGGGGGTCTTCCCGCATGTCTCAATCTCTTTCCCGGGGACGGGATAGAAGTAGTCGTCAAAAGCGACCGGGACGTCGACGGTAACGCCGTCAAGCTCATCGATGGCTTGTGTGATGCCGTCGAAACTCACCGAGATGAAATACTGGATCGGCAGCCCCACGACCGTGCTCACCGCCTGCTTGGCCAAGGTACTTCCTCCCAACACGTAGGCATGGTTGATTTTCCGGTTCTCCCGATTGCTCCCCCCGGTAGGCAAGGTAATCCAAAGATCTCTCGGAACGGAAACCAACGCCACCCGCTTCGCCAGCGGGTCAAGATGCGCAACAATCAGTGAATCGGAGAGCTCCCCTCCCTCATGTCCGCCCCCGCCGTAGCCGATGAGTAGTAAATTGTACGATGTCGGTACCTCCGGGGTCGGAATCGGCTGAAGATCAAACATGGAAAACTCGGGAACGGGCGAAAGCATCTGCTCGGCGGGATTGGAATCAACGACCATCCTCGTAACGGTGAAATACAGGTATCCTCCGACCAGCGAAAGCAAAAACAGGAGGCAGGCTGCGATGAGGATGACCAACCGCTTTCCGACAAGAAGACTGCGAAACTGCATAGCCGTTCAAGTGTACTGCATGCGCCCGACTTCAGTAAAGTAAAGTGAAACAGAGGAATTGGGCGTCTTCTTCGACACTCATCTCAATCCCTGCTTGACAAAACCATCCCATAACTTTAGACTAACACCCACACCATCGCTGTATCGTTCGTTACTCATTACGTCTTCAGACTATGGACCAGATGCAATCCATTGGCCAGGGAAGCCAAACCCAGGGAAGCCCAATGCCTTCGGCACGACGGCAGGGAAGTAAAAAGTGGTTGGTCCCATCGCTCATCATTCTGCTCGTACTCTTGAGTATCGGGGGCTTTCTCCTCTTCCGCTCTCCGCAGGAGAAAAAATCAGAAGATGAAAACTTCGTTGAACCCACCGTCATCCAGGAACCCACGCCAACGCCCACGCCCACTCCCACGCCCGAACCCGTTGACCGCAGTCAAATTTCGGTAAGCATCTTAAACGGCACCGGCATCGCCGGCGAAGCCTCATTGCTCAAAGGCAAACTGGAAGAAGCAGGCTACAGTCAAATCGAAGCCGGAAACGCGGGTGACCAAACCCACACCACGACCGAGGTGACAATCTCCGCAAGCGTTCCGGATGAGGTGAAAAACGACCTGCAAAACCTTCTTGAAGAAATCTATGAAGACGTCGAGATTTCCCGAGGCACTTCAGGCAGCGCCGACATCGTCATCACCACGGGCTTGCGCCCCGGACAATCGCTACCCACTCCCACCCCGACCACCCAGGCAACCCCAACCCCCACGCCGACAGCCACCGGCTCAGCCGAAGAGGAATAATCGGGAGCTGCCGCGTCCGACCCTCCGCTAGAATCCGATCCGGTATGTGATCCGTTTTAGGAAAACCGTTCCTGAAGTTTTTTCTTAAAGTAACTAACCCAAGGAATCGGCTGAGGATCAACCCCATTGAGGACCGCCAAATAGTAGTTGACGTAGCTCCCCAGAAGGACGAGTTCAAAAGCCTGCAGCAAAGGCGTGTCTTCGGCAAGCGCAACCTCTTGAGTCAACAGGCCGTTCTTCTCCACGACTTCCCCGGTTATCTGGAAACGCGCCTGGATCCGTTCGTCGTAGATATTCGATGAAAACAACACGAACAGGAGGTTCTCATTGAGGGCGAGCGGATGGGATAAGCCCTCCATGAGGTGGTGGTTCAATTCCGGTATGACACGATACTCAGAGTACATCTTTGAGCTCTCATTCAATTGGTTGGCAAAAATATGGGCGGCACCCTCAGTATGGGCGGAAGCGACCAGAACCGGTATTTTACCGGAGCATTTCTGGGCGAGGAGCTTTGCGGGGTTCTTCTCCAAGGGAACCGCGATGCCGTAACGCTCTTCTCCCCCCTCCAGGAGCGAAAACAGTTTTTCGATTTCGCCTTTGGCAATGGAGATATAGCCGAGTTTTGCAAACAGAGCCACTTGTCCGGTAACGGAATAGCCCATCGCCAAGTTTGGCTGGCCGGCGGGATTGTGCTTCGCTTCAAAGACGTAGCCGGTGAGTCCGTGCTCGCGCAGAAAATCTGCCAACCCGCCTCCGGTTGTGATTCCGGTAATCATGGCCTTCTTCCTCAGAGCATCCTGCGCCGCCATCAGAACCTCTTCTGTGCCACCGGAGTAGCTGGAAAGAACGACCAGCGTCTTTTTCCCGACGAAATTGGGAAGCTGATAGTCGTTATTAAGGACGAAAGGCACCGGCAACCGGTCGCGGTATACGGCTTGTACCAGATGGGCACCGATTGAAGATCCGCCCATGCCGGAAACGACAATTGCGGTTGCCCTCCGATAGCGATCAGGGAAGGTAAGGCTGCCGATATCATCCCAAGCTTGCTTGGCCTGGTCGGCGAGTTTTGCGATTGACCCGTAGACGTTTGACGGATCCATCTCCCGCATGGCCCCTGCATCATTCAAGTCCATCCTGCAATACCTCCTTGACTGCTGTGTTTCAAGTGTCGATTCGATGGTACTGACTCCGAAATGAAAAATCCAGTCCCGCGTCAAAGCTGGGTATAATCGACTCATGAACCTGAAGTCGCACGCGTCGCTGGTCATCTTCCTGGTTCTGGCTCTTTTGGTCTTCGCTTTCTCCTGGACAAAGCACATCGTCTTCACCGACGAGATCATTTATGAAGAATTTTCCTACCAAATGTTTACCACCGGCGATTATCTCGCTCCAAATCAAGAAGGCACGGTCTGGCTGATTCGACCTCCGCTCTACTTCTGGATAACGGCATTGGCCTACCGCATCATTCCTCCAACGCCGTTCTCCCGCCGCCTGGTCACCCTGATAGCGGCCGCGGCAACGGTCGCGCTGACCTACAAACTCGCAGCGCCCTTCTTCTCCAAAAAAGCCGCCCGCTGGTCAATGATCCTCCTCGCCACAACGCCGCTGTTTCTCTTCTTCACCAAAGCGGCCAACCTTGATATCCCGCTTGCCTTCTTCATCCTGGCAACCATCCTTGCCTACGAAAAAGCCAAAACTCAGCCCCGCTGGCTCTGGGTTGCGGGAATATCGTTCGGTCTGGGGATATTGACCCGGTCCTTCTTGGCACTCACACCCGTGCCGGTGATTCTCATCGACCAAATGCTGTTTGAAAAACGAAAAATTCCGGCAAAGCATATCGCTCTTGCCCTTGCCCTCTCTCTAACCATCGCCCTCCCCTGGCATCTTGCAGTATGGAGAAGATACCCGCAGGCATTCGTGCAGGACTACCTGAAATTCAACATCGCGGACCACCTCTTCGCCCAAACTCCCGGCCACCAACCCATCTCGATGATCCGCTTTCTCGCAAACGTCCTGGTGATTTATAACCCCTTGGCGGTCTTGGCGCTCGGCAATCTGCTGCCGCAGCGCTCTCGCACACGGAGAAACCTCCGGCTGTTTCTCATCTGGATCGCTTCAAGCCTGGTCCCGCTGTCTCTGGCAGTAACCAGGCATGAATGGTATGCCATCCAAGCGCTCCCCCCGATTGCGATCTTGGCAGGAAGCGGGTTGGTGAGAATCGAGGAAGCTGTTCGTCTGCGTTTGAATGCTCAAAGGCTTGTAATCCTCAAGATGTTCGGACTTTCCGTACTCCTCACGCTTCCCACTGTGGTCTTTCTCAACATGCCCAAAGAAACGAAATCGGTCGCCACACTCAACCAATTCTTGAAGCGAACACCCGCAAGTACGCCTCTCTATAATCTGGAGAACCGCTATACGCCGCAAAGTACGCTCTACAATCCCAGGGAAACGCCGGTGATCGACTCGGAAGAGCTTGAAAGTATCGTAGCCCCGCTCTATGTGTATGCCGACGATGATCGACAATACGAACTCATCAAGGAAAAAACCCAAAGCTGCTGTGAGTGGGAGATCATAGCCCAGGACAGGAATGCCAAAGTGGTTTTTATCAATCCGAGATGAAGCTTCAATCCAAAAAATCCTGAAGTTTTTTACGTCGGCTGGGGTGCTTGAGCTTGCGCAGGGCTTTCGCCTCAATCTGCCGGATTCGCTCTCGGGTGACGCCGAACCGCGATCCGACTTCCTCAAGCGTCATTGCCCGCTCTCCTGAGAGCCCGAAGCGCATTCGCAGAACCTGCGCCTCCCTGGGAGACAGCGCCGCCAACACCTCCTCAATATTTTCTTTCAAAAACCGTTTGCTGGTCGCGTCATAGGGGGAGATCTGCGAGGTATCCTCGATGAAATCTCCCAAGTAACTGTCTTCATCATCCCCGATCGGCGTTTCCAGGGAAGTCGTCTTCTGCGAAATCTTCATGATCTCCCGGATTTTCTCCGCCGGAAGCTCCATTTCATCCCCGATCTCCTCCGGGGCCGGCTCCCGCCCCAGCTCCTGCATGAGCCTTCTTTGAATCCGGATCAGCTTGTTGATGGTTTCCACCATGTGCACCGGAATTCTGATCGTCCTCGCCTGGTCCGCGATGGCTCGGGTAATCGCTTGGCGAATCCACCAGGTCGCATAGGTTGAAAATTTATATCCCTTACGCCAATCGTACTTTTCCACCGCCCGGATCAAACCCTTGTTGCCCTCCTGGATAAGATCCAAAAAGCTCATCCCCCGTCCGATGTAGCGTTTGGCAATCGAAACCACCAGTCTCAAATTGGACTGGGTGAGCTTCGCTTTCGCTTTAAGGTCCTCCGCCGCCACCTGCTGGGCCAGTTCAATCTCCTGCTCCCTGGTTAAAAGCGGGATCCTGCCGATTTCTTTGAGGTACATGCGCACCGGATCGGTGATCGTCTTATCCTCCAGGGTCGAAAGGATTTCCAGTTCCTTCTCAAGCTCGGTGGAGGCCACCTCATCCTCGCGCATCTCCTCCTCCGTGACGCTCTCAAACACGTCGATCCCAAGCTTGAGCAGTCGGTCGTACAGATCATCAAGCTCTTCAATCCGGTTTTCAGCGTCTGGGAAAATCTCCAAAATCTCTTCCTGCGTGACAAAGCCCTGATCGCGTCCTTTCTTCAGGAGGAGTTCCGTGGCCTTCTTGCGAACATCGGCTGAGGGGGGTTTCGCGGTAGCTAAAGTCGGCTTGGGTGGGACGGATGCCTTCTTTGCAGTCACTTTCCTGCTTCGGGTTTTTGTCTTTGCAGATCTGGCTGATTTCTTCGCAACTGCCATAATCCTGTCCTTTCTTTCCAAAAAAACTAAGACTGCCCAAAGTGCGCAGTAGGATAAAGTATACTACTTTTCTCTCTAGTCTGAAAGCTTGCCGGAGAGATCGCTGAACCGCCGCTGCAGTGCGGCGAGCGTTTTTTCTTCGCTGGCGTTGAGCCTCTTCCTGGACTCAAGGGCGGTAATCTTCGAAGAGAGATCCGCAAGCTGTACGCGTAAGTTGAAGAGGTTGAGTTCATGGACGACCCGCTCAACTTCCTTCCCGGTAAAGTCGGGAGATTCGGAATCGGCGGCAAGGTCCATTAAATACGCTGCCTGCGCTGTTTCCTGAAGCTCAGCGGGCAGTGAAGCTACAAAGGATCCGACTTCGAACGCTTCATTCCTGAATTCAAAGAGCTTCTCCAAAATTCTCCTCAGAGCCGGATGGGAGACATCCTTTACCTCAACGTCGTTGAGCCGTTCCAAAGCCGTATTCCCTCCCTTCAGCATGAGGCTCAACAGGTACTCCTCAAGCATTGTGCGCCGATCCGTCTTCCCTCTCTCCCGCCCTTGATCGGACGGTTCCTGAACTTGGCTTGCCCCGCCGGAAACACCCAAGGCCTGCGCTCGTTGAGCGCGGGCCATTTCGTCAACCACGGCGTCTTCCGACACATCCAAAAGCCGCGCGGTCTTTTTGACGTAATGCGCTTGTTCCACTGCATTGGAAATCGCTGAAAGGAGGGGGGCCAACTCCTCCGCGGCCTGTTTTTTCCCCAATCCCGAAGTCAAATCAAAACGCTTCTTGGTACTGGCAATATAAAAATCATAGACTGACGTCGCGCGTTCCACCAGTTGGCGCCACTTCTTCGGGTCATGTTGGGATATGGTATCTGGGTCTTTGCCTCCCGAAAGCAGAGTAACTTTAATATTCAATGAAGCTGAATCAGCCAGGGATATTCCCCTTTTCGTTGCTGCATCTCCTGCCGTGTCTGCGTCCAGAGAGAGGATGATGTTGCGAGTATAGCGGCGAACTAGTTCAATCTGCTCTTTAGTCAGTGCCGTCCCTTTCACCGCCACAACATTGCGCACTCCGGCCTGCCAGGATGAAATCGCATCCAGCTCCCCCTCAACCACAACCGCCTGATCGGCCTTCTTAATAAAGGAGCGGTTCTCATGCAGTCCGTAGAGGTGCTGGCTCTTGTGATACAGAAGCGTTTCAGGCGAATTGATATACTTGCCACCCTCCCCTTCAGTTCCCGGAAGAACCCTCCCGGCAAACCCCAGGACATTCCCCCGGACATCGCGCAGGGGAAAAATCACCCGGTTGCGGAACCGGTCATAGGCTCCCTTCCTTCCCTGCACAACCAAGCCGGCTTCCGAAAGCTCGGAAAGCCTGTACTTCTTCTTGCCGACCAGAAAGCGGATGAGATTGTCCCAATTGTCGGGGGCAAATCCGAGAAAAAACGACTCAATCGCCTGCTTGCGGATGCCCCGCTCGGCTAAATACCGCCTGGCCCGATCGCCGGCGGCATGCTCCAGGAAAAGATAATGAAAATATTCCGAAGCCAAATGGTTTACTTCAAAAAGCCGTTCTTTCTTTTGATAATCCCTGCCCTTGTGAATGGGCTCAAGCTTCACCCCGGCGCGCTGCGCCAAATACGAGAGTGCTTCGGGAAACTCCCTTCCCTCAAATTCTTCAAGAAATGTATACACGTCTCCGGCCTTGCCGCATCCGAAGCACTTGTAAATCTGCAAATCCGGAGAAACCATGAACGAGGGGGTGCGCTCCGAGTGAAACGGGCATAACGCTCTGAAGTTTCGTCCGGCTCTCGTCAGCTTGACGCGCTCACCGACAAGGGCCACGATATCCGTCTTCTGTTTGACCTCATCCACCTGATCCATACACAATACCCGAAGTTCCGTTTCTACTTGACGCGATTGTACCACGCAAACCAACCGGATTTGCTAAAAGCGACCTATCGCCGCCAAGAACTGACATCCTGAACCTTCGAAGGGCGGACATCATCCGCCGAAGCCCGACCCATTTGACTGTATCACACGTATGAGCAGCACAGACTTGAAGCGAATCCCGACTTCGCGTAAAGCTATGTCGGTCGAAGGCGGAGGAGGTGGGATTCGAACCCACGAGACCCTTGCGGGTCCATGCTTTCCAGGCATGTGCCATAGGCCACTAGGCGACTCCTCCAAATACCATTAATTCATTATAAATAGCATGCAGTCCCTCACTTGAACCTGAATGCCGAAGCGGCCGAATAGGCAGTCTGCGGCAAGTCAAGTGATCAGTGATAGGACAACTAACACCGGATTATACTAGATGGTGCGCTTCCTCGAGCAGTTTACCCTGACCCTGCCGAAGGGCTTCCCGTTCCCCATCAAAAGCCAACTGCTTCATTGCCTGATCAAACGCAAACCACCCCGCGTCCTCCATCTCCCAATCATGGTCCTTCGGATCTCCGCTCTCGTACTCCATGAGGTAAAACGAAACAACCTTAAACACTTTGGTCTTCTTGCCGCCTCCCTCTTGATACTTCGCAACCCTCCGTCGCGACACAATCTCATCACTCTGTCTATAATCCGATATTTCATTTTTAACTTTTATTTTTGAACTTTTCACTTGTTTGAGTTCCGCCCAATATACGTAATGCACTCTGTGTATCGGCTTTTCGGAAACAAGGCTGGCACGCACTCCCATTTCCTCCTTAACTTCCCGCAATGCCGTTTCAAACCCCCGCTCCCCTTCTTCAATAAGGCCCTTGGGCAACACCCACTTGTGATACCCGCTGTGTTTGCCGATCAACCACTTTACTTCGAATTTCGAATTTCGAATTTCGAATTTGCGAAACACTACTCCACCGGCAGAAAATTCCCGTTTAAATGATGATTTTGCCTTTCCCGAGTTTTCCCTCATAAAACTGCTTCTATATTACCCTACTATAAAGCCACGTCTGACGTGGCTAGTAAAAAATATAAAGGTTGGCCAAATCAAACACGGCTCTCGTTTTCCTCTGGTGAAGCCGGGTCAGACTCGGTGCTCGTTTTTGGAAAAATTCGAACGTATTTCAAATCAACGTATTAGCTCGCCTCGCCCCGCTCGGCTCGCTACTCCAGCGCGGCGCCCCCACCCCGCCGCGCTTCCGTTATTTTTTTTGCGCGCGATTTTTGCTCGGCTTTGCCGAGCATTTATTCTACCATTTTTAATCCCACGCTGTCTTCAACTTGGTAAAGTGAAATCTTAACTCCGGTCATTTGCTGAACAAGTTTTATTTGCTGGTCTGTTAATCCCAGATTTCGTAAAAATGCACTTTGTGTATATTTTGGAAATTCACCTGAAAGAGCTTCGATCAATTTATCCAAACTTCCTTCTCGCACATGGGGAGTAAGTTTTTTTCTTAAATCTCTAGTTTTTTGAGAATGCAGTGTGTTTTTATCAGCTCTTCTTTTTATATAAAAATCTTCTACTAGTTTAACTAATTCTTGTTCTGATTGTCCGTCCTTTGCATAATTCTTTGTCCAAACTGGTGGTACAAGAGCAAGATGGCCCTTAATTTTTTGTAGTTGGATTTCTGAAACTCCAACAGATTTAAGTGCAGATTCATCAAGCTGGATACCACTTGCTTCCGTAACGCTAATATATCCCCTTGACCCGATTATCGACACTACAGTTCTTTCAAAACCGTCCTCTTCCTCTATCATTCTTAAAGCCATAACATTGTCAATATCTCCTTCAATTGGTCTGCAAGAATTTTCTGGAATATTAAAAAAACTGATTGGACTTTTTTCTTGCCAAGGGTGAGTATGAAAAAAAATATCATCTGTTGTTTTACCATCGGGGTTTATCCGAGGTTTTATGAAGCTCGTTCCCGCAGAACTAAAGCCGCCTCTTTCTCCGGGAGCATATCCTCTAACTATTCTTATGGATCTGGTTTTGGGATTATAAACACCTCCAAATTCATAAGCTCTCGCGGGTTTTCCTAGTTCAGCAATAAAAAAACGGTGGTCAATATCTTGAGGGACCAAAAATTCAACAGTTTCCTCTGGTTTCAATTGTTCAATTTCTGGAATTTTTTTATCTAACCAAGAAGTACGCTTAAACCCTTCAACTTGAGGTTTTAGCTCAACTGTTTCAAAAGACGAAGCCCCCGGTATTGGTTCTTTAATATCCATGGCTTTATTATATATTTTTCCGGTGATTTTGAGAAGGTCAATTGCTATTGTTTTATTTTTGGAAAATTTGTATAGTGTAATTGTACTCAAGCTTTCTTTCGGATTTTTTAATGGCCACCTTGGACAGATCCGAAAGGGTTTGAGTACAACCAGGGTGGCCATTTAAGTTTTATAAAAGTTCTTTAAAATTTTTGCGTTTTTCTTTGATCCGCCTTTGGCGGATTGTTCGAGCCGACTTTTTCGGAAGC
>Ga0209542_10002251_pt1 | contig 43593 bp, 52 predicted proteins | sample RifCSPhighO2_01_FD_184028 | JGI IMG/M metagenome (GOLD analysis project Ga0209542, IMG submission 184028) | Soil microbial communities from Rifle, Colorado - Rifle CSP2_plank highO2_0.1 (SPAdes) (version 2) | ecosystem: Environmental > Terrestrial > Deep subsurface > Rock core/Sediment ... | reverse complement strand
TTGCTCTTCAGTTTTGAGTTTTGCGTTTTGAGTTTTGAGTTTTAACGGTCCGTGCTCATAAAGTTCCGGCGAAACATTCGGCGGATCATACGTATACGAGAGTTCTGTGCTCTCACCGGCCGCAAGATTAACCTGCCAAGTTAGTGGATCACTACTAACAAAGCCTTCTGGGATTGTCTCGGTGATCGTGCCCTCAAAACTTTCGTTAACTGTAACTTTAATGCGCATTGTGTACGGCCGCTCAAGAAATGGGTTAGTACGGGAAGTAGAAATACGCTCAATACTTGCCCCGCGAAGCCCATCGGGCGAAGTGGGGTCTGCCACTTCAAATTTGTCTGTGATCGAGTAGCCAGTATCGAGGTTAGTGAGGGTCATTGTGTACGTGCCTAACTCGCTGGGGATGAAGTAAGCAGAATAATCCGGACTCTCTGTGTAATTATTCGCCCCGCAAGTTTCGTTTCTAGTTATACTAGCGTCACTTGTAGCAAAAACCTCACCAGCTCCAAAGAATCTGTCTATCCTAATTTCTAGTTTGAGATTAGCATCACATAAAGTGTGGCCAAATTTCGTGAGAGCTGCCATCTGCAAATACGCTTCGTCACCGAGGGTGTATGTGGCTTTGTTGGTATTGATAGCGAGCACTCCCCAGGTGAAGTCGCGCGAGATTAACTGCATCTGCCCGCCCATTTCGTAACTCACGATCAGTGTGTAAGCCCCTGGGCGGATATTCCCATTTTTGCCCATTTTGATCACAGTCTTGCCGTCTATCACTGCCACTTGGGGCACGATGCTATCTTCCGGTCCGCCGACTGCGTTCACAACTATGGCTTGTATCACTGGTACTTCAGCTAGCGCCTTTTTGGTACTAAAGATATCGCGAAAGAAGTTTGCAATACTCGAGATCAGCCCCTCGTCTACTTCCTGTTTTTTGATTTCTAATTCTTCCAGATTCCTGATCGCTGGCACTGCCACAAAAGGCACATTTCCTCCACTAATTGCGACCGGCGCGAGAACCGCCTCATTGCTGAATGACTTGAAGTCAATTTCAAAAGCTGGATCATCGAGAGCCCTCCAGTCGTCGAAACTCCCGGGCAAGGAAGTAACTTCTACCACTTCCACAACTTCGGGTGCTTCTTCTTCAACTACTTCTTCAACTACACCTACTTCTTCAACTACTTCTTCCTGTACTACTTCTAGTATTACTTCTCCTGCCTCTTCTGTCACCTCCGGTATTATCTCTTGTTCTTCCTCGACTTCGCTCGGAACAGGCGGTTCGGGGATAAGTTCTGGTTCTTGCTCTGGTACGACTTCTTCTGCAATAACTTCTATTGGTTCACTTACTGGTTCTGCTATTAGCTCCTCGATTATTTCTTCAACAGGTCCAACAATTTTTTCTGGTTTATTTGGATTATCTGTATGATCTGCATTATCTGCATTCTCTGATTTGGCCCAAAGTGGTAAGGCTACTAGCAAAATAGCAATCAGGAACGATAAAGATAGTAGCCTCCTCATTTGAGAGTATTATCGCACGGAAACTAGAACCTGTTAATGCAAGCCTGTGAAAAATTTAACTAAACTGCCAAGTAGTGCCAGATGTAGAAAGCAAAGATTGCTAGAGCTGAAAGAATTGTGAATACAAAGAGCGACCAGAGCATGCGCCTCCCTTGTTCGACGCTCTTGTCCCCCACACTCGCCCCAAAGATGCCCCAGAGAATTAGATATAGAATAATAGAACCCAAACTTTTCGTAATCCAGTGGTGACCGGTCAAAGTTTTGAGCATATCTTTAAGCGGTACGTAGAGATCAGCAACTATCGTCACTCCCGCCACGGCAATGCCCGTGATGATCGCGGCAAGAGCAGAAGCCCAGATTAGTTTGAAGTTGTTCATGATTCGCAATTCATAATTCCTAATTCAACTCATCCAGCTATGCCCCAGCGAGCGGCGGCAGAAATAATAAAGCCCATGGCACCCAGTGATAAGCCAATGGCGGCAATTAGCACAGCGAGCCACATAGCCGGTCGGCGGATAGCTTGATCGCTCGAGCGCGCGGCAAGTAACACAGTGATAGCAAGCGGCACAATGAGCAGGAAGATGTGCTCTTTTGCTTCCATGGCAATGGCGTGTGCCCAAGGAGCAAGACCTTCTTTAATAATCGGCTTTACCAATGGGCCGTAATACTTGACGTAGTAATACCCGCCAATTACCCAACTGCCGATAAATCCAATCAAGCCCAAAACTGCAGCAATCATACGGCGTTTAATAGAGATAGCACCCGCCGCGTATTCACCGGCAAGCCATAAGAATGCGTCAATGCCTAAAATAGCAAAACCCAAATGCAAGCCGATCAGAACTGGCTTAGCAAGTAGGATATCCAACATACCTAAAGTGTACTCCCCCACTCAATCCAATCAAACAAAGTTATACACCTAAAGAACTCTGCGGCGCAGGAGAACAGCATTGATTGCCACAATCACGGTGCTCGCGGACATGAGAATTGCTGCTACGGCGGGTTGCAAAATTACACCCTTGAAGGCGAGCGCCCCAGCGGCAAGGGGCAGGGCCACGATGTTGTATCCTGCCGCCCACCAGAGGTTTTGGATCATCTTCCTGTACGTTAGGCGTGAGAGGTGGATAATCTTAGCGATATCTCGCGGATCGGAGCGCATCAGGATAATGCCGGCAGATTCGATAGCCACGTTTGTTCCCGCGCCAATGGCAATGCCCACATCAGCTTGGGTGAGTGCTGGCGCGTCATTGATCCCGTCGCCGATCATGGCCACACGCATGTTGCGCTTCTGGAGCTCTCGCACTTTTTCTGATTTCTGGTCCGGCATCACTCGGGCAAAGTATTCGTCTAGGCCAAGTTCCTTACTCACGCTCTGCGCAACTTCTTCAGAATCGCCGGTGACCATGGCAAGTTTCAGTCCCATTTCTTTGAGCGCCTTGAGTGCCTCTTTTGCTTCAGGCCGGATTTTGTCGGCAACTTTAATCGTGCCGATTTGTTTTTCATCTACTTCTACAATAATATCCGCTCCTCCGCGATGACCCACAAAAACTTTTTTACCTTCTACTTCCGCTTCGCCACCGATACCCGGAATACGTTTAAAGTTTTTTGACTCTTTGATCACAAGCTTGCGCTTCTTCGCTTCGGTGATAATCCCCAGAGCAATCGGGTGTTCAGAGTGCGCGTCTACCGCGGCGGCCAGAGCAAGCGCTTCGTCAGATGAATACGAGGTGACACCAAACGCGCCCTCGGTTAGCGTCCCGGTTTTATCAAAAAGCACTACGTCTATGTTTCGTGCCGCCTCCAGTGCCAAGCGTTGCTTCACCAAAAAGCCACTGCGGGCGGCCATAGTGGTGGAAATGGAAGCGACCAGCGGGACGGCTAAACCAAGAGCGTGCGGACAGGCAATGACAAGCACGGCAACGACAAACGACATCGTGACAGCGACAGTGGCACCCGCACTTGCCCAAGCAATAGCCGTGATGATCGCGGCGCCAATCGCAATAAAGGTGAGATACAGCGCCGCTTTGTCAGAGAGCATCTGTAGGCGCGATTTACTCGCCTGCGCCTCACGCACCAGACGCATCACGCCAGCCAAAAAAGTGTGCTCCCCTACTTCAGTAACTTTCATCTTAAATGCACCGTCCCCATTGATCGTTCCCGCAATGACTTTTGATCCGCTGGATTTAGCTACCGGAGCAGATTCGCCGGTGATCATCGCTTCGTTTACTTCCGATTCTCCATCGACGACAACGCCATCAGCAGGCACTCGCCCACCTGGTTTTACGGAGACGATATCGCCCACGTTCACCTTTTCGTCCGGCATAAGTTTGGAAAGCTCTTTCAAAGCACCTTGTGCACCACTTACCGCACGCATTTCGATCCAGTGACCAAGCAACATAATGGTGATGAGCGTCGTGAGTTCCCAATACAAGGCCATGTCCATGCCAGTTGCAGTAACATAGACGCTATATGAGTAGGCGGAAACAATCGCGAGAGCGATGAGCGTCATCATGCCCGGCAACTTTGCGCGAAGCTCTCGCCACGCACTTGCCAAAAACACCCAGCCACAGTACCAAAAGACGATGGACCCCAGCACAAACGTAATCCACCGCTCATCTCTCCATATCACAACCGGAATTGTCAAAACCAAACTGATCCAAAACTTCGTGAGAAAATCTTGTGTATGATGTCCTTGATGCTTATCATGCCCCGCATGCCCATTTTCCATTTTGATATTTCCATTTTTAATTTTGACAAGATTCATCCCGCACTCCGGGCACATGCCAGGTGTCTCTTGCTGAATATTCGGATGCATCGGGCAGGTGTAGATCATAGGTTTTGATTGGAACCAACTATTTCGAACGTAATGGGATCATAATAAAGTCGGTCATAAATCTCGAATGGTCTTCCTATTCCGCGTGTTAAAGGATTAGTCGCCAAAAAAGATGCTAAATCCCATTTATCATAATAGGAAATGTAACTGCCCTTGGTGTCTTTTCCCAAACTGACTTTGTAGTGGAACATAACATCACCGCCATCTTCAGCTATTTGAGTACCCTGAAAAATCATCTCTCCGTTTTTCCCAAATTTTTGAATAAGTTCCACCTTGCCTTTTAATCCGGACTCGGGTTTCTGAAGACGAATGTACTCCGTCCTTTGCTCGGGAGTGAAACTCGCCAAAACTTTCCAATCAATAACATCATCGCTTACTCCAAAACTTTGCGCAAAAAATGAATCCCAGAATCTGTTGATCTTATAGTAATATTTATCCTCCTTGTCCTTTGAGGGTTTAAAATCTGAAACATCGAATGAGCCATGTTGTTGTGGCATGCCGAGATACAAACGCCATGCGTCATCGAGCGCTTTTTGATGTTCAGGATTCGGAGGTGGATTGAGGTCATAATCGCTGCCCCAAGCATTCTCATAAGACCGCCTCGAGTATTCTTGGAATAATTTTTTTAATCTCTCTTCTTCTGAATGGGACATCTCGGACGCTTTTTGCGCTTCTTCATACTTTTCAGCGCGATATTGCCTCCCAAGCATTAGGTTGGGAACAAATTGCTGAACCGCATGAGTATTGGGAATACCTTTATTTTCCAAAAAAAGAAAAAATCCACCCAGAAAACCTTCTGGATCTGCATTACCCTGATACCCGAGAGGGCTAGTTCCACGATACAAGATTTCCGAAATCCCTGGCTTGTATCCGCTGTATCGCTGTTCTGAAGTAATTCCTTTTTCTTTTAGTTCTTGCTGAGCAAGGTTTTTGTCCTGAAAGTGTTCTGGTTTTTCTAGGTCAACTGCCGCGTATGCGCCAACGAGTGCTGTCCCGATCGCCATTCTTTTAGCAGTTTTTAGCAACGCACGAGCTGTCTTGCGCAAGATAGATTGAGCTTTTGCTTTTTTCTTTGGATCAGAATCAGCTTGTTTTGCCAGTTGTTCTAATTTCAAAAAACTTCCGCCAATTTGTTCTCGGTTCTCCATGCCACGTTCTGGGACTTCTTGTATAGAAGTAGTTGGTAGTTTTTCGTGATTATGCATTGCCTTTGATTAAGTTTTTCAATTCTTTCTCGGCGTCATCAAAAATTTGTTTTATTTTCCGTTGCTCTTGTTGCGGTTCATTGATAGGTTCCAATGTCATCCCGCACTCTGAACATATCCCCGGCTTATCTTGCTGAATATTCGGATGCATCGGGCAGGTGTAGATCATGGTATTAATTTATTATTCTCCTGGGCTTTCAAAAAGTTTTTCTTTGATACTACCGAGCGTTTTAATCGCTTTTCCAGTTTCTTCCGTGCTCCGCCGGCTATGTCGCCACCAGCTTTGGCATCACTCTTTAGCTTCGGCACACCTTTTGAATCTTCCGTGCGATGGATTTCTGTCGTAGAGCGCTCACCGAGCATCGTAAAGATCAGTTCCAGATCATCCATATGATCGCGGAGATTGTGGCGCTTGAGGTTCTTGAGTTTCTTGTATTCACTTGGAGTAACACCAAATGTTGCCTTGGAAATTTCAGCGGTCAAGATTTCATAGTCGCGCTTTTCACGAGCACCACGCTTTTGCCACTCATCAGTCAATTCTTCACGAATCGCAATGCCGCGCATACGTTTTTCAATCCAATCAGTAGAGTAGCCTTTGAGCTTGTAAAGCATTCTCGTGCGTTTGGTAGCAAGCTCAGGATCTTCAATTTCCTGAATACGTTCGTAGCCCACTTTGGCGAGCCAACGTTTGAATAGTTCTGCTTTTGGGGATGGGGTAGATTGGATAATGCGGAAGAGACCTTCTGGGTTTGCACAATTCATCTTTTGCTTGCCACCTTTCGTAGGGACGTCAAGGGTATGTACAATTTGTACCCACCCTTTGCTCAATTCCGGATCTCGTGATTTCATACGTTGGATATATTGTTTGACATCGTAAGAATCAATGAGAGCCAAAACTACATCTTCAACCACAAACCACCATTCGTTGTTGTGAATGGTTTTTCTGATTCCCTTACCTTTGAATAAAGCAATTTTTGTGGTTTCCATGTTATATATTGTAAGGTAATTAGTGGGAATCGTAACCATATGGTGTTAAATTATCCATATGGCACAAGGGCAAAAGAACGTTTTCAGTTGTACGATTTTCTCGTACAACTGACTGCCTTCCTGTTTCAGTTTTATTTTTAAGTCGGACCAATAGCGACGAGGTATCGAACTGCCAGTCAATACCTGGACAATATCAATAACAGAAAAATACCAAAGCTCCTTATTGCCATCCCAATGGCGACGGATTTTCTGGCCTTCAAATAGTGCGATTTTGTGTATTTTTCTCATTATTTTATTCCGTTATCACTTCACTCTCCACTGCGTGCTGGATGATTTCAATGTTGCAGGTGTGGTGTTCTTTGCACCAGGCCTCGCATTTCTCCGCCCACGCTTTATCGGTGTATTTCATACCGCACTCCTGGCACTTATAGAATTCGTGATTGCTCATTTATTCTTCTTATACCAAGCCCAAAGCGCGGCGATGGCGGCGATCATCAGCGCCCAGAAAAGAACAAGTGTGATCAGAGCTACAATGCCGTGCCCCACTCCCCAGCCTCCCATCAAACCATAGCTTCCATATCCATTCATCATGTTATACATATTTTTTGGTTAATTATTATTTAATACCATTGTGAATACCATCCTCTCATCTGTTCGATCTCTCTGGTTTGCGCTTCGATGATATCTTGCCCAAGCTTTTTCATTTCCGGACGTTCAGTGGAGCCAATCAACATTGATGCCATCATCACGGCCATCTGGTGGTGCGGGATCATTTCGCGGATAAAATCACGATCAAAATCTATGGATGTTTCGAGAGTTGAGAAATCCGTATCACCACTCATCATGCCTCCGTGCATCATGCCATGGCCGCCCATGCTTGTGTTGAGAACGGGCACCTTTTGTCCATACCAATCTTGATACCATGTTCTCATTTGATTGTTTTCTTTGGTTTGCGCTGTCACGATCGCTGTGGCAAGGTTTTTTATCTCCGGTCGTTTTGTACGCGTGAGCGCAAGCTCTGCCATTGTAATGGCATCGTCATGATGCGGAATCATCTGCTCGATGAAATGCCGATCAATGCTGCCCACATTAACCGACCCCATCATGCCATTCCATGAATCCGATCGAACACCTTCCCACACAAAACCTCCAACAACAATCCCGACAATCACCGCAATAATAAGATTTTTATTCATAACTCTAGTTTAATTTTTTATCATCTCCATGTCCATCGTTCTCATGATCCTTATGATCGCCATGGTTGTGATCTCCATGATGACCTTTGCGCATCATCCAGACATGCATTCCGACGCACACCGACAGTAAAATCCATACAATGTATTTTTCCATAATTTTATTAAACCATCTCTCCACGCTTCTCAAGCATCATGTGGTGGATAGCTCCGATCTGGCCCCAGATTGCGATAAGAAACAGGATGCCGGAACAAAGTAGGGCGTCTATTTTTGTAACTCCGAATACTAAATCATCACCCCCACCAAAGACCGCACCAAGAAATGTAACTACTCCAATGACACCTACGATGACACTGGCAATATGCATTAATTTTGATGGTTTCATGTTTGTAAGTTAATTAGCTAACCGACATATTTTTCAGGATCATTGACGAAATGATTCTTGCAATTCAAACTGCAGAAATAATACACCTCCTCTTTATACTCAACATGGAATTTAGTATGCGCAGGATTAACCTCCATGCCGCAGACCACGTCTAACGCTTTTCCCTCCGGCTCAACATGCATTCCTATCTTCCTAAGGAACTTTTTTAGATTGATCTTCACGTTAGGAAATTACTTATTTGATAGCGTGTATATTCTAATCAATTCTTTGATCGCCCTTTTGTCACCACCCTTGTTTTGCATTTGACGCTTGACGTGCGTTTGCAAGTGATTCTCCAAGAGAAAGGCGTCGAGACTCTTGAGCGACCTTTGAATAGAGAGGGATTGCTCCAAGAGGGTCGGGCAGTACTCCTCCTTCTCAATAGCCTTTATTAAGCCCTCTAATTGACCGGCGATTATCCTAGCTCTGTGAATAGCCCGATTTTTCAATTTTTTATCTAACATAGGTATACCCTATACCCCCCTTCCCTATCTGTCAAGCGCCCTGCTGTGGACAACAAGTTAGTCTGTGTACCATTCCTTTACACTCCGCAGCCGGAACCGCTAGTTGCTGGTTTGGGCGCAACGCGAGAAAGGACATTTTGCATACCCTGCGCGCTGGAATATTTAGCTGAGAGCAGGGTGCGGGGGTCGGGAGTATCTGCTTCGGCATAACCAAGACTGAAATATTCATCAATGCGATCGTATTGACCCGGGAACCAGAGGCGGTTCATAACAAGTGCCTGATCATACATCTCGTCCTCGCTTACGCCACTTGCCGCCATCAGCTCAAGGAGTCCCAGCATGGCCATGCCGTGATTGCAATCGGGCATGTAAGTAGAGTTGCCACAGCATGGACGGTAGATGCTTTTACTCATTTTCTCAACAAGCATCTGTTGTTCTGTCGTGAGCGAAATAAACTCGTGCGCAGCAAAGTGGCTCATGGGATCCCCCACCGAAATTGTCCAGCCACCAGTTGAGGCGAAACTTCCCGCCCCACCTTCCCTATCCTGAATTGGTCCATCTGTGAGCACCTCGTTTTTGTTGGCTAAACCGAAGGCCCACAGAGCATTAAGTACGACGCGATTATTCTCTGGCGTCACGGTAACGTCTCCTTTAAGATCCCTGATTTGGGGAAATTTGGTCTCATCTACCACCCCAGTTTCAATTAATTTAGCCGACAGATCACCCCAAGGAATAAGGACCCCGGTCGATGCTACTGACAACTGTTCAATTACTTTGGGTGGACTTGCATAATCGAGGGCGAAAGCAACTAAACCAAGGGCAACGATACTAGCAACAATTTTCAAGTTCATGTTCGATTTTCCCCACTTCGCTCTCCGAGCTTCGCGGGGTAAGGTTTAACTTATGAGTGCGACCTTTGAAACTTAAGTAAATTAATAAGTACATGATGGCAACGAAGATGAACCAACCGACATGGTAGTGCAACAAGAGCCACATCCCCAGGAAGGCAGTCGGAATACCCGAGAGTTTCCACCACTTAGCGCCCTGGGCGCTAAGTGGTTTAGCGAGCACGTAGCTTATGCCTACAGCACTGCCACCCATAAGTAAGGCGATCAGGCTTTCGGATACCGGGTAACCGAAATATCGCAAGATAAGCAGTACTACCCAAGTACTTGCTGTGAGTGCGCAGATGGGGCAAATCTTTTTGATTAAGTTCGTAATTAAGTTCATGATCAACAATAATTAGAAGAGGTAAATAATGAGTCCGAGGGCAATCATAGCCACTGCGGCGGCCATGCGGATAGACTTGCTCTCACTCCTCTGCCAAGCACGTAACTTCTCAAGCGCCCCCGTGCGTGCAGCCAGAACCAGAATCACGAGTAGCGGCAGGACGAAAATCGCGTTGTAGAAAACAAGATATCCAACACCAGTCATGTACGTAGTAGTGTCGTGCAAGAGACCGAGCACGGCCAGGTACGGGCCACCCGTGCAAGGGAATTCGCACAGACCAACCAGAGCGCCAAGCAAGAACATGGCAGGCAGTGTGCCCTTCTCCATGAGCACCGCAATCTTTCCGTGCGCAGAATCGGGAATCTTGAAGATGATCGGAAACTTTGGGAAGATAGCGCTTATAACACTCAAGATACCGATCGCAACTAGGATAAGCGCGGCTAGTTTGCCCATGAAGTGAGGAATGCTGAAGATATGCAACGCCTGCAAAAGCCCCAAGCCAATCAGGAAATACGCCACATAGAGGCCGGTGATGTAGACTAAGCCGAACTTGAGAAGTTGCCCGCGAGATTTGCCAAGCCCAACAAGCACAACTATTGTAAGCAGTAGCACAGAGAAGGCGCATGGATTGATGCTGTCGATTAGAGCTGAGGAAGAGACTAAAGGTAGGAGCCATTTGCCCCCGTCACTTATCTGCCAGATAAGGTCCGCACTGCCGGAACCCCACTTCAGGAACGCTGCGAGCGCCACAAGTACGCCTGTACTAATAGCGAGGACGCCTGGCTTTTTTAGGAATGATTTAAGGAATGACATTGGTGCGGAAGTTTAACTCTGTAACGCCCTTATCTGTTTCAAGCCGAATGACGCGCTCGATCACACCCACACCAGCCGGACCGTGCGCGGCCGGATCGAATGTGGCAACAATCTCCACCGTCTCACCCGCAGCAATAGTGCGCACCATGGGTGGTACGGAGCCGTGGCCGGGCATGCCAAACTCGTCTGACGTTTGCTCACCTTGTTTGAACTGTGCGGTAGTACACATGCAAGATGTGTAGAGTTTGGTGGTGTTAACTGGTGAATCGGTGCCGTTAGTAAGTACGAATACTGTACTTACTTTGCCATCTTTCATACTGATTGTACCGAAGTCGTAGAAAGTTTTATCGGCGGATAGTGACGTGGTTGAAGTCACAGGTTCGTTATCCAACTCACCTTCGCCTGACTTCGGCGCGGCGAGCCAAACGAGACTACCTAAGATAATTACTAGGATAACAGCAACGAGAATTGAATTTTTCATAGTCGCAACTTAACTGTTAAGTAAGAACTTAAACAGCAGTTGGACTTTTGTTTTTACGTGAGAGCCAGATTATGAATCTATCAAGATAAGATTTTTTATATTCGGGCAACCAAAATCTAATCTTATTATACGAAAGCGGAGGTGGACTAAATAAACTAACTGCAAAAATTAATAGGACTACAGCGAGCAGAAGCAAAATCGGCAAAACCAAACCGAACATCGAAAAGAGTTTGAGGTGGCCATCAAGTGATGCGGCTAGACAGGGTTGATTGAAGGCGATGGCCGACAGACATCCAGACTCATGCCAAAGGCCGTGCGGAGCAATGACTCCATAAAGAGCCACAGAAGCGAAAATAGCCAGAGCAATAATAGCAACAAACCGTAACATACTGGGTATTATATACCTCCAAGGGTATAATGTCAACGCCATGCTCCCACAAGATCTAATCACGCAACATTTCAGACTTAAACCTGCACAAGTCAAAGCTCTCAAAAAGCTGGGACTTACAACTATCGAGAACTTGCTGATGCACTTCCCTGCTCGGTATGCTAACCAAAGTGAGAGTGTGGTGGCGAAAGTTATTTCGCAGGGCACACGCAAGGGTTGGCATAAGCGCGTGCCTATGGCCGAGATGACGCTCGAAGACTTATCTGGCAAGAGAATTAAGGCTATCTGGTTCTCGCAAGCCTACATGGCCAAAAAATTTCCCGAAGGAAGTTTAGTGCGTTTATCTGGCAAGTCAAAAGAATATAAAGGCTCGCTTTCATATACTAATCCCGCCATCGAACTTGCAAACGGCACTGACATGACGGGTCCCCTGTTCCAGTTACCAGGTAACCGCGGGTTACTCGGTAACTTAATGCCAATTTATCCTGAATCCCACGGTGTCTCAAGCCTCTGGCTCACCTACGCAATACAGAAAATTCTCAAGTCTGGCGTAGTCGAGAGTTTGGTGGACCCAATACCGGCCAACATTCTCAATAAATACAAACTGCCAACTCTCCAGTCATCCCTCATCTTCATACACAGCCCCAAGCGCGAGAGTGATGCTAAGGCGGCACGAAAACGCTTCTCGTTTCAAGAAATTTTCTTCATCCAACTTGCTAGGCAGAAAGCGCGCCTTGCATATGAGGAAGCTGGAGCTTATCAGATTAAAGACACACCTATCCTGCCAGTTCCCTTCACGCCCACCCAGGCCCAAGACCAAGCACTGGGGGCAATTTTAAGTGACATGAAGCGCGCGCATCCCATGATGCGTTTATTGGAGGGCGATGTGGGCAGCGGCAAAACATATGTGGCCGCCCAAGCGGCATATGCAGTTGTGCAAAATAATCTTCAGGTTGCGTACATGGCCCCTACGGAAATATTAGCCAAACAACACTTCGATACATTTATTTCGATATTTAGACATTTAGATATTTCGATCGGGTTGCTGACCGGATCAGAATGCAGAAAGTTTCCGAGCAAAGTAGATATATCTGGCCACACTCATGTATCTCGCACGCAACTCTTGAAATGGATTGCCGATGGCAGTATGAGTATCGTTATCGGTACCCACGCTCTCATTACCGAATCTGTAAAATTCAAGAACTTGGCACTCGTAATTATAGACGAGCAGCACAGGTTCGGCACCAAACAAAGAGCCGCCCTAACTAGCAAGACCTCAGCGGTTGAACCGCTGAGAGAGAATACGGCTCAATATAAGCCTCACCTATTGTCTATGACAGCAACACCAATCCCGCGCACACTGGCTCTAACAATATATGGTGATCTGGATTTGACACTTCTCGATGAGTCACCGCCGGGGCGTAAGCCTATTATTACAAAAATAGTTAACCCCGCAGGCCGCACAGCAGTTTATGAGCACATGCGCACGGAAATAAAAAACGGAAGGCAGGCTTACGTCATATGCCCTAGAATTAATGAACCAGATCCAGAGAAAGAACTTGCCCTTGAGACTAAAGACGTGACGAGTGAAGTTGAAAAGTTGGGCAACGAAATATTTCCGGAATTAGTAGTGGCAGGTTTGCACGGCAAGATGAGTGCGGGTGAAAAGGATGAGATCATGCAAGAATTCGCAAACAACGAGATTAATATTTTAGTTGCCACAAGTGTAATAGAAGTGGGCGTGAATGTGCCCAATGCTACCATGATCGTGATAGAGGGGGCCGAGAGATTCGGCCTAGCTCAATTGCATCAGTTAAGAGGCCGCGTCCTGCGCTCAAGTCATCAAGCGCATTGCTATTTATTTACATCAACAGAAAGTCGCAACTCGAAAGTCCTAAATCGCCTCAAGGCGATCGGACAAGCAAAATCTGGGTTTGATCTGGCTGAAGAAGATCTCAAGCTACGCGGGCCGGGCACCCTAGGGGGTGGCAAACAATGGGGCCTCTCCGATGTAGGCATGGAAGCCCTCCAGAATTTGAAGATGGTCGAAGCCGCCCGCACAGAGGTACGCCTTATTCTCGAACAAGACTCCGAACTATCAAAGCACCCACAACTTGCAGTCGTGAGCGTATTGAAGCATCATTTTGAATAAAGGTGGATAAGTTAGGTTAAGTAGATAGCAAAACGTGCTAGAATTTGATTCGACAAGCTAACGATTAATCAATAATCAAAAATAGTCAAATGGAATCAGAACCACATAAAATGACTCGCGTTTTGCCAGTGCTTACTTTCATAGTAAGCGTGATTACCTTGTTGGTGCTAGTTCAATATCTGCGAGTGGGAGTAGAACTGAATACGAGCAAGGCCACCAACATCTTGGTAGACACTAATTATTTGACCCAGGAGGAAGGAAGCACTCTGGACGGGCAAACTTTTCCAATCGAAGGCACGGAATATTCCATAAGCTTCGAGGAGAGTTCCTCGGGACAGATTACTGGCCAAGTATTTAACATGAGAAGTGATCGCGGAGACAGCGATGTTTGTTGCAAGGGCTTTGAAGCAGGAGCGTGCGGTTGGCGCAGCGCGGATAAATGCGTTGAGGTCTGCGGAGCCAGTTCGTGCAGTGGTGGTGGTTAATTAAATTACTCCGTTAATTAAAGGTAACGCGTAGCATAAGAATCGCGGCCACGATAATTCCGACGAGAAGAAAGAAAACGTTGGCCATAATCCAGGCTCTGGTGCGCCAACGAGCGATGAATAGGAAGTTGTTCTTAAACTCACGCATAAAGACTCCCACTCTGTTATCCACCAAAAGGGATGGTGCGGGCATGTCTGGGGCTATCTCGGGTGAGATCTCTTTGTAGAGTTTAAACAGGTCACGTCTGGTAATAACTCCAAGCAACCTCCTTGCTTCTGTCACAATAGATGTCGGGTTAACTCCGTGTACCCGACTTAAATGCATTATGGCTCGATCTACCGACTCCCCTTCGTAGAGTAAGGGCGGCTCGGTGTTCATGACGTCAGAGACTTTAAGTGAGATCAGTCTATCTATCTCTTTTTTGGCAAACTTTTTGTCTTTTCTGTATAGGTCAAATTCTTTGAAGATCACAAGCAGTGTTGGCAGGTGGATATTAGTTTTCTGGGCCACCAAGTTGCCCTGCGTCACCAAACCGACCAGCGTTCCATGCTCGTCAATCACCGGCAAGCCCTCAAGCCCGTGCGAGAACAACTTCTCAGCCGCAACAACAATAGAGTCTCCGGGCGAGACAGTGATCACATCGCGTGTCATTATATCCGTAACCTTCACCTAACTATTATATAACAACCGGCAATATAAAGAAGATCGGCTCACACGGGTGCGAGCCGATCTTCGCGCGAGAAAATTGAGATGAAAATCAGAAATACTTTCCTACTTAACTGTGACAGTTTTCTCGTCGTAGGCGTAGCCGTATTGATCATCGTAGACATTGTAGCGAACTACATAAGTTCCTGGTTCAGAAAATGTTATTGAGTTGGGCCTAAAACCAGGGTAATAAGTGGGGGTGTATCTGGCTTTAGTATTGCAAGGCTCGCCATTATTAGCTCCGGTTGGGCATCGGAATGTGCCGTGAGTAAATACAACTGAACCTGGGCCAGAAACTTTTGTCCAAGCCTCCACGGCATGCTGATATTCAGAACAATATCCCTTGGGTTGACCGACACACCGAGTGGTAACGAAGCTGTACGTGTGATCATTTCTTGAGATCAACGACATTGCTCTCTTGACTCTGGCACTTTGATCTTTCCCAGCGTTAACAGTGATATCTTTGTTCGTAGGAGCCTTCGGATCTGTGGTTACACTCTGATCCAGAACTGTCACAGTAACGTCAGAAGTAAGCGTCTGGGGAGGCAAGCTAATAGTGTAATAGACAGGGAAAGTGTTGTCCGGTCCCAGATAGCGTCGAGGTGGCCTCGTTTTATCAATTGGTGTGGGGAAGAAAATGTACGTATAGCGCAATGTGTATGCCCCAGGCTTATCGAACATGACAGCGTAGTCACCAGTGCTCCAGGCTTGAACGGTAGCCCTTCCCGGACCGTCTACCTGCGTCAGACGCTGACCAACCCCACACTCGCCCTGAATAGAACCGGGCGTCTTCATGCACCACTCTTTGGAAGGAGTAATATTCTTTCCCCTGATAATAGTTGGAGCCTCCACGTAAACCGGGTCAGGAGAGAGAGTAATCTTAAGTTTAATCAAACTTATATTGTCTAGGGCATCATCGACAGAGGCAGTTAAGTCATCGGCAGAAATTTCGTCAGCCTCGGAAACTTCCTCGGGAGCGACGGGTTGAGTGAGCATCGAATCAAGAGCCTCATCTGGTATATCGTATGGTGGGATCTCGTAATCACCCGCAAAATTAGCTGCGTCAGACTCGGAAACACTCACTTTCACTTTGGCATGATTGTAAACGAGCACTAGAGTTACGAGACCCACGAGCAGTGTGGCCCATACGGCATAGTGCAAGCCCTTGTCATTGTTGTTATCCACGGCTTTAATTCTCTTAAATTACTAATAATGACTAACATTAAGTATGACCCCCCCCATTTATAAGCACAACCTTATTGTCCACAGTAACTTAAAAACGATTACTGGACTATGAAAATATAGTCGTAAACTATTGGGGCAATTCCTTCTTGATATATAGTACGGCGCAACAAGAAACTACCTATGCTATAGACAGTCACATCCGTCACTAGAGATTCCGGATCGCTAAAGATCACATCAGTCGGTCCACTTACTTTGGTCCAAGAAACGCTTATATTTTCGCCTATTGGCACTCCCAAATTTATACCCACCGGATCAAGAGTAATGATCACATCAGTATTAGTACTAGCGACCGGGGACGCTCCGACATTAGCGTTGCTTGTGTCCACTGGTCCGAAGACAAAAGTCTCGTCAGCAAGATCTTCTTCGTCTTGCGATTCTATGTCTTGCTCTATATCTTGCTCTATTTCTTGATCTGTGGTGTCAAAAGTTTCTCCAAGATCTTTATAATAAATTACGCCATCATCATCCACGTCATCTTCACCACCTTCATAATCAACTTGATCAAAATACAAGTCGCTGTATACATTTTCATCGATTATCTCATCAAATACTTGCGCGATATCGGTAGTACTGGTAGAAGTGGGCAGTGTTGTTGTTGATACTTTCTTTGTAGAGGTTGCGACTTTGTCTTTGCTGATCTCGCCTCCTTGCATACAAAGTTTATTCGCGTGAGCCCTAGAGTAAACACCAAAGAAGCCAGTTCCCGTCTTGACCCCCGCTGGCACTAGTACAGTTTTGTAGTTTAGATTCTGCCACTTGATAACAGCGGCGAAGGTGCGGCTGCCGAAGTAATCTGTCTCGTTACCTTTAGAACCCGGACCCGAAGGGGCTAGCACAGCGCCGTGGGAATTGAGAAATTTCTGTAAGTCTCTTATCCGCGTGTGGGTCATGCCCTGGCGCAAATTAAGAGTGAAGTTGCACTTATTAGTGTTTGTTTGAGAAAAGGCGGGTTGCCAAACCCAAAAGATTGACCCAGCAAGAAGCAAAATAATTAACTTATAAAACCTAATCATTTGCTGTTACTGCAAAATTTGTATCAATAGATTTCCTGCCGGAAATTGTCACCTTCCGTCTGATAACATAATCGCCGGGTGTATCTACTGAGATATTAGTGAAGAACGAATCAGAGTTGCTAAACTCTACTTCACCCGGGCCACTTACTTTGCTCCAAGAGACTGTAATTGCCCGACCGATGGCATTAATAGTAACGTTTCTTCTGGCAACATTCTTTGGCAGAGTAACCACGGTTTGGATCGGAGAACTAGTGGCGCTAGTAATAGGAGCATTATCTACAATCACAAACATTGTGTCGGTAGCATAATATTGCCTATCATATACAACCACTTCGAACTCGTGAGTGCCAAGAACAGAGAACGTGGCCGTCACCGTACTTTTTACTGTAGTATTGAATTTGACTGGGCCAGGACCACTTAACATTTTCCACTTAAAAGTTGGTCGCCATGGGTATGGTAACGCATCGTCGATAATCTTGGCCACAAGTTGCACGTTCCCGGGCTGAACCACCCTATCAGGTCCAAGATCTACCGTTGGAGCAGTGTTAATATTATCTACGCTCACCATCGTAGGGCTACTGGTCGAAACATGCCCCGCCAGGTCAGTGGCTTCGGCAATTATGGTATGCGGGCCGTTGATTGTCTTTTTGGTATTCCAACCCGCTGCGTATGGAAGTTTTTTGTCTGTGGCGAGCAAACGTCCATCTACGAAAAACCTAACCCAAGCCAAGCCTATGTTGTCACTTGCCGTTGTAGAAATTGTGACCCCTTTCTCAAGCTTGCCAAGAGAATTAACCGGAGCGACAACGGGCGTATCCACAAATGGCACCTGGTCATCTGCAATTAAGTACACGCTCCTCGTTTGTGCGAGAGGGCCATTTGTGCAAGTTAATGTGTAAGTGCCTGATTGATTAAGGGTAATAGCTTGATAACCGTGGGTGGGCTTGGAACCCGACCACTCCCCGCTCGCTGTGCAACTTGTAGCGCCGAAACTAAACCAGCCCAGATTAAGATTCGCGCCCTTTTTGACTATAGTTCTGTTGGTGGATAGTCGCAGGAATGGCGCGGGCGAGGGACCAACAATAGCATCTAAATTTTGATTAATAACATACTCGCCGGCAGGACTGAAGTAATTAATTTTTGCACTTCGCATTGCACTTGTAACAGACGCGCAATAAGCGCCTCTATATAGACAACCTATCGTATATTGAGTAGCAATGCCCCAATCTATCCAGGTGCTACTCGGGGGCGTTCCAGAATAAACATTTGAATCTGTGCCAGTAAAGGGAGCGACACTTCTATAAACAATGTATTCGTCGTAAAGGCCTAGCATGTGTCCCAGTTCGTGTACAGTGCTACCCGGACTAACTCGAGGAACCTTAGCCAGAGTGGCACCTAAGTCTGCGTGGCCGGCACCGCCGCGAGCATTCATAAGCAAAATAACTTTGTCGTACTCGATGCCGCGATTACCTAGTTCGGCAAAAACTTGATTAGAATCGCAACCTATGGTTGATGTAGATGATTGGGTCACACAACCAAAGTTGAGCCCAGTGAAAACTTTTGAAAATCTAATTTGGGCTTTGCGTTCTTTGAAAGGCGAAGTGGTAGAAATTAAGTTGAAGATCCCGCCTACATCTTTGTCAAAAGTTTTCTGAGCCGTTGCACTTGTACCATAAAGCGCATCAATGACGACGATATCAAGATAACCGTCAGATGATCTGGGTTGGTCATTGAGAGAGAACGCCCTGTTAGTGGATGGATTAACCTCTACTTTGCTATCCGTAAATAAACGGGGAAGGACGATTAGAAGCAGTGTAAGGATAGTTAGAACAACGAGCACTATAAGATATGACCTTACTTTACGCTTCATACTCAAGTATTATAGAGCACATACTGGTTAATAAAAAGACGTGCTATAATACGCAGATATGAATACTCAACCAGGCAAGAAAGAGGGAGTGACTTGGACGAAGGAAGAAAAAGTAAAAGACTTTGGAGAACTGGAGAGCCTCCTCATGGCAAGGCTCGACGGGAAACTTGTAGGAGTTAATATTGAAAACGTCGAACCAAGGATAAGCGAGATCTGCACCAAATACGGCCTGCAAGAGCCCGATCTTAGCGACGAAAAGGCCAGCCGGGCACTTAAAGAGAAAGCGAGATTTATGATTGAAGAACTACAGGGCGAACCAGAGCACGGATAGTCTCGACGTAAAGCTCTGTTTGAAGTAATGAGGATAACTTTTCTTTAAAAACGAACCTTTAAGTTATAATTAATATAACTGATAAGCATAAGATCACAAAGTGGCACGACCGAAAGACAAAATAAGGGTTCTCGAACTAAGACGACAGGGTATGAGTTATTCTCAAATTCGTCAGATAACTTCGATCAATAAGAGTACTCTAAGTAACTGGTTGTCTGCCTACCCTCTGCCAGAAAAAAGGCTGCGAGAACTAAGAGACTGGAGCGCAATTCGAATAGAGAAATACATTAACACCAGAAAAACCCAGCGAGAGAAAATATTATCCGAAATATATGAAGAAGAAAAGCAAAGCATTCTTCCTCTTTCGAAGAGAGATTTATTTATTGCTGGGTTATTTCTATATTGGGGAGAGGGATCAAAAACAAGCCCAACACAAGTAATCATGGCTAACACTGATCCATCTGTGCTTAAAACATTTATCGCATGGCTTCAATCAATTGCTGATATACCTAAAAGTAAACTAGCAGTTAGACTCCACTTATACAAGGACATGGACATTGAAAAAGAAACAGATTTCTGGTCAAATACACTGGGAATCCCCCTTAGTCAGTTTAGACGGCCATATATTAAAGATACAACGTTCCGGTCGATAACCTACAAAGGTGGGTTCGGCCATGGAACATGCAATGTAATACTTGGCGATACTCGATTGCACAAGAGGGTTATAATGGGGCTTAAGGTGTTGAGAGATTACTTCATGCGCGCGTAGCTCAGCGGTAGAGCAGGCGGCTTATATCCGCCCGGTCGGGGGTTCGATCCCCTCCGCGCGCATTTTTTCGAATTCAAACGGGTGGACTATAGTTTTTCTTCTTTCCCCACGACGTCAACCAAGTTTGTTTGACTTTGCGGGGCATGCCTTTTGGGTTTAATACCGTGGAGGATTAATAAATCTTCAAAGTCTTTTTGTTCTAATGTTTCGACTTCTGTTAGTTTATCTGCTATAGCATCTAGGGCTTTGCGATTCTTTTTCAGCACATCAACCGCTTTCGTTAGCGCTTCGTCAATTATTCTTTTAGTTTCGCGATCAAGCGTGGCCGCCATCTCTTCGGAATATGCGCTGGCCTGGATTGACTGACCGGGCACAAGGGCGTCAGCATCATCGTAGGCCACAGGGCCAACTTTCTCGCTCATGCCATATCTTGCTACCATGTTGCGAGCAAGAGCAGTTAAGTTAGCAATGTCATTCGATGCGCCGGTTGTGATATCTCTAAACACAAGTTCTTCAGCCGCGTAGCCACCAAGACCCACGGCAATATCGTCTAAGTAACTGCGCTTATTGTGCAATTTAGTTTCCTCTAGTGGCAACTTGAGGGTATAACCGAGCGCGCGGCCACGTGAGATAATCGAGATTTTGTGCACCGGATCAGCATGCGGCAGCACGCTTGCAACTAGGGCATGACCGCCTTCGTGATAAGCCGTAATCTTTTTCTCTTCCAACGAGAGCACGTGAGATTTGCGTTCTGGACCCAACATAACCTTCTCTACGCTTCTGATTAGATCATACTGACTGATCACTTTGCGCTCTTCGCGGGCGGCAAGAATAGCCGCTTCGTTCACAAGACTCGCTAAATCTGCACCCGAGAAACCGGGCGTACGTGTGGCAATCACCTTCATATTTACGTCTTCGAACATCGGCACTTTGCGGGCATGAATATGCAAGATCTCCTCGCGGTCTTTGACATCGGGCAGATCAAGCACAACCCGTCTATCAAACCTGCCCGGGCGTAACAAGGCCGGATCGAGTACGTCGGGCCTGTTAGTTGCAGCCATCACAATCACTTTGTCATTGGGCTCGAAGCCATCCATCTCAACTAAGATTTGATTGAGGGTCTGCTCGCGCTCATCGTTGCCTCCCCCATAACCCGATCCCCTATGCCTGCCCACCGCATCAATCTCGTCTACGAAAATAATTGCCGGAGCGATCTTTTTGGCCATTTTAAATAAGTCGCGCACGCGGGAAGCACCCACGCCCACAAACATTTCTACAAATTCAGATCCTGATAGATACAAAAAAGGCACTTTAGCCTCACCAGCCACAGCACGGGCAAGCAAAGTTTTGCCTGTGCCCGGCGCGCCCATTAGTAATACCCCCTTAGGGATGCGAGCTCCTATATCAAGAAACTTTTTGGGATTCTTGAGAAAGTCTACAATTTCTTTAAGTTCTTCTTTGGCTTCTTTGACACCCGCCACATCTTTAAATGTAACTTTCTGCGACTTATCATTTGGATCAATCACGCGCGCTTTGCTCTGGCCAAAAGAGAAAGCCTGCATGGCCGAACCCTTAACCTGCCGAGTTAGCATCCAGATGAAAAATACTATCAATAAAATTGGTGCCAATATGGGGATAACGTTCATGAACCAAAACAAGAAGCCGCCAGGATTAGAGACCTCAATTGTGACTAGGGCAAGTTTGTCTTGCGGCACGCCGTAGTTGACCAGACTCTGCGATAGGGCTGTCTCCACTTCTTTCCTAGAAACTTTCTCGTCGCCGTTGTTATAGGTAATAGAGAGATCGTCACCCGACACTTTGATACTGCCAACCTTGCCCTCAATAACATCGGCAGCCAATTCCGATATGCTTACTTCATCTTCAGATTTCTTATCCTCTGCCATATATGAATAAATGCTCCCGAGAACAAGGAGGATCAAGACGATACTGCCGATATGCGCACCGAACTTGCGCATTGGGTTATCACCCTCTGGAGCTTTCTTTTGTATTGGCGCTTTTCCTTGTGGCATAAAGGCAGATTATAACATATTTGACTTTATCAAGCAAAGGTGATATGATTGGGCAAGGAGGTCAAATTATGACCAAGGAACCGCAGCAGCCCGACTTGTTCGTCGAGGTCGCGAAACAGGAGGACCAGGCATCGTTTGCGCGGGAGACCCGCGCACGCGAGCTCTCTCTCGCCGCGATCGCCCGCTACCGCGGCGCCACAGCGAGCTTCGATCGGATGCTCGCGAGCGTGGCCCCGAAACAGGGGGGCGTCTGCGTCAACTAGGCGGAGGGGCGATTCGGCGAACTAGCCGGATTGCCCCGCCCCATTACTCACACTGGAACTTTGACAAATTCTACACGGTCATTCATGCCAAGTTTGTCTGCTGTCCCACTTCGCTCCTTCGGAGCTACGCGGGACGCTCAAATTTGCAACTGCACCTCGTGCAGGCAAATTTGGCGGGGATGATCGGCCTAGACATAGTGAGCGCAAGAGCTGCGCAAGCCGAGGGTGTCTATCACCTCGCTAATCTCATGGACAAAAGTTACCTGCAAAGGAAACTAACGGGGAGCAGGGTTCTCTAGTGGCTTCGCCATTTGGGAACTTTGCTTTCGCCTTCGCTTAAGTCGGAGGCCATCTTATAGACAAGACGCTTCGGTAATCTATAAGGTGTAACCACAGAAGCTAGCCCCGACGACTACTTCGCCGTCGGGTCGAAAATTAGAAGTTATATTGTGAGCGCTTTCGTGTATCTTCTATACTCACAAAGAAAAAATAAGGTATACTAAGCTTGTAGATCCACTCTTCCCATCACCATGCACGGCGGTTCGATTCCGCCCATCTCCACATCTAGGGTATTTACCCCTGCAAATTCCCCAAAAAGCTTTACGGCTGTTGGGGAATTTTCAGTTCGATAACCATCTTTATGGCAGTACGCCAATTTTTCTTCAAAAATGAAATAGAAAAGGTGATGTTTCTCCACGGTGGAGACACTTTGCCATACAGTATAAGGGCTTTTTAGAAGCGTGGTTGCTTTCTCTAGGGCGGTTCGATAAGGAATAGACAGATCTAAAGTTAGAAGCCCCATTTCGCCTAACGTATCCAATTCACTAGCAGTCTCTTCAACTTGATTTTCGTAAACATCCCTTAATTGATTAGACTTGGCTTTAAGAACCATGTCAGTAAGTTCCTTTATCCGACTTCTCAATTCAGCACGTTTCTTTTCTCTGATTTTTCCCTGTTTTTCTAATTCATCCGTCTCTTCCTTCCAAACCTCATCAAATACCACCTTAAGTATTTTGCTTACTTCTGGATTCAACTTACTTGCTTCAAGTAGGTTTTGAAAACGATCTTCGATGTCCTTTTTCCGAATGTTCACTCGATAGTTTTCACAAGATGTATGTTGGCAAAAGTAATAACCGTAGTTTTTCTTTCTTCCTCCTCGCGACCACGCCGCCGTTACGGGTCTCAAGCAAGAAGCACACAGAGTCAGACCTCTTAGTGGAAAATCTGGTGAGATGTCGCGTCTTATGCGAGCACCTACAGTTTCTTTTCTGATTCTTTTCTGTATTAAGTCAAAAGTGTCATTTGAGATAACTCCTTTATGATGTCCAGATCTTCGTGCTACTTCCCATGCTGGGTACGATATATCTCCTACATAGAAAGGGTCTTTGAGAATTGCAGTAATTTTATCAATGTAGACCTCTGGCCTCTGTCGTTTCCAAAATCCCTTTTCTACAAGATACCTGCAAACATCAACTTTGCGCACAAGCGTTCCATCAGCAAATAGTTCCAAGGCGCGCTTCAACATTTCAAGCCCTTCCACATTTGGTATAGCTAATTTGCCATGCAGGGGGTCTTTGGTAATGGTATAGCCCTTCTTGCCTCCAAATGGCCAATAGCCTGCTTCTAGACGAGCCTTCTGCTTCTGTATAACCTGACGGCTATTCTGATGCCTCTCAAGCTCTGCTTGACCAGCCATGACAACTTCGGCAAAGCGACCTTCGGGGCTTTCGTCAAAACTGTAGTTCAAACACTTAATTATTACATTACGAGCTTTAAGTGCCGTCCTTAATTTAAGATGAAATTCAACATCTCTCGCGAAACGCTTTAAATCATCAAAAATAACGAGAAACTTTTTGTGTGGGCGGGCATCAATGTAATCTAGCATCTCTCTCATGGCAGGACGCTTGATAAAGTCTCCTCCCCCTGTGAAGCTATCAAGAAATGATTTTGTGTAAGGAACACTTATAGATTCGAGATCCTTTATACATCTTCCTTCTTGGCTTTGTAGCCCTGCTCCTTCGATCTCCTGACGCTTACTTGAAACCCGAGCATAGACTAAACCCTCTCTATCCTCGAAAGGATTACTAGAGGCCGTTTTTCCAAACGAACTGATTAAGCGTCTAGCCTTGCTCATATGTTTTTAATTGTTTATAGAACGCTAAGGCTCTAAATATTCTATTTTCCGTCGCTGTTTGGTACCTAGAATACACCTCAAGTCGTTCTACGGCATGTGTTGGCATATCAGGGCGATAACCACCTACTAGGCTAATCATTTCTAGCTCATCTGGGTCTAAAGCTTGCTTAACACTTTCTCCCTCGGCTTTCGCGATTCGTATAAGCCTTACAATGTTCGAGGAAATACTCTCAACTAAGACCTCTTGCAAACGACCTTGTGGTTTCAGATCGTTGGCTACGTCATTGTATATTTGCTCTGCGTCAGCTTTCTCATACTCTGTAATAGTTTCTCTCAATATAGCGTGTTTTTGAGCGTTGTAGCGGCTTATAGCCTTACCCTCAAGTGTCTTTACTCCCCCTTGCGCAACTGGTGTGTTTTTTGTTTGTTGATCTGACATGTTTTTCTAGTTCAATTTTAATAATATTTCGACAGAAAGCTTCCAGATATTTCAGGCGATTTTTAATTTGCTCATCCGAACTTGCTTGATCGTTAAGCACCTTTCGATATTCCTCCACAGTAACCATAAAAATTTATGGTTGCGATACCGTTTCAGTTTTTTCTGATAACTCATATCTTGTTTGTAAATGCCTCGGGGTTTCCGATAGCTATGTTAATTTAATTTTTTCTTGTGGGTAATTTTACTTGTGCGCGGGTACCCATCTTCCATTTGGATTAGAATATTCCCAAACTCACTATCCTCTTTAAAACTATCCCGAATACCCTGAAATGATAGGGGATCAGTTTTTGTATGTGTTTTTATAGACGCACTCTCGATTTCCTTAATTTTCCCGTTTTCTATCTTTATTTTGATCTCGTTACTACCTTCCACGCGTATTTTGAAGAGCAACTCAATTTCTCCATCTGTAAGATCGACTAGAGGCTTGGGTTTTTTCACTGTAAGACCAAATCCTTCTAGGATAGCTTTTAGCGAAATTAGAAGAATATCTTTGTTGCCACGAATAACTTTAGATGTTTCTATGTCTCCCATCGTCCCCACATCAGCCTTGCCATTCGATAAAGCCAGTATGTAAGTGTCAACATCGCTGGACAACGCTTTCATCAAAAAGTATTCAAAGTCAGGATAACTTTGGAGTTTATCATTCCACCACATTATGGATTCTCGAACTTGAGCTATTTTCTCAAGAGACAACCCAAATTCTCTAAGCTTTTTTATTACCTCAACCCATGCCCTCTCCACGATAGAAAATTTATGCCAGCCACCCCCATTGGAAATCTCATCAGGTATAAGCCCATTTTGTGCCCAATGCCCTAGGACTCTATATGTTACTGCCGTATGGCCAGTTGTGTATTTCTTTTCTCTGACAGCCATTCTAAGAGGTGCAAGCTCCTCGGCAGAATGATAGTGTGCGTAATCAAAATCTGTGGGTGTGGTGCGTAAGATCAGGGGTATTTTCCTAGACTTTGTGGACATAACAAAATACTAACATCTATGTTAGGTTTACACAATAATCTCGAGTTGATAACTAGACGCAAGGTCTTTTCCAATGTAGAGTGGAGACACAATTAGAGCACCTAAACCGCCCATAAAGTCGGCATGGTGTAGAAAGCCGTTGAAGATAAAGATCTCCTCGTCAGAGTTCCTTCAACGGTCGTATGGGGAAACCTATACGTTCAGGGCGAAAGCCTTGAGCTTCTGGCGGGGAGCTTTTTGCTCCCCGAAAAATGAATGCCTCTATACAAAATTCAGGGAGAAAAAGTATCTAAGCTCGAAACATCAGAACCGCTTGAAAAAAGAGTTCAGAATCTTTTTGAAGCCAACTTAAAGGAAATTCTTGGAGTCTCGTTTTTATATACCGAATTTCCTACTACATGGGGAGGAAGGATTGATTCTTTGGGGGTAGATCAAGCTGGATCGCCAGTGATTATTGAGTATAAAAGAAATACAAACGACAACGTGATCAATCAAGGCCTTTCTTACTTAAAATGGCTACTTGATCACAAGGCGGAATTTGAACGACTTGTTGAAAAAAATTCAGAGACTGCAACTATTACCCTAGACTGGGAATCCCCGAGAGTAATTTGTATCGCACAAAGCTTTAATAAATTTGATCTAGATACTGTAGATCTTTTGCCAATAAACATAGAACTTATCAAGTATCGAATATATGGAGACTTTTTGTATGTTGAATCAGAAGTCTATCCGAAAGTAAGAATCCAAACATCTGGGATCATAAAGAAAAATCAAGCCAAAAAGGATGTCCCAACTCTACAGAAAAACTATTCCATTGAAGACCATCTAGCAAAAGCGGATGATGAAACCAAAGCACTTTTCTTTGCACTTAGAGAGAAAATATCGTCTTTAGACAAAAATATTATTGAAGAGCCAAAAGCTAAATATATTGCTTACAAATCGGGAACAAATTTTGTAGACGTAACGATACTAAGTAATAGTTTAAAAATCTTCCTGAATGTCAAAAGCGGGGAGTTAAAAGACTCTTATAACTTAGCGCGAGATTTAACAAAACCTAAGCCTGTTGGCCATTGGGGAAATGGTGACTACGAAGTAAAAGTTGATAAAAATACGAACCTAGATAACCTATGCGAACTTATACAGCAATCCTATAACTATAATCTCTAGTCAGACAGGCTGGCTTTCAGTTTATCAAATCCATAACTATTTTTTACTAAATTATCTATATAGTCTAGATCATAGTTTTTCCCTTTCAGGGGCATTGGTATCGTCATTTTCTCCAACCTTTCTACAGAAAGCTTTCTCCCGTAACTATATCTCCAGCCATAAGTTCTGATGATTGTGCCGATATATATTAAAAGGCTTTTATTCTTTATTTCTTTTGATGTAAGAACTGCTGTTTTTTCACCCGCAATAAAATCGTTGGTTTGAAAGAATGTCAGTCCGCTCCTTCCATCTAAAGATACGGACACGCTGTTTTTACCAAAAATAGGGGCTTCATTACAAAACATGCCCGCCCCATTATCATATTCTGTCGTAGTAACATAAGGAGTTCTTTCAACAGATTTATCTACCTCTTCCATATACGAATAATATTTTCGTTCGATGTTGCAAAGATCGGAAATTGGTACATCTTTAAAAATACTAGGTTTTTTTAAATTACTTTTTGGTGTCGCTTTGGGCATTAGAGACGTCGCAAATTCGTCGTAACTAAGTTTTGTCTCTATGATTTTGATCTTCTCATCTTTTAGTCTAGTAGGAGTAATGCCCCTTCCGTACCTGTATTTCCATTTGGTTAATCGGATTTGAAATGCTACTTGGTAGAGTTCTTCCATACTCATTTTTCCTTTTGGTATCAAGATCAGCATATGATCATCAACTGCACAATCTTCATCTTGGACAAATGCGTGGCCGATAGTCCCGTATCCTTGCACTGTAATAATAGGAACCTTAAATTTTGCGGGAATATCAAAAAAACCATATACGCCATTATTTTCACCCTTAGCAGAGATCAATATAGTATTCCCTGTGTTTCCGTCCAGCCACTCTTTGTTGTGGTATTCCTTTTGACCATATGTAATCTCAAATAATTTACCGACTGTGGTGATCATGTTTTTAGTTCTCTAGCTCTCGATGAAATCGTATTTGAAAGGAGACTGCCTCTCGAATTATCTCTTCCACCCCGCTTTGTATATCTTCATCCGAAGGTATTTTGCTATCCAAATATGCTTCGGGGACAAGTTCACAACTTTCATCGTTCTTATCCAACAAAACAGATTTCTTGAACTCGGGGACACCTTCTATTTCTTTGGAAGGATCAGCTATAAAAGCTTGCAGTTCATCTTTTATTTCTTCAAGTTGATTTGGACTCTTCTTATTTTCTTTTCGAATACCTTTTTTCTTCGTAAAGCCATCTAGAATAGTCCTGGCAAAATATACTTTATGATTATCGAAATTATGAGGAACTCCCTTCATTAAAAATAAACCCACCGTTCCTACACTGACTGGGTAGAAAAGGTCGTCAGGGAATGTGAGAACTGCTAACAAGCGATTACTTTTCAACAGGACATCTCGTCTCCATTTTTTGGTGCCTTTTTCTACCAGAACAGACATTGGTAGGACAGAAAACAAAATACCCCCATCCTCCATTTGTTTAAGTGCATGCTCAATAAACTTATATTCTTTTTCATCCCCTTTTTTCAAGGCGAATGGAGGATTCATCATTATTTTCGTTATGGGCGCTATTCTGTTCGGTTCATCTTCCGAAAGATACTCGGCAAATGGCTTACCGTTTTTGGTTTGCAGGTTGAGCCACTTTCTAAAACAGTTACCTTCAATCATGTTGTTCTTACCGTCTCCTCGGAAGATCATATTTACGATTGCAAGGGAAATGATAGCGTCCTGTTCTTCAATTCCATACATACCGTTTACTCTAAAATTCTCGAAATCGGCCGTATTGGTTGTTTTTCTCCTAACTTCGTCAAAAGCAGATACCAAGAATCCTCCCGTCCCACAAGCAGGATCAAAGACCAAATCTTTCGCATTAATATCTATGACTGCTGAAGCAAATTTTGCTATGTGTCGCGGAGTTAATACGATTCCAATATCCTTTGCTCCGTTACCATATTTTAGGAATACTTCATAAAATTTCCCCAAAACATCTTTCCCAGAGTTCATGGCAGATTGAATATTCAAATCTAACAACTCTTGAGACGTTCTTTTTATGGCGTCTTTAACCTTGACGTGGTTGTCAGAGCTAGATGGCTCGTCGATCTTTATAAAATTTGCGAATCCTAGTCTGTCGTGTTTCTTTAAAATGTGCCTAACTTTTGCATTAATATTGTCTATAAGGACAGAGCAGTCCTGGCTTAAATCAATCTCACCTCGATCAGACATGGCTAATAACAACGCTGAAATAAATCTTGCTCTGTAATCTTTATTTATAGAGTTTTCGTGTAGAATTTCGTTGATATTTTCAGCTGCTCCAAGAAATTCATCTTCGGTGATTTCGACATCAGCAATAGCAGGATTGTTGTTTTTCAAAACCCATTCTATTTGTTGTTTTGAGAGTAGGCTTGTGGTTTCAATAGCATTTTCAGTAATTGGATACCATTCCCCATCTTTGTAATACTCACTCCTAACTAGGAATCCCTCCTCGTCGTTACCTGCTATGCCACTTATAAAGCAACACTTGATCTTGTTGCTTTGGTTAATCTTGTCGGCATAATCTTCTCTGGCTTCTTTTAGTGCTCGCTCAAGCTTTTTCCTCTCGTTTTTTGCTTCTATGACGTAAAAGTTTTTGGGGTCAATCTCGACAATATTTTCAGGTTTAGTCTGGAGTAAGTATTTTTTGATTTCTGGATGATCCAAGCATTCTCCCTGTACGAATATTTGTGATCTTGTCCAACCCTTTTTATCTACAAGTTCCTTGAGAATATACAAATAAGCATGAACTTCGGACAAGCCTGCTTTACGGTTTCTTGCAGTCATAAGTTCATTGTGGACTTTTCCCGTCCTCTTGAAAAGCAATGGGTGTGTATAACCACGCATACGTTCAATACCCCGATTGTGCCCCTCCGAAGTATTACCCATGATAATTTTCAAGGGCTTTTTGCAGAGCAGGGGTGGCTTGATAGAACATCCAGAACCGAGAAAGATAGTCTTTTACGCGGTTCGATGTTCTACCCCTCATGTCCACCACTTCGCAAAAGACTCCCATTACGGGAGTCTTTTGCTTCGCGGTGCGCGCACTCGCAACACGCGAAGGAAGTGGTGAGACCCCGCGTAGTGCGGAAGCACGTAGTGGGGTATAATCTAACTATGAACGATTTTGTTACTCACGCATGCGAGCAAGTGCTTCGTTTTACTCGAGTCGATAAGTGGGACGACCTATCCGAGGAACGCAAGGTCCAACTTGGTTTCAATATGGGAGTTATGTCGCTTGGTCTAAATCTTAGCAAGGAGGAAAGCTACCAAGTTCTCTCTGATACCAGAGCGGGGCTAGTGTCAACGCAGAGCTTCCGAGAGCAAATGAATACCCTCATCAGATCTCGGAAGGTCGAAGTAAGCGAGGCGAATATCGTCAAGCCATTCTAACCACCAAAACGGCTCATGCCCATATGAGCCGTTTTGGTGATCGGTGATCTGTTACTCTGCGTCTTCGTCTTCTTCTTGCCACCTGCTACTCATTATTTTTTCAGCCTCACCCCCACCTTCGTCGTCTTTTGCTTGATCCTTATCTCCTTTGCCTTTTTTCTTAAGCTTCTCGCTCTTTACTTCTTCTTCTCTGTCCTCAACCTTTGTCTCCTTATCCTCGTACTCACGATCTTGATAGTTCATACTCTCAATTATTAACTAATAATTAGTAACGAGTTATAAAATAAGAGCCGCAGAAGCAGCTTAAAAAAGTTGACGCAACAGAATTTAATTCCTTACAAGTTTCTCTGCCACAACAAATATTAACTAATAGTACCGGTCGATATTTTTGAGATGGCCTTGATATGTTTCTGAACAATGGATGCGACGACGTTTATCGTGCAGATAGAAGAGACATTTGGTTTTTTGTGGATTAAGGGCGGCTTCTATAGACGAGAGACCTGGGTTAGCAATCGGCGTAGGCGGGAAACCAGAATACTTGTACGTGTTGTATGGGGACTCTATATACTTATCTTCAGATAAGACCTTCGGCCACCAGCCACTATCCTTGTCCCCTTTGGCATATTGCAAAGTTGCATCTATCTGAAGATTCATACCCTTGAAGACGCGATTCCAAATGATACCCGAAATTAGACGCATATCTCGTTTGCCTCCTGCTTCGCGCTCAATAATCGATGCAACCTTGAGTATAGTATCGAGCGAGATAACATTCTTGGTTGAGCTTGCCAAACGTTCCTCCACTTCTCTATCGAATCTGTGGAGCATTAGCTCGCGCATGATCTCTTCGTCCCCGGCGGAGGAGACCGAATAAGTGCCAGGATAGTATTGTCCCTCCGGACCAGAAAGGAAGGCCAGCTTCTGTGAATCATCCCACTTGAGTTTGCCCGCGAATAATTCGGCAATTTCTTCCTTGCGCATGCCCTCGCGAATATGGACCAGCCTGCCTCCGGATACAAGAGCGAGCAGTGGACCAGATGTCTGATCAAATAGGTCTGACAGATCAGAGAGATTATCGCTCCACGAACCAGAATCTTGCATAATCTCGCCCGTCTCAAAGTTGATCGTAGTACCCAAGCTCTTAGGATCGTCAAAATTTATCCAAATGACACCCAGAATTAGGACAACAACTGAACTTCCGATCACAAATTTTCGAATTCCACTCATGTTTCTATGAATTCAAACGCTCCTTAATGGCCCGAGCAGCATAACGTACGTCCTCGCGCTTCTTGATATCGGCACGCTTGTCAAACTTCTTCTTGCCTCTTGCCACAGCAAGACGTAACTTTATCTTGCGGTCCTTGGTGTAAACAGATATCGGGATTAACGTGTAGCCCTTCTTAGAACCATAATTCGCGAGCGACTGTATCTCGGCCTTCGTCAAAAGTAGCCTCCTTGTTCTTATGGGATCGTAATCATTGCCCGCATTCTTAGCCTGATAGGCAGGGATCTGCATGCCCACTATATACACTTCCCCGCCTCGAACTATAACATGCGAGCCCGTCAGAGTGCCTTGACCACCTCGCAGAGACTTGACCTCTTGGCCCAAGAGTTCAATACCGACTTCAAATTCTTCGATAAATTCGAAGTCCCGGCGGGCCGTCTTGTGTTCTAAAAGCGTAGCCATTAGGGTATTGTAACATCTAGTTAAATAGTATATAATCTCCCTCTAGTGATTAGAGGTATACGTATTAACCACGAGATCTTGGCTAGGGAATTGCGTGTGCTTGTCCATGACGGCACTAACTTGGGAGTGCTCCCGACTTCAGAAGCTCTCCGCAAAGCCGAAGAATTGGGACTTGATCTGGTTGAGATCTCCCCTACTGCCAATCCGCCCATAGCCAAAATTATTGATTTCGGCAAATGGCAGTATCAGGAACAGAAGAAACGCAAGGACGCCAAGCAGAAATCGCATGTCCAGGAGACCAAGAATATTCAGGTCAAGATTGGCACAGGTGAACATGATCTAGAGCTCAAAGCCGATATGGCCAGCAAGTTCTTGAAGGAAGGCCACAGAGTGAAAATCGATCTTTATCTTCGAGGCCGGGCCAAGTACATGGATAAAGGTTTTCTGAAAGAGAGATTAGAGAGAGTGTTGAAATTTATCACCGAGGAGTATAGGATAGTCGACGATATCAAGCCGTCGCCCAAAGGCCTAATGGTCACAATCGAGAAAATTAGAAAATAATTATGGGAGGTAAAACAAACAAGTCATTTACAAAAAGACTACGAGTAACTCGCAACGGTAAAGTTATTGCTAGAGCGGCTGACGGTAAGTATAAAGCGAGAGACTCACGTAGTAAGCAACTGGCCCGAAAACGCAGGCGTCTATTCCCGATGAGCGCCAAAACAATTGCTCGTAACATGCCCAATTCTTTCTAAATATATGAGAATCAAAAAGGGAGTACATGCACTTAAGCGTCGCCGGAACTTGTTAAAAGCTGCCAAGGGCTATCGCCATGGCAGGAGCACTAAAGAGCGCGCCGCAAAAGTTGCAATAACTAAAGCACTCGCCTATGCACGTGCCCACAGACGCGACAAAAAGGGCGACTTCAGGAGACTCTGGAACATCAAGATCAACGCCGCTGTCCGTCCCTTGGGCTTATCATATTCTAAGTTCATAAACGCACTCTCTAGGAAGGGCGTGAAATTAGATCGCAAAGTTCTAGCAAGTCTTGCCGAAAACAAACCCAATCTGTTCAAGAAAGTTGTTGAGTTTGTAAGCTAACTCACCCGGACTCCGTCTCGCCCTCTCTTATCTATAAGAGAGGGTTGGGGTGAGTTATATTTCTATCTCGAGTGTAACCGGACAGTGATCAGAGCCAAGGATCTGGTTGTGGATTTCTGCTCTTTTTACTTTGCTTGCTATGCGTTTACTGACGCAGAAATAATCTATGCGCCAACCAACATTCCTTTTGCGCGCGCCGAACCTCATGCTCCACCAGGTGTACTTAATATCCTCCGGGTGAAGATATCGGAACGTGTCAACGAAACCGGCCGTAAGCAACCTGTCCATCCATCCCCGCTCTTTGGGGTGGAAACCGGGATTGCCGTCGTTATCTTTGGGCCTGGCCAGATCTATCTCTCTGTGCGCCACGTTATAGTCTCCTGTCAGAATTACGGGCTTCTTTTTGTCTAGCTTTTTAAGATATTTCAGAATCGCTTCGTTAAATTCGAGTTTAAAATCGAGTCTCGAGAGATCGTGCCTCGTGTGAGGGAAATATGTGTTGACGTAATAGAACTTATCGAATTCGAATGTTTGCACCCGCCCTTCACTATCAAACTTTTCTATGCCTATACCCGTAGACACGCTGATTGGCTTACGAGCGTCTTCCCGTAAAAAAGTGGCCGTGCCACTGTATCCAGACTTGGCCGCGTGATTCCAATACTCGTGATACTTGAGGAAATCGAACTCTGCTTCGTCTTTCGCCGCACCATCAATCTTAATTTCTTGCAGTGACAAGAGATCCGGCTTGAAAGATTCGAGCACGGGGACAAATAACTTCTTGCGAACAACAGCCCGTAGGCCGTTCACATTCCAACTTGCAAGCTTCCAGAGCATGTAGTTAAGTTACTTTACTAGTCTTGTAGTACTCAATTTTTGAGTCTTTAACAAGTTTTAGCACTTTCTCGACAAGCTTCTTGGGATCAGGGTCGTAGACGATTGCTTTGTCTTCACTAGCCCGATTACTCTTTTCTATAATTTCTTTAATTATGTCATCAGTTGACCACGGGCCCTCAAGTATCCCTAGCGGCTTATGGTCCTCGAACACAACAGTAAACTCATGAATAGTGCCTATCCGGCCTGCACAGATTATGACTGCATCAGAAGAGCGCGTCATAAGTATGTCGCGGCCGGAATAACCTTGCCCAGTAAACATAATCAAATCCATGTAATCAAGCGGCAATTTATACACCTCTACGTGCTCGCGTTCGCCGAGTGCAGGCGATATGCCAATCGAAGTGCCGCCCTCTTCTTTAGCCCCCTTAGCGGCCCACAAAGGGATGCCAGTTGTAGCGCCAGTCACAAGGATTGCCCCCTGGCGCACGACCTCGCGGCCAAGTTCTGCCGCCATAAGTGTAGCCTCCTCGGTTAAGTGACCCGTCTCGGCCGCCCCACTAATCGCTATCTTAATTTTAAAATGATCATGCCTGGTGGCAGTAGCCATAATGATGAAATGTTAGAATTTGCAATTTGCAAACAATGAATAAATGAGAAATTTTAAAAACATTCCTTCATTGCGATCATTGTTTGCAAATTGCACATTTAGCCATTGGCTCATTTAGGTGGGTGGTCAAATCTTTCAAACCCACCCAAAGAACTATATATCTTATTGAAGATCAGATCAAGTTGACGTGCCTCGTCATATAGTTTGTCGATGATCGCCTTTTTGTTTGGGTTTGAATCGGTCAGAAGTTCGAACCAGTACTTTGTCTCGCGTATTTCCTTGCGACAAATAGCAATTTTGTTCTTGAAATCTTTCTTCGAACTCGCAGCATTTGCTTCGCGATAGTTAGTCCCAACGCTAGTAGCCGCCCGCACACACTGACTGACAAGTGGCAAATTAATCTGATCCTTCGGCAAATCCCTCAAACAATCAATTACATCTTTGCTAAACTTCTTCGTCCGCTCCTCCAAATCGTACGTCACTTTGATTTTAGGTACGGCGAGTAATATTCATGGTACTTCTCTCGAATCGCCGCCAATCCCCAATCCTCCTGCGTAATTTGTTTTCGACAAGCTGGAGTAGCGCAATTACAGGCGAACGGCTCCATGAATGACTCGGTAAAGGCGTAGTCAAATGTTACTTCTTGACCTGGCTCTATATCCTCGATGGCAACTAGCGTGACTTGATTACTGAAACCTGAATTGGGGTTGCATGAATGATTGATCACTCCTTGCTTCTCTAACTCCTCTCTTGAAGTTGGACAAATCCAGAAGCCATCCTCAATTTGTATACCAACATGCCCGACACTCTTCCAATATTCCCCTATCTCTTCCTTCGGAATAATGACTCCGCCATATATAAAAACTATCTCGCCTTTTCTTATTTTCTCGTTTGTGGTAACGCCCAGCCCGTGAATTGGAGAGTTGTAGGCCTCAACTTTCTGACTATGCCATCTGTGATTATACCTTGAGTGAAAGTCCATTTCTACATTTCGTTATTGTTTGCAAATTTGCAAATTGCACATTTCATCATTCCCCTAGACTTGTATTTCCGCCACCTCCCCCGCCATCGGCACCGTAGTTCTTATGCCCAGATAGTCTCTTATGCGCTGCGCCAAAAACATACTCGACTTTGGTTCGCCCAGAATCGTGTACACGCGTTCGAGTGAGTCTACAGATGAAGCCACGAAATTAAGTAGAGCGTCAGAATCTTTGTGCGCGCTGTATCCCCCGATTGTCTCTATTCGTGCTCGCACGTCAACTTCTTCTCCCATAATGCGCACGCGTTTCTGGCCTTCTTGCAAACGCCTGCCGAGTGTGTTGGCTGCTTGATAACCAACCAATAAGAGTGTGCTGTTCTTGTCGGGCAGGAAACGCTTCTCGTGGTGCAAGATTCTGCCGCCGTTACTCATGCCGGAACCGGCTATCACAATTTTGGGCAAAGGCGACTTATCTATGGCCCGCGAGTCGTCTGTACTCTGGGTGAAGTGTAATTGAGGGAAAGAAAAAATTTCGTTCCCCGAGTTCATAATATACTTCACATCTTTGTTAAAATATTCACTCTCGTATTTTTTATAAACGTCTGTCACCTTAATCGCAAGCGGCGAGTCTACGTATACAGGAATAAGTGGGATTCTGTCTTGCTCCATCATCCGCTCGATTTCGTATAATATCTCCTGCGTGCGCTCGAGCGAGAATGCCGGGATCATCAGAGTACCCCGCTTTTTGAAAGTATCTTCGATCACACTTTCGAGTTTGCGCTTGCGCTCGATTATAGTCTCGTGATTGCGATCGCCATACACGCTCTCTATCAATAACACATTGGCGTCACTGATAACTTCTGTGTCGCGCAATAAGGGCGTGGGGGTGTTGCCTAGGTCGCCAGTGAACACAATCTTTTTGCCATTATAATGAAACTCGATCATGGCAGAGCCCAACACATGGCCCGCATCGCGCAAGACTATGCCAATGGGTCCGATGTTGAAAGTCTCGTGATAGTTAAGCGTCTGCCAGAAACTCATGGCAAGTTTGACGTTGCCTTCGTCATAGAATGTCGGCAAGCCCTCGTGACGCGCTTCCTTCTCGAGCACGCCCAAACTATCTACGAGCATAGCCTCGGCCAGATCACGCGTGGGTGGGGTTGAGATAATCTTGCCCCGGAAGCCATCCCGGGCCAATTTGGGAATGCGCCCGACATGATCAATATGAGAGTGAGTGACTATCAAGTAATCTATTTGAGCTGGATCATAAGGGAAAGCTTGGCGATTCTTCTCATCGCAAATCTTGTTGCCTTGGAACATGCCGCAATCTACTAAAATTTTTATGTTTTTTGGAAGAGCTGTAGTTTCTAAAAGAAAATTAGAACCGGTCACGTCACCGGCTCCCCCAAAAAAATGAATTTTGACCGTATCGGAGGTCACTGTAGCGCAATTATACACGACCCAACCCTCATCTCAAAGAATACACACATTATACGCGACCGCTTAAGATGTGTGTAGACCAAAGTGTTCGCGAATGGGCTTATCATACTCGATGGTATCTACTATTAGGTAGAGAATCCCCTTGCCAATCCTAAACTCACTCTTAATTAGGGTGACCAAATCCTCACAATCGTAGGGGTACACCCACACACTATTCTGTAGCTTCATGAACCCAAGTCTTCTCAGAAAATCTCGAAGTCTCTGGCGTGATGCCCTTCTCTCTTCCTTGATATCAAAAATCACTACTCGCCACTTTCTATCCCATTTCCTTGGTTTGGGCCGATCCTCTTCACCAGCTTCAACTAAAGACAAATACGCTCTGCCTTTGTTTGTGATTTCTAGTTTATTTCCCCTACCTGTGTCCCTGAAAGTTACGTAACCAGAATCTAGGAGCCTCCTTAAAGCGCGGCTAATGCTGTCACTCCTTTTCTTCTTCCACTCACCTGACATAACCGACTTGATTAGAGCTTGAGCCAGGCTGCCACCAGCAAGCACTATCACGCCTCCTACCACTAGGGTTGTTAGAATACCCTTCTGAATTGCATACTTCCGTGCCCTCTTTTTCGACTCAATCTCCAGTTTCCCCATACACACATTATACGCGACCGTCTAAGATATGTGGAGCGTAAGTTGTTGACAAACTGATGGGTCGAGAGTGGCTTTGAATCGGAACGGACGCAAACAACTTACTGCAATAGCTACATGCCCTGCGTAGCCCATGGCGAAGTAGGGTCGGTGATCGCACCCCGAAAAGGCAACCCTGCCTGTGCGTATTCCGAACCACGACCCTTCGGCCTATCGGTCGGAAGGAGGACAGGATGAAAGAGTTACGGAAGTTCCAAGATCCAAGGCACTCGAAGAATCAGAGGTTCTGCTGGGATGGGCGGCATGCCGTCCTGATCAGCGACACGGCGTTCGACACTGCCGGACCTTGTGATGGGGATTACTGTTCTGGTCCGGAGAGCACCGTCGCTAGCTTCGAGAAAGAGGACAACTTCTCGCTCGAGTGCATGCTCGGGATCCAGGAGCAAGTGCCCGCCCCGATTTGTTTTTATATTTGATGTTATCCTACTTCGCTAAAGCTACGCAGGATGCTCGATTCGATTTATCGAATCGACAAAAAGCAAACAACCACCTTGCGGTGGCGGCTTGCTTAGGGCTACTATGTGCCAGGCCTAGCATTGCACTAGGTGGGTTCCCTGCGAATGGCACCGAGGCGCAATCCGACTTCGAGATCCCTAAACGTGGCAGCTAGTTGGCAAAAAGTAACCCTGTTATAATGTTAGAACCCCAATATACAAAGTCAAGCTTTCGCAAAATTATTTAAGCCGTTAAATGGGTAATTCCTCCACGACTTTTCCACAATCTTTCAACAGTTTCCGCACCTACTTATACAAGACCCAGTATTTGAGCCGTTTGCTTGATAAGGCCCACGCATACGGCTGCCGGCAAGAGAGAATTGGCGAGTTTCCCCTCATCATCCTTGATTGTCCACGGCATCTCAAGGGTCCTCACAATGCCGTTCTCTCCCCTCTGGTAATAGTACTCGGGGGTTAATTCGTACTCATCTACATAATCTAGGGCTACGTCTATCGGAATTGAGTTGCGCAAATAAACTTTATCAATACCATGCAAGCCCAAAAGGTGGTCGAAGACCTGATCGTCTACTTCAAGTCGCTTCCTGATCGGCTCAATGCCCAGTTCATCCCCCTCTTTGCGAACCATCCTAGCCTTATTACAGACTTGATTGTCACACATGAGGTAGAACTCTTTTGTGTTCTCGTCGAGGCCCACATATTTGGTAGCCAGCAGCTTGAGGTTGCGGGGCGTCTGACACTTGGGACAAATTACTCTGAACTTTATTCTCTCGTCGATGACAGCTTCTGGTACAGAGATAAAAACGAGCATGTCTGGATCCTCGCGATAGCCAATAAGCCGTTTCAGATAGAGTGAGTAATTGACCTGATCCATGGCTCGGGGAAAACCGTCTAAGAAAAGTGCCTGCTTGTCCCGCTTACCAAGCTCGTACTCCATAAGAGCAACAATGAGTTCCGTCGAGATGAGAGAAGTCTGATTGCGGCCTTCGATAAGATCTATCGTCTCTTCGGCAGAATGAAAGCCTCTATAATTTTTTTTCAGGAACTTAACAAGCTCGTTGCGTGCAGTAAGAGAAGTGAGATTCTTGTGGGTGTCGCGAACTAGATCCCCTACAGACAAGTGCTTGATGTTCTCGACCCCCACAGCTTCCATAAATAATTTGGAGTAAGTACCCTTGCCTGAATTCTTCTTGCCAAGCAAGAACGAAACAAAAGTGTTGTCCTTAAGATATTTCTGCAAGGCTTCAATCTCTCGTCCCGCCTTAGCCTGGAAGTACTCCTCCCGACCAATAGGATCATTGAGATCAAAGCGTTTAGTCACTCCCTCTGTCTTAGTCTTCCAAATTGGAAATTCTGCCTTGCTCTTGATCATATGTGTATGTAAAAAAATAATTACTGGTGAATTCTACCAGAAAATTGGGGTTAAGACATCTGCTCCAGTTTCTGTTACTGCGAGCGTTACTTCATAATGGGCGCTGTTGGAGTGATCGGCGGTTCTGACTGTGTAGCCGTCACTGTCGTCAAATTTAACTTTCTCGCCCCCTGCATTGATCATCGGCTCTATGGCGATAGTTTGTCCAGCCTCAAGCCTCTCTCCCTTCCCAATCGTTTTGAAGTGCGGGACGAAGGGCGCCTCGTGGATTTCGTACCCCACCCCATGGCCACCCAACTCGCGCACTACAGAGAAACCGGCATTCTCTACGATTGTCTGTACGGCCCCGCCAATAACACCTAGGCGGGCACCATCTCTTACCTGCGCAATACCGGCAAGAAGTGCCCCCTTAGTAACTTCCATCAACTTTCGGTCAGATTCGCTCACTTCGCCCACTGGCACCGTTACGGCCATATCAACGTACAGGCCCTCGTGCTTCAAACCGAGGTCAAGCCCCACAATGTCGCCGGCACTCAAGACCCGAGTTCCTGGTATACCATGTACTACCTCGTCATTCACTGATACACATAGCGATGCTGGGAAATGGCGATGCGACCAATCTGGGCGGTAGCGCAAGAATGCCGGCGTGTCACCACCTTGCCTAATTAGGCTCTCGGCTAGCCTATCCAGCTCTTCTGTTCGTACACCGGGCAGTGCCTTCTCGGAGACTGCATGCAAGATAAGGGAGAGACGCCTGCCCCCTTCACGCATCAACTCTATTTCCTCTTTCGACTTAATCTTCATCGAAGACCTTAGCGACGATCTCTCTATTTATTTCTGCGATTGGCCGTTCACCGTTTATCTCTACGAATTTGTACTTGTTTTGATTGCGATACCACCAAATCGCTCCCTCTACATCTGACTCAAACCAGTCAAGCTTGCGTCTGATATGTTCAATGGTTAGATCATCATTTCTATGTCGTTCTGATAGCCTAGCTTCGCACCACGCACGCGAAGTGTTGATATAAACGATCGTGGGATTCGCACGTTTATAGAAATCGACTGCCGTGTCCATAATCTGGGCTTCTTGGATAGTACGCGGCGATCCATCTACCACGAGATGTTCGTTCCCACGCAAATTCTCTACAAGCGCATTAGTCCATATCCAAATTGCTATGAACGAATTGACTCTCCCACCGCCCTCGACAATTTCTTTAGTTAGTTTATTGGCGTAACCGTCGCGAGATACATAGTCTCGGAAAAATTTGCCTGTCTCAAGGTAGAAAATGGGCGAGGCCCCGTCACGCCTTTTCAACTCCTCAATTAGCAATTTAGCCTGCGTCCCTTTCCCGGAACCAGACCTACCCATGAAGATGAAAGTTCTTAAATCCATTAGTATTCTCGGATAGAGAGTTGGGCGTTTATCTGCTTCATCAGATCAATCACCACGGATACTACGATGAGTAAGCCCGTGCCACCGATGGCTAGTGTCGCGATGCCCGTGAGACTCTGCATGATTATTGGTAGTACAGCAATGATACCCAAGAAGAGGGCGCCGAACGTCGTGAGGCGAGTAACTACCTGGGACAGATATTCTGTAGTGCTTGCCCCGGGTCGAGTGCCAGGGATGAATGCCCCTGACTTCTGCAAGTTCTCGCTTGTGGCATGTGGATCGAAAGTAATAGCTGTGTAGAAATAGGTGAAGACAAAGACTAAGAAGAAGTAGAGGATGCCGTAGACAAGCTGATTCTCAAGGATGCCAGTAGCGAAACCAGAGATGGCCTGAACGATCGAGTTAGTCGAATTGGCCAGAAGATTAGTAATCATCTGGGGGAAGAGCAAAATAGAAAGGGCGAAAATAATTGGAATTACGCCTGCCTGATTAAGTCTTAGCGGCAAGTATGTAGACATGCCGCCATACATCCTCGCACCACGCACACGCTTGGCGTAGGTGACCGGAATGGGTCTCTCGGCTTCTGTCACAAGGACTACTCCCGCCACGATAATAATCGCCACAGCAATGAAAGCGATATAGAGCGGCAACTGGCTGGTCGTGAAGGAAAAGAGTGATTGACCGATGGCGGCGGGCAAGCCAGCTACGATACCTGAGAAAATAATGATTGAAGTGCCATTGCCAATACCAAACTCGTTGACAAGTTCACCGATCCACATCAGAAGAAGTGAGCCGGCCGTAATGACGATGAGAGTAACAACCTTATGGAATCCTTCCAGAGGAAGAAGAACATTGGACGAAGCAAGCAGGGCAAGCAAACCGAGGCCCTGGAGGATAGCAAGGGGTACGCTTAGCATTCTCGAATACTGCGAGAACTTCTTGCGACCAGCCTCGCCTTCTTCGTGGTACATTTCCTTTAGCCTTGGGAAAACCATGGTCAGAAGTTGCATAATAATAGTGGCTGTAATGTAAGGACCAACTCCAAGCATGACGATAGACAGACTGGCTAACCCTCCACCGGAGAAAATGTTGAGCAAGCCCAAAAATTGGTTAGTCTCGAGGAAACTAGTAAGCGACCCGACAGATATACCAGGTACTGGCACAGCAGCAAGCAAGCGGAACAAGATGAGTGCTCCGAAAACGAAAAGCACTCGCTTGCGCAGCGTCTCGTCAGAAAAGAGCAACCTTAGTTTTTCGAAAAAAGTTTTCATTAAACATTAATAGTGCCACCAACTGCTTCTATCTTAAGTCTAGCACTCTTTGATACAGCACATCCTTCTATCGCGAACTTTTTGCTCACTTCACCATCTCCCAAAATCTTAACCTTGCCCTTAAATCCGAGCGCCTTAGGATTAATTACCGCGCCAGTTTCAAAACGTTTCTCGAGATCGCCTACGTTTATAACCTGCACGATCTTGGCAAATCTGGGTGCCTGATAGCCACGTAGCTTAGGCAACTTCTTGATGACGTCACGAATCTCTGGGCGAATTCTATGGCCGGCGCGGGCGCGCTGACCCTTGGTCCCCTTGCCCGAAGTTTTGCCACGCTTGCCTCCTCGACCGATAGTCTTGCCGGACTTCCTTGTAGTTCTTGATTTGAGTTGATGTAGTTGCATAAGTTTAGGATTTAGAGTTTAGAACTTAGGAATTATCGCAGCTTTCCTAAAGCTGCGAGTGCGGCGCGGGCGTTGTTAAATCTATTTTTGCTTCTTGATAGAATTTTGCCATTCACATCTGTCACTCCCGCAAGATCAAGGACAGTGCGCACAGAACCGCCGGCGGCAAGCCCCTTGCCCGGTGCAGGCTTAAGGTACACAACAGAAGAAGCGAACTTGGCCTCCGTCTCGCGAGGGATGCTCTTCGTCTTCGTAAGAGGAACGGTAATCATATGTTTGCGGGCATGCTTCAGCGCTTTATCAATTGCAAGCGTTGTATCTCCGGCCTTACCCATTCCAACTCCCACTTTACCATTGCGATCACCAGCCACGATAGTGACAGAAAATGAGAATCTGCGACCCCCCGCGACCACTCGAGCCACGCGCCTAATACTAATCATGCTCTGGGCAAGATCGCTCTTGACCCTTTCGCGTCTGCCGCCCTTGCCTCCTCGGTTCCCCTTACCACGCGTTTTCTCCATACCAGCAAATGAGAAAGTCTTCTTTCCCTTCTTTTCTATCGGAGTCTCTTCAATTGTTTTTTCTGTTTCGTCAGCCATAATTTTTTAGAATTCTAATCCTGCTTTTCGCGCTGCCTCGGCAAACTCTTTAATCCGGCCTGTGTAAATGAATCCTCCCCTGTCAAATACGACCCTCTTAATCTTTTTCTCAAGTGCCCTCTTGGCAAGCTCGCCCGCGTCATTACCAGAAACCAA
>Ga0209542_10002250_pt1 | contig 43604 bp, 34 predicted proteins | sample RifCSPhighO2_01_FD_184028 | JGI IMG/M metagenome (GOLD analysis project Ga0209542, IMG submission 184028) | Soil microbial communities from Rifle, Colorado - Rifle CSP2_plank highO2_0.1 (SPAdes) (version 2) | ecosystem: Environmental > Terrestrial > Deep subsurface > Rock core/Sediment ... | reverse complement strand
ATATTACCCTAAACAAAATCTTGCACAACATTCAAGGCATTTTGGTTACGGGAGCCGGAAATAACATCACAATCAGTTATAACACTGTATCAGGAAATGGGGTTGAATCTTCCCCTGGGGAAGGAGGGGTTTTGGGAAATTGCGGCGATGGAATAGACAATGATGCAGACACACAAGTGGATTGCGCGGACAGCGAATGCTCTTTTGATGTCCTGTGCGGAGGGCCTGGGCAGGGATACTTCGGCGGCAGCATCATGGTCTTGACTGTCCACGGCCAGGACAATATCCAAATCATCGGGAACACAATTAACGACACTTTTGTATTCGAAAACAGGGGCGCCATTCATATCGGAGGCAGTAATGGCAATATTTCCAATCTTGTAATCAGCAACAACACTATATATAATGTTCCCCTCTTCCCGGGAATATCTTTCTCCTTTGTCGGGATTATCAATTTGACGATAAGCAACAACTCGTTAACCAATGTCGGAATAGGACTTGGATTTGGTTTTGCTGCGCCAGTTGAAAATGGCATCATCTCGGGAAACAGCGTGACCTGTTCAGGATTGAGTGCTACTCTTGGAGATATCGGCATGATGGTAGCGGGAACAGCGGATGTCACCGGTAATATGGTTAATGACTGCGACATAGGCATATTTGCTACATTCGCAGGTCTTGCCCCGGGATTTGTGCCCTCTCCAATATCCATTGACGCAAACACAGTAACTTCAAATTTCGGCACTGGAATCTGCACAGACATAGCCTTTGCCACTCTTGAAAACAACGTGATATCCAATGGCATTATTGGAATTGCAGACCTCCTTGAGGAGTTTGACCCCGGCAACTGGCAGTCTGGAATAACAATACTCTTTAACTCTTATGCCGCTGTCCAGAAGGAAATATGCCGGGTTAGATCGCCTCTTGTTGGAGGATGCTTGCAGTTTGCAGAAGACGCATTGGCCGGAACGGTTAATCTGGATGCTTTGTGCGGTACAGGAGAGCCGCCGTTCTTTTGCCCTATTCAATTTAATTTCATTGTTGGCGGGCAGTTGTATGATGCTCCGGGAGGGGTTGTATATGTTTTCAAAGAATCAGAAGCCCAGGCTTGCGGCATAGACACCAGCGACGGTGTCCAGGATTATGAGTCGGGTTTGCCTTTCGGCTGTCAGGCTATAACTCAGACTTGGACTTGCAATGGAATTGCTGGTGGAACATGCAGCATAACGTTAGGTGATCCAGGGCCGGCAGGATATGTTGCGATTGCTTTCGATCATCCTCCAGGCTCACAACCGCCGCCTAGTGTAGCTGGTGCTGCCGTATTCGGCGAATCATTATGCGGGGGCCAAGTTGATATCAATGAATTTGGCGGGGAAACCAACTGCGGAGACGGCATAGACAACGACAATGATGGAAGAATTGATTGCCAGGATGGTGATTGCCAGGGGTCTCCAAGTTGCCCAGGCTGTGTAGTTACCATGAACTGGGTTGACGAAAACCAACAGCCAGTTAATGCGCCATATGGGAATATTTTATTGCTTTCCTACGATGAAATTAACAATGATTGCGGTATCGACCTCAGTCAGGGAGTTACTACGGACATCTTCCAGGTATTCGGAAACCCATGTATTACCCAGGTACAAATTTGCGGATTATTCAGCGGAGAATCATTGTCAGACGGGCAATGCGTCAGCCAGGTTAACATAGCCGCTGGCGACCAAATTGTTGCAGTTGCAATTGGCTCTTTTGGCGCTGAGGAAATCCAGAGTGTGCAGGATTCATGCGAAAACGGCTTGGATGATGACGGCAATAACCTTGTAGATTGTGCTGACCCGGCTTGCGCCCCTGCAAGGAATTGCGGACCTTCAAACTCCTTGGTTGGAGGGGGAATATTTGGGCCACAGGCATGCGGAGGCTCAGCAACAATCGGTCCCCTTGGAGGTCCAGAAGGGTGCCCTCTCACGTTTACTGCATTTGGTGAAAACAACAACCCAGTTCCTGACGGTTCGTATATATTTACCTTGGAAACAGCTGTTATTAGCACCATTCCCTACGAATCACCTCAAGGATCGGGCAATTTTATCCTGATAGATCCTTCAGATGGCATCGACTTTGATGAATGGTTTGGATTGCTCATCGCAGCTCAAAATGGGCCTCCGCCTGGATTAGACGGTGGGTGTATCTCGCCCCAAGGCCAGCCAATCCCAACCAGTGGCGGAACCTGTCAGGGAAGTTTAGGGGAACTTTTCCCCGGGAATCCTAATGCACCACACACCGTGGTTGTGCTCTACGATGACTTTATGAATCCAACACAAATAATTTCACAGAACTATAACTTCCTTACTTGTGGTGGACAGGTTATTATTGGAGAAAGCGGTCCTGAAGTTGGCGATTGTACAATTACCTATAGCTTTGTCGATGGCCAATCGCAGCCTATCGATGCTCCGAATGGAGGGGTTGTCATATTTAGCCAGAACGCGCTGCAGGCATGCGTTGGTACATTTCCGCCCCCGGAGCCAGGAGAAGAGGATTGCAATGCTATCTTTAATCCGTCAGATGGGGTCATGGGCGGTGAAATTAGATGCGCCTTTACCTGCCCCGGTGCAAATGTAGGTACCTGTCCCATTAATCTATTTCAGGGAACTCCTGGAATTCCAGGTGGAAGCTGTACCTCCACTATTCTTGGTTCAGCAAGTCCCGATTACATGATAGCAATTGCTTTGGATACATTTAGTGGGCCGCCTAGCCTTTTTGGCACAGCAACCTTTACAGATGCTGAGTGCGGAACAGAGATAATTCCTGGCCAGGTTACGATAGTGGCCGTAGGCGGACCCCCTCCAGGTGCGCTTCAGGTGCTTGTCCTGGAAGGTTCAAACCCCCCAGTAAGCCCGCCAGGTGCAATAGTCCTTGCCTTTGACGCCACTCAGCTTGAGGCCTTTTTGGGAACTGCTGTTCCTTATGATTTGTCTCCCACGCAGATGCAGAATTTATTTGCAGATTTAGACCTTGGGCCGGGAGCCGGACAATCTGGCTTTATAGGCGGATGTTTCGGCGAACAGGGGCCTTCACCAACAGGTGCAAATGGCATGTGTGATTTGTCATTATTCTTCGGAGATCCAACAGGCCCTGTTGTTGTATTGGCATTCTTGAATTTAGATTTTCAGGCGCCAGATCCTAATTTTATTAAGACAAGAGGAGTATACATCGATGGGCCGCCGCCCTCTCCAATCACCATCATCTTCCCCGCCCTTAACCTTTTTGTAGAGAGCGTTACTGCTGCCTCGCCAATGGTCTCAGTTACTGCAGGGGCAACAGATGACACAATTGCATACCTTACCCTTTTCGATGGAAGTCCATTCGCCGGTGCAATCCGTATTGAAACAAGGGCAGTTGCCTTAAGGGTAAATGCTCCAATAACGGAAGTATTTGAAGTGCCGGACAGCCCCTCCACAACCGGAGGAAGCCTTCATGCATTCTTTGCGCAGGTTTCACCGATTAACGACCTCTTCCCGCAGGATAATGTAAAAGCAGAGGTAAGGCCAAGCATCCTGGCATCTGTAACTAGCAGCAGCAGCACAAAATCCAACTCTGTCCGTGATTTCTCCTTCACAACAAGTGTTGATGATTACGTTCCTTCCGCAGCCGATTCATTGGTTATCATCGTTCCTGATTTCGGCAAGAGCAAAGCAGATTATAGCGCCATTGCAGAAAAGCTTGCGCAATCAGAAAAACGGGTATTTGTCATTGACCCTGTTGGGTATAAGGGAACAACCAGTACGGTAACCACCAGCGACCCCCTCTTCAAAGGGAACAACCTCCGAAAATGGAAAGAGAAGGACCGATTATTGCCTATTTCTGCACAGTTGTGCGCTCTTATTCCTCAATTGAAGGCCGAAACTGGCCTTGCCAGTGCAACAATCATCGGGGATGGCATGGGCGGGGCAATAGTTAACACCCCGGAATTGGTCTGTTCAGCGCAGGCAAATGCTTTGGTTTCTACGGGGGCTTACTGCAAGCCGGTCACTTTCAGCGAAGGCGGCCCAAAATCCGCTGTTCCGTATTTCAATCTTAAGGACGGAAAAACCCCATGTGAACTGCCCCCTTCATCAGTGCCCTCTTTGGTTTTGCAAGGTGATGAAGAGAAGCCGCAGGGGGATTTGTGGTTCTTCAAGTTCAAGAACAAGAAGCCAGTTACCTACGGCCTTATCCAGGGCGCCCAAGATTCATTCATAACAAACAGTTTCGCCGGAACACCGGAGTTTGATAATGCAGAGATATACATCAAATCCTTTATCGAAAAGGAGACAGGCGGTGCATATACTCAGTTGGAGAACGACCTTAACTTGAGGCCGGAGCTTGTCCATCTTTTATTGGAAGATGTCAGGGCAAATGATGATGCGGTAAAGCCCAAAGACACTCTTGTTTCCAATGATGGCTTCAATCTTTTCGCCATTGAAAGCGCAGACTTAAGCAGCACCCCCACAGGATGGGCTGTTGGCTCTGTTGTGGATATCGAAGATGTCAAGGACGACTTTGCCAACTTCATGACCAACGCCCTGAAAATCAGCGCAGGCGAAGCAACTCAAAAGGTATTTGTTAAGGGAAGCTTTGAAAATCCCGATTCAGGCCAGCTTGTTTTGAACTACAAGGTTCTTGCCCCAAGCACCAACCCGGTTGACAGCTCCGCAAAACTAAGGCTGGACTTCAAAGACATGCAAGGCAACTCGCTTGCCTGCATTGAATTCCATTCCACAAACCTTCCGGTAAGTTCCACATGCAGCTTTGCCATTGCGGTCTCCTCAGGAAACGACGGCAGGATACAGGAGATAAGCAACATCCCAGTCTCCGAGATACTAAAGTCTGTTGGGGCCTTCACAACCAAGATATTCTCAGTTGACATCGAAATCAGTTCTGACAGTCCCTTTTATTATGATGATGTCGAACTCCTGCTTGAAGAAGATGTTTTGGAGGTGAATGAAGCAGACTTTTTGGATTTAACTTCTCACACAGCCACCTTCACATCGCCAATTATAAACATAAATGCGGGAGAGCAATTAACATCCATCCTGCCCCTGTTCGTGGCAGAAGATGGCGCATCAATTACCGCTGATGTTCTTGATGAATTTGATATTCCCATAATTTCAGGAATTGAGCTTAATTCTGCAGCTAATCTTATGGCATTCCACGAAACGCTCAAGGGGCTGGATTCATTAAAAGTGCGGTTCAACCTTGATCCGGGAGTTACGCTGTACAAATACTATGTTGTTGCCAAGCCTGTTGATGTGTTTGATACAAACATTAATGGGGTGGAGGTAAACTCGCTCTTGCTTGACGAGCAGGGCTCCCATTCCGATTACAGCGTTGCATTTAACCTGAACAACCCTGGTGACTTTGACTTAATTTCAGCCGGGGAAACATTAAGCTCCGATGCCATCTCATTCGGTGTTGGTGAAATCTACAATCGCGTGGTAAAAACGGATAATTCAATCACAAGGAGCGATGCTAATAATGGAATCACTGAAACCGATGTTAGTAGCTCATCAGGCACTGTTGATTCATTTATAACCTTGTTTGATTCGAGTGTCGATACGATAACCCAGGATATTAACTTTGGGGCTGGGTGCCATGTTGAGGTGGATGATGTCGTAATGACATCGGCTTTCACAACCAACAAGCTTATAGATATTGTATGCCCTAATGAAGAATTTACACTGACGCCCTTTTACGGCGCTTCAAATATAGAGTTGAATGAAGTAAAGGTAGACCCTGTCGATGCTACAAAAGACACTGTAGGGGATTTGGACAAGCTGGAGGTAAGGGATGACAGCGCACTTACGAAAACAGCCGGAGAGTCTGTTCTTGAGGAAGGATATGACTTTTCCTTGCTCCAGGACTTCCTGCAAAATGACATTTATCAGTTCCTCCTGGATAACGGAATAAACGATTCGCTTACCCAGTTTTTCAAAAATCAGCTGGATAAGTCAGCAGATGGTGTACTCAAGAGAGACCAGGTTTTAGAAACTGCATTCCTTGGCTTGTTGGGCGGGGATAATAATTTCTCAACAATAATGGATACTGAAGTGCAGTTCACGGCTACAGGCATCAGGCTTATCACAAGGACACAGGGAAATTCAATATTGTCCAGAACCATTGGCATTTCAAGCTCATTAAACTCAGACAGGTTTTCAATAAAGGGGCCTGGATTGGCAGAAGGCAAATGCACCTCAACAAGGGCAATCGTCCTGGAATCTAGCCTGATTACGCCTAAAGGCCTTTCTGTCTCGGATTGCGTTGATATTTTTGTAAGGGGAGAATCAAAGGACCTGGCACAGGACGTTAACAGCATTGACCAGCTTGCAAAAGAAGCCGTTAGCCCAAGGCTTGATAAGGAAATGGTTGATACTGTGCTTGATTCAGCCAAAGATAACGTAACGCCCAGGCGCGGCGTTATCTCAATAGGCGGCAGCTTTGACATGAGGGATTCAACAATATCCGCCTTGGATGACTTGGGCTTTATTGGAATCTCTGTTGCCGGAAACAGCTTTGTTGAAAACTCTGAAGTTTTGGACTTCCAATACTTTCAAAGTTCAGCGGGATGCAATTTCATTGGCTCAGTATTTGAAAGCAGCGCAATTGACCTTCTTGAGGAGGAAAATAGGAATGCGGCAGAGAACAGAAACAGCGAACAGCTGGACTTCGCCAGGCAATTCCACGGCGTTTCATGCTCAAGTGTTGATACCGGGCCTGCCAATGCCTTGGACCAAAGCCCCTCAGGCAATTATAAGCCTTCAGATGTTGCCACAAGCAGCGTAGCTGAGGCCACGCTGAAGATATTTGAGATGGACGACCCTTGTGTTTTGAGTGTGGCAGAGGGAGGCAGTGTTTGCGATAAAGTCCTTGCTGACTTGAATGCAAGGGATGTGCCGATAACCATAAGGTCATTTGGCGAGGCAGCAGACCAGCTTAACTTGGCAGATATTGCATTTAACCAGGATCTTACTAATATCAAGGTGTCCGAAATTGGAAAAATCCCAAGTTCATTATCCTCCATTACATTCAAGGGCATACCATTAGACCAGATTATGGCAACAGACATTCTTGACGAAATAAACAACAATCAAAAAATTGACGAGGTTAACGCCATAAGGACTAATATAGAAAACACAGGGATAGACAATAACGCTGATGAATTGCTGACGGAGGGCGAGGAGATAGCGCAGCCCGGCCTGCTCGATGCAAATTTAGCTCCAGTCTCGTACAGCGGCTTAATGGTTGAAACACCGGTAGAAGACCTTGATGTTTGCCTGTTAAGCCTGCCTGACGGAACCGGCATATGCGATGTCCGCATAGACCAGGACACCATAATTGAGGATTTGGGCATAACCTTGTGCGGCCTGAAAAGAAATGGAGTCAGCATATGCAATATTATAACTGATGACCTGAATGATAACCCCACTTTAGATACAGTGGGATATGAGGCAGAGTACCAGGTTTCAAAGAACGGCGATGTTGACGTATCAGAGCTTTCATTGGGGGATTTGGCTATCGGCGACAGGGGCGATTCTGTGCCGTTTACTGCATTGGACACCTCAATCAATAATGTAAAGTTCTGTGACCTCCAGCTTGAAGGGGTCTCCGTTTGCAATGTAGTTGCAGGCAAAACAGCTGTGGAGCAGGCAACTGACTTTACAGGATTGGATGCCTTCGACATTATTCAGAAGCTGGAAAATATTCCCGACATCAGGGAATCTGATTACACTGGCTCCTTTGATTACCTTATGGAGAATCTTAACTTCTGCGCAAATTATGCTGGTTATATTGACGCTGAATTAAGGAAAGAGAATAATCTCGATTACCTGAGGGTTGATAAGTCATTTAAGTTCGGAAATGTGGCCAAGCTCCACATCGATGGCATGTGCAGTGTTCAGTTGGACCAAACAAGCCTGTGCGATTTGGAAGGAAACGATGTATACGGGCCCGTCATACAAAATTCAGCGGCCATAAGCGATTCCTGCAATAATGCTGCTGGAGACTTTGGGTCATGCGTAACAAACCTCAAGGAGCTTAATTCATGCCAGCTGACAATAGGCGGAGTTTCGGTATGCAGCGTGGAGGTTTCAAAAGGGCTCATTAACGACCAAACTGTTTATGCCGGATTTAACATAACCAAGCTGCAAATTAATGGGCTTTGCGCGCTGGCTTACAAGGGAATAAGCATTTGCGACACTTCAATAGATAAGGTGTTCAACTTTACAGAATCCCAGGGCACGCTTGAAGCAGCTACCGGCGAAGAATTGATATCTGCGTGCGACCTGACCTTTAACGGCATTAACCTGTGTTCTGGCCATCAATTTGATGATGAGTTCTGCGACCAGGCAAAAATAGACGGCGTAAGCGTATGCAACAGCAGATGGGACAACAGGCTTGTTGATGATGAACTAATCACCGAAGCTGCGCAGGGCCAGGTATTTAATGATGCCCGAGATGGAGGAACATTCGGCGATGAGCAAAAACAAAGGCTTCTAAGGCCGAGCGTTTGCGACTTGGAGATAAATGGCACCACATTGTGCGATGCCGTTGCTCTAGTAACATTTACCAACACAGTGCTGCCTGGCGAATCACCTGCAGACTTTGTATTGGACCACACCGTACTTGAGTTTGTTAGTATGGATGAAACCAAGGTTAACCTTCTATTGATAGAGCTCGGGGAGAAATGCAATGAGCTGTTTATCAATGTAACTGATATCATCAACAAAACAATACCTAACATAGAGCATAAGGGAGTTCCGCTGTCAGAAATGACTTTATGCGATGATGTTGAAATCAATGGCTTAAGCCTGTGCGATGCCAATTTAGTATTGATAAACGATAGCGACATCCTTGATGTGGTGCTAAATGGGGATGTTGTAGGCCAGATGGATTTAAGGGCCCTCCTCACAAACCTCGTCTTTGCCTTAACTTATGATGTAGGTGGAGAAACATTCAATGATGCGACTGGAACAATAGGGGACATATTGGACCTGAGGGAAGTAAGGCTTGGCTCTTCCAACCTTCTCGATAACGTGCTCCTTTCTTCCAATTCCATAAGGAATAGCGAAGTTGATGTGCTGACAAGGCTATTTATGGATTACTCAATAGGCACCCTCTCGAAACCGCAAAGGACTCTAACATTCGACAATAAGAAGGCAATTGAAGTGTTGGATATAACATTAAACTCTTATGACCAATTCAACCTGGATTGCGCTATAGCGAAGGAGATTCAGAGCAAGGTAGATTTGGAGGGCACTGAAATTGATTCTCCGATAAGCAAGGTTGAGTTGTGCGATGTGTTTGGCATTCCTACACCCTTAAGCAATGCGCAATTTGGAATCAGCTCCTACTCACCGCCTATTGGAAGTCTTAAGGAGGGCAGCCTAACGGTTAATCTTAACAGCGTAGAGTTTAGCGATTTCACTCTTGAAACGCTGTATAACCTTACTGAGTTCGATTCAGAAACATGTGATATTCACAACAATGAATTTACGGATGCAGCTGTATCAATCAATTGCGAATTAAGCGCAACGGGAAATAACTTCTTTGGCAAGGACCTTAGCGATGGCGGTGACTTAATCCTTGGGTCGCCTGGCGCATTAGTAGTAGCTGTACCGGATGATGACGATAAAGTTGAAATATCCGGAAACAGGTTTAATTTCAACCACATGGGAGGCCCTGGATTGGTGGGCGCAGCAGAAGTTGATGTATCTAAAAACGATTTCGTGGACCCATTGTTTAACGCACAATACATAACTGATTCCAGGAATTATCTGGAGCAGTTCATTGTAAAAGAGAACCTCGACACTGTAGATATAAACGACAACGTGCTTGTTGATAGAGTTGAAAGCAGGATAAGCAGGGATGAAGCCAAGGAGCTCGCTAATACCGCTGACAAATACAATCTTGTTGACGACAGGTATGCGGATTTAGCTTCGGATAGGTCAGAAATAGCAGAGCTTAATAGGGCATTAAGCCAGCTTAATGATATAGACATTGAAAGCATCCAGCTGACAAATGAAATTGCCGATATGTTTGGCATAGATATATCGAGAGTTGAAACATTGCTTAATAGGGAATTAACACCGATAGATATTTCAAACCTCGATGTGGATAACACCCTAAATATAGAGAGGAATTACTACAGGGGCTTTAACAGTGTTAGGGCATATTTGCCCGAGCTAATAATCCCGGGAAATCTCAACTTTGCTACAGAGACCTCAGTGTTTATTTATCCAAAGAAGCGCGTATCCTTCGTTGGCAACGCCATCGTTGACAATCCGCCTATAAAAATAAAATCAAAAGAGGCGATTGACATCTCTAAGGTATTATTGCTGAATAACTTCAGGGCTGGCTGTGAAATTGATGATGCAGCCGGCATGAGAAACTGCGCCGATGTTGAGTTATCAACCATGGCGGAACCGCCAGAGATTTCAGGTGCAACCGCTGCGTCATTGGATAGGGATGAGGATACTGTGCCTAACCATGTTGACAACTGCCCATTCACCCCAAATACTGGCCAGGAAGACACGGACTTTGACACTTTAGGGGATATGTGCGATAACTGCGATGATTTCAACCCTGACCAGTTTGACAGGGACCTTGATGGGATTGGAGATGTATGTGATAATGATAGGGATGGCGACGGCATTGCCAATCCGGCAGATGCCTGCCCAAATGCCTTCGATCCGGGCAATTCAGCGGAAATATGCAGTGGTTGTGTTGATTTGGATGCAGATACATTCTACGCCTTTGATGCGGATGAATGCACTGGGGGCAATGACTGTGATGACAGCAACGCAGCAGCAAACATCTTTAGATTGGAGGCATGCAATAATCTGGATGACAATTGTAACGGCCAAACTGACGAATCCGTGCTCCAGAGATGCGGTGCTAGCGATGTAGGAGAATGTACTTTTGGAGTTGAAGCTTGCTCAGCAGGAAGCTACATTGGATGCACTGCAATATTGCCCACTGCAGAGGTTTGCGATGGCTTGGATAATGATTGCGATGCAATAGTGGATGAAGGGATTGCTCCACAGCAGTGCGAAGTTACTGATGCTGGAGAATGCAGATTTGGATTAAGGAGCTGTGAAGGAGGCGCATTCAGTTCTTGTGTGGGCAACATTGATCCAGTAGCAGAGATATGCGATAGCCTTGACAATGATTGTGATGGGCAAGCAGATGAAAGCGCTGCAGGCGGAGACCTTACAGAGGTTTGTGGCACAGATGTAGGCGCATGCCAAACTGGCGTGAGAACGTGCTCTGCAGGAGGATTTGGAGTATGTGTGGGAGAAATTGCTCCCGTAGGGGAGACATCCTTGGCCTGCAACAACATAGATGATAACTGCAATGGAGTAATAGACGATGGTTATGATAGGGATGATGATGGCTTTACGAGCTGTGATACGCCAAAACCAGACTGCAACGACAACGATCGGTCAATTAATCCGGATGCGCCTGAAAGATGCAACGATGGCATAGACAACAACTGTGATGGCAAAGTAGACTTTGGCGATACAGTTAACTGCCCTGCTGCCGATAAGGTATCTGTTGAGCTGCACACAATAGACCAGGCAAAAACTAATTATTGCGGTGCAGGAAGGGGCAGCTGCAAGGAGCCGATACAAGGTGCTAGGGTAAAAGTCTTTGACAGGGATAACGCTGACTTCCAGAGCGCGTTCACCAAGAATCCAAGCGGCACTTTATACGATGTGGTCTATGAGTCTGACATTGGCTTGATTGGCAGCTGCATTACTGACAGCAGCGGCAGTTGCCTTGCAGTGGAGCAAGGTGCTGGCACTTACCTAGTTATAATCAAATATGTAGACGAGGAAACAAACTCAAATATATATGTAGGCAGGCCAAAGTCCCCATCTGACTTCGTTGATGTGAATGGCGACGGCAAAAGGGATATGGCAACAAAAGAAATACAAATAATTAAAGTCCTCGAAAAGGGCGGCAGGATTACCTTTAGGGGAGGAAGCAAAATCGTTGTTACAGGCTCAGAATTAGTGGTTATTTCAGCTGATAATGTGATTTGGATGAATGACAGGGAAGTTTATCCGTTCATATTCACTTCAGATGCTGACTGGACTGTGGATGTCTGCATGCAAATACCTGCGGGCTACCGAATAGAAGGTGTGCTGGATGAGAATGGAAACGTAGTAACTACGGCAAATTGCGCGCAAACGTTTGTATCCGGCGAGGCTAAAGTAGTTATTTTCTCAGTAGTTGAAGTAGGCAGTCCGGAGCCTAATTTCGGATTCACATTAACTACAAAGCATAATGGAAAAACTCAAACGGCAAAGGGGACAATAAATGGCATAAGGCAAAAAACGAAAACCCAATTGCAAAAGCAAATATCAACTAAAGTTAAGGCAGCTAAACAGGAAATAGCTAATCGCCAAGCAAAAAGCCAAACAAAAGAGACAGCTTCTCCACTAACCTCCAGAGCAGTAATCTCCAGGGCAGCAATGAGTTCAGCAACAGCATCAGAGCCTGTTGCGCCAAATGGAAATCTGACTTTCATATTCGCAATTTCTTCTATAGCCCTGCTTGTGTTATTGCTGGCAGTTATATATATCTACAAGGAAAGGGCAGCAAGATAAGCATTTTATGCAGCACAATCGATGAATAACAACCCTTTTAAATACGCAGATTGAGACTCTTAGCAATGCTGGAGAGATACGTCAGATTTGTTGAGAAGCATGCAAAATTATTGCTTTTCTTAGTCTTTCTTGTAACTTTGTTCTTCATTTTCAGCCTTAAGGATTTGTCTTTTGACTCGGGTTCTGAAAGATTTGTGCCGCCTGACGTTCTGGAAAAACATAAGGAAATCATGGATGCATTCAACATGAGCAGCAGGCCTTTCTATGTGTTGGTTACAGGAAAAAACATAAGTGTGCTCTCACTAGAAGCACTAAAAGAGGAATATACTCTTTCAAAAGCATTGGAATCCGAATTTGGCATTAAAATAATTAACATTGCCTACTTATTCGACTTTCTTTTAAGGCAGGAAAAAAACGAGACCCTGCTCCAGCAGGAAAGCTGGGTAAATGTGAGCCAGACTTTTAAGAGCGCTTTGGACGAAGTCAGAAGCATCAAGCCCTTAAAGCAGCAATTCAAGGAATTCTCATATCAGCTTTTGTCAAACGACCTGGATAAAAGGGAGCTATTTTCTCCTGCAATTCTAAGAAGAACCCTCTCTGCAAACAAAACATTGTTCATTGTGTTGCCTGAAGAAGTTTATGATGAGAAAGAGATGCTGCAATTGAGCCTGAATATGCGGGATTTTCTCTCTGGCAAAAGCTTTGATTATATTGATGCAAAGGCATTCTCAGATCTGTACCTTATTTACGAATCAGACTCGTATATGCGGAACGAAGCCTTTTACCTCGGAATCTTAATGTTTCTGATAATCGCTTTTATTTTGTTTCTCTACCTCAGGCGTATTTCTTATGTCATGATTCCGTTGATTATCATAGGGGTCTCTCTGGTTTGGACTTTTGGCACTGCAGCCTTTTTAGGAATAGAGCTTACGTTTCTTGGGACTCTTATCGCCCCTGTATTAATTGGAGCCGGAGTGGATTACTCTGTGCACTTTATTAGAAGGTATACCGAAGAAAGGAAAACAAAGGAAAGCACTCAGGCATTTAGCATTACTCTGGCGCACACCGGAAAAGCCACATTCATGACCGCCGTTATAACAGCTATTTCTTTTGGGTCAAACTTTTTCTCCACACTTCCTCCGCTGAAAGATTTTGGCATAATTACCGCTGTTGGAATTCTATATGCGTTTATTTTAACCATAGTTCTTCAGCAAGCGCTAATGAGCCTTGTCGAAAGGCCAAAAGAGCTTGTGTTTGCAGCAAGGGAAAATCCGTGGTCAAAGAATATTCTAAAATTTACCTTGGAGCATTATAAGGGAATATTGCTTGTTACTGTTTTAATTAGCCTTGTCAGCGGATATTATGCCCTGCAGATAAACAGCTATTTTGACTTTGAAGCTTCGATATCGCAGGAAATTGAATCAAGGAAAACAATCAAGGATATTCGGGATAATTTTCCCTTCGAATTGCAGATTGGGGCGCTGGTGAGAAATGCAGACGACCCTTTTCTCTTTGAGAAAATTTACAGTTTTGAAGAAGAAATGAAAAAAAGCCCTTATGTAATCCAAATAGATGGCAGCATAAAAACAGACAACATAAGGAGGGCACTGAAGATGGTATTTGGCTATAACGAAAGCCTTGCTGAAAAATTCGAATTTAACCTGGAAGGAATCCCCACAACTGTAAATCGGACTCTCGTCCTGGATTTATATCAAGATATTTATTCCAGCAATACAGCAATTAACCCCCTTTTCAACCTAAGCACCTCTAATTTAATCCATACAGTCCTGCAAAGAACAGATTCCGATAATTACAGCACAGTTATTGTAGCGAAAATGGTGATTCCAAATACGGAGGCCTTAGAAAAGGGGGTGAGTAATTTTACAAATTCCCTGGATATAGCAAAAATACAGGTGGAGGATTTTTTTGGCTGGGCTTATTATGCATTTACAATTGATGAAAACATTGCTGAAAGCAACCAAAAATCAGTGTTTTTCTCAATCCTGACCATATTCGTGGTTCTTCTGCCAGTTTACAGAAAAGTTAGAGAAATAGTGTACCTTATGCTGCCAATCTTGATTACCATACTCTGGACCATAGGGGCATTGTCAATCCTGGGCATTGCCTTAAACCCTGCAAATGCGATGGTGGCAGTAATGATAATTGGGTTGGGCTTGGATTATAACATCCACATAGTTGAAAGATACAAAGAAGAAAGGCAGAAATTTTCAAAACTGGAAGCGTTGGAAAACACGTTAAGCCAATCCGGCTCGGCAATATTTTTTTCTGCCTTGACAACGGTTGCCGCATTTGCAGTAATAGCCATCTCCAGAATCCCAATAACAAGGGAGTTCGGCCTAATACTCCTGATAGCAATAACCGCTGGCTTTTTGTTCAGCTCCATAATCACGCCTATTTTGCTGTATAGGTGGGATCTGGAATAGTGCTGTTTTGTCAAAGAATCAGGGAGACAATCCTTTTTCCTTTATTATTCTATCAATCTTTTTGATGATGCCGTTATGGAAATCCAATATTTCCTTGGCTTCCTCGACGCTGACGGTTTGGCCGTAATACTTTGAGCCGTTTCTTTTGTATCTGAACCTATCGAGCGTTTCCAGCATTTGTATATTAAAATTGAATTTTGCAAGATAGGCAAACGAAGCCTGATGGGAGTAGGATTTATAACCTTCTATTGCTAAAACTGCGTCTGCAAAATCCCTAAGCGCGTCATAGACATTCTCAAAGACGATTTTTGGGTAGTTCTGGGTCAACAGTGACTTCGAGTCCTTGATTCTGCTATTCATATCCCTAACAAGTGATTTTGCTAAAGCTAAATCGGGCGCTGCCTTTTTTACTTCGCCAATCTCAAGGTAATAGTCAAAAGGTTTCATAATCAAGGTAACCAAACAGTACAACCCCGTTTATTAGGTTGGTATAGAGCTCTTTTGGAATCTTTCCGTTCTGAACCAGCAGGATATGAATGCCCCTATTTAACATTTTCTCAAATATTTTCGTACTAACCGAATATTTTTCGGAAGTTACTACTGCAATATCTATGTCGCTTTTCAAGACATCCTCTCCTCGAGAGTAACTTCCAAATAGGATTATGGCTTTCGGGTTGTAGTGCTTTCTCAAAAAGTCTATTACCCCGGAATCATAGACTTTTTCCAAGTTATGCAACCTTTTTTTTGCGAGAAAATGCGGGTTTTCTAGGTTTGGCGTAATTTCCACAATATGCTTCTTAACTTCCCTTTTAACCAGGCTTTCCTTTTCCAGCTCCTCAAGGGCATTAAGGACGCTGTTAGGGTTTACATGGATTTCCCTTGCAAGCTCCCTTATATAGAATTTCCTGGAGGGATTGTCAAAAATCCTTGAGATTATTTTCTGTTTTACATTCATTTTATACAATTGTATAATATTTTATACAATTGTATATTTAAATGTTTCTATTTCCCAAACCTGAACACATAATAAGTCATAAGGCCAAGATGGGCTTTTTTCTTGCTTGCCTGCTTGAATTTGAAGCCTGCTGACTCGACCATTTTCTTCCATTCATTGTAAGTTTGGAAAGTAAAGTAAAGATGTGGCTTCTGCTTCCAGAAATTATGCGCAATGTCATTCAGGCTTAGCATAATTCTTCCCAGTCCTGTCACATATGTCTCCTCTGAAAGAATAAATTCTCCTCCGCCTTTTGTCACGCGATAGATTTCGTTTAATTGAGATGGAACGTCATTGTTGTGGTGCAATGCGCCAATTGCAAAGACATAATCGAAAACGTTGTCATGGAAGGGCAATTTTAAGACGTCGCCCTGAACAAAATCAGAGTTGTTTTGGGTAATTATCCTATCAATCCCTACAATTTTGGCATCAGGATTTCTTTCTGAGATAACCTCTCCAACTCTTAAATCACCACACCCAAAATCAAGTATTAGCCCTGAAACATCACCCGGAAAAACATCAGACGCCCTTCTGTCTGCTTTACTTTCCCTTATGCGGAGATAAAAGGGGTTTGAAGCTACTAAACTGTACAGGCTCATTAGAAAAGGTAATTGAAATTAAGCTAAAAAGCTATTCCTTCGGCGCTTCCGGCCTTATCTTGGGCAACGGTATTGGCGGAGGCAGATTTACATCCTGGCTTAGGATTAATGCCTGAACATTGCATTTTGTAAGAACCGTGTTAAGAATTTCCGTCATTATCTCCTTAGGCACTCTCTTGTCTTTCTTCCAGCCCTCCATTATTTCTTTGGAGCGCTTAGGGTCGGACATGAACATTGTTGAGCCGCCAAGCATAATGCTTCCAATCTCGGGGTCGTATTTTGAGGTGAATTCAAAAGAAAATTTCAGCGTATTCTGCTTTTCTTTCCCGAATGTAACATCCTGCGGCTCTATGTTTACAATAGAAACATTATTGCTTATATTGATTTTTCCGCCTTTTCCTATGTCCGATTTAGTGACATTAATCTTGTTGAATCCAAACCCGACTACTGCCATGAAACCACCTCTGATGCAGGTAATTAGCGTTGTTTAAAAAGATTTGTGTGGTAGGATGCAAGAGCTTATTTCATTTCAATATTCAAAACACTCCTATTTGCCTCACTTTGGACTACCTTCTCAAAGTCCGAAAATTCTACAGTTGTTGCGAGAAAAACCCTGCCAAATAAGTCAGTGTTAGCATACTTATAGGCGCAACTCTCATTACCATTTTCAGCATGAGCATATTTTCGTTGGCCATTCACGATAACCAGAGCAACTTTGCCATGAGTTATTGGATCATCGCAATATTCGCAAGGGTGATACATTTTTTCTGCCATTTTTTGTGTGTTGCCAAGCCTTCTTTTTAAAGATTTCGTTATTCATTAATTTAAAACTTGTATATGCATTTCACAACAGCCTCCCCATTCCTCTTAAGGCTGGAACTTATAGCTAAAAATTCAAGAGTCGGGGCAGAAGCACACTCCGAAGGCTCGCCACGTTTTGCACAATACATAACGGAAGATAGCTTCATAGCACCTTGCGAGATGACCTTATATTCACGAAACCCTTTAACCACATCTTCTATCCCTTTTGCAATCTCCTCATCAATTGTAAAAGAAAGAACTTCAAATTCACCTCCTCCTTTTGTAACCATGTGCCATAGCATATCTCTTAATACAGGTTCACACATGTCCAAATCGTCTAAGTTTGCCAAGCCCGAGTAATTTTTGGCCTTTTCACCGACAAGAACTCCAAAATATGGGGGGAGTATCTTTGTGAATAGCTTACCATACTTATCATGGTCGTTTATTACAGCGTAGCACCTTGGCGGAATTACCAAAGCCCCGCGAAAAGTCCACAAATCTTTTTGATACGGGACCTCAATTAACTTAAGACCACCACTTTGATTCGCTTCTAAATTTACAGTATCTTCCATTCAGTGAGGTGGCGACTTAGTGTTTATAAACATTCCCTCAAGATTGTGTTTCGGAAATATGCATTGTTCGGAATAATGTATTTAAATAAACTTAAACTCATACCCCCCATGGAGCCCGCACGCAGCCTAAAAAACGTGGAATTGGAGGATATTCGCAGAAGGCTAAGCTATATGGGCGATGACCCGGAAACTATCGAAGACAAGATAAGGGAAGCGGAAAGAGCGGAAACATTGTATAATGAGGCTTTTAGGTTAAGGCACGGGGAGAACGGCTTAAGTATTGGTAAAATAAGCAAAAGGTTAAACGTTTCATATGGAACAGTTTGGGGCTGGTTGTATGGCGGAGCGAAACCTGCCGGATTAAAGGGGGTAACCCCAACTTTCAATATTCCTCAAGGCAAATCTGCGGAGTTTGCATATGTCTTGGGGGTATACGCTGATGTTGCCCAATGCGGAAAGGATTGCGGATATTTTAAGAGCAAAAAAAGCGGAGGTTTTTTGGTGCACAGCAAAACTGAGGCGCACCTGCACCCTTTAAAGGAGTCTCTTGAATCCATATTAAACAGCAAGGCGGATATTAAAGAAGAACAAAGGAAGGGTGGCAATTATAGGTTTCTGCGTTTCCCTTATGAGCTCCGGAGATATTTGAGCTTTATGTCCGATAAAAACCAGAATGTTATATGGGAACACCTTTTTTCGGATGAAGAAAAGATTTCTTTTATTAACGGATTTTTGGATTACCGTGGAGAATTTGGCGAAAAACCCGCCCCATTTGTATTAATAGAAAAGCAGAATGGTTATTCTTTAATTGAGGATATTGGCCTGCTCTTTTCATCGCTTGGCATAATACCCTCCATTCATTATAAAACGATGCTTTGCATCCTGGATAGTGGCGATATTCATAAGCTGGTTAAATACAGGCCAGCCGATGCAAGGGCTCAAAAGTTAGGGGACATCACCCCTGCACCAACCCCGGAACAAGATGCTATCGGGGTTTTCTCAAGATTTCAAGAGCTCCATGGAGCTAATGGCAAGATGCCTTTGTATAGGATTGCAAAATTACTGGACGTCAATTATAGCACTATAGCAAACTGGAACAAGGGTGCCCTGCCACATAGGGTCCGCAATTATCGAAGATTATTGGAAATAAGAAAAAGTAGGGGGGATGTTGATGTAATTGGCTTTGTTTATAGGAATATCAAACAGGATTCAGAATTTGCAAGGGATGTGGCATTAAGAAGAAGCCATAATGAAGTACTCAACAGCTACAATCAGATTCTAAGGGATGCTGAGCCAAGGGCCCACCCAGAACTGATATATTTAGGGGGTGAAAAATTGAAGAAGGCAATAACTCAATTAAAACGGCAAAAAGCAGTTGCCAAAATAGAAGCAGTACAAGAAGATAAAGTTGATAAAACCGAAGCAAGGCGCTATGAAGGTGGAGCAGATGAAACCCAGGGCAGGCTAAAACTCATAAGAGAAGCTCACCAAAAGTACTTGTTAAATAAAGCATCCCGGGAGCTGCCCCAAGTTTCATTAGGCCCGCCCTTAAAAAGCGATGAAATACTTGCATATGCTAAAGTTATTGCAGGGGATGGGTTAAGGGTTTCTTCAAACGGGGGAGATAGGCTTAACGAAGTCATAAACACATACATCCGTTCCAATGATTATTTTACTCCAAACGAGGCTTATTTGTTTGTGTCAGAATTGTTATGCATTAGGACAAGGAATGGTAGCCATAAAGACATAAAAACAGGCATGAAATCGCTAGAGGCAGTAATGAACAGGAAAGAATTTGATAGTTATTTTTATCGCAACGGAAATGGAGTGTACTATGAGAAACTTGCAAAAGGGGAAATATTGTCAAAACTTTCAGGGCTTCTCTCAAATTCAGATAATGGTTCAAAAATATATGGCATTAACAATCCAAATTCCGATTATACATTCGCTGAGGGGGGAATAGAACTTTTTGCTGATGACGAATCAGATGGCGCATCTTTATTGGGCGCTGCCGATGGAAAAGACAAAGTAGCCGATGCCAATGTTAGGCAGGAAGATAGGGGAAATCGAAAATTATACTGGGCAGCAATACGGGAAAAAGACGAGGGACCGCCAGGAAATAACGAATTTTATGCCACTCCCGGAGAGGAGGCGAAAGGAATTAATAAACTGTTAGGCCATCTTCTAATGTACGCTGTAAGAGAACTGGATGGAGATAACTTAACTAAAAGGGAAGATGCACGTGAATGGTTTGAGAGTACTGATGAAAAATTTCTTTTTTCGTTCTTGAATATTTGCGATTACCTAGACCTTAACCCTGATTACGTTAAGAAGCAAATATATAGCCCTTCGAGGGGAAACCTCCGTTTTGTAGATTAGAAGGTTTTTCCAGGCAAACATTAAAAAATACGCTTTATTACTCCATCTTCCCATGAAATACAAACTCGTCTGCTTTGATGTTGACGGCACGCTAATAGACGGAGTTGAATTCAGCTGGACTCATCTACATAATTACTTCAATGTCGATATTAAAGATTTGCGAATCGCCATAAATCGAATTAAGTCTAAATCTTTATATACTTAAAACTACTACCTAACAGTAAGGAAATCCTTTTGGAAATCCCATGTCAAAATGATTGATTCTGCAAGAAAACATCTGGAAGAGGGCATTTCTAGAATTATTAATACTGATTCCATTGACAAAAAAATCGAAGATACTGCATCGTTATATGTCGAATGCTTTGAAATGGAATTAGAGAAAATCAAGAAATTCGGGCAGCAGGAGAGGGTCTCTTATATTACCGGGCTAAGAAATGGGAGGCTTCAGGGCACAGACAAAGGATTAAGGGAGGCTAGAAAAAGGACAAATGAAAAAGTTTCTTCTTTGCTTAATGCGCTGTACGATGGTGCAAAAAATATGGAAGAGGAACCGAAGCGAGAGATTTATGCACCAGTCAATAAAATAAGGGGGATGCTGATGCTGCGCGAATCCATCACAGGAGGGAAGGAAAGCCCTATTGAGAAAGACCTGGAGAAACGCATTCCTGAGATTTCGGTAAAATCACAGGGAAAACATGCCGATGTCAGATACCTCACTGATTTGTACACAGCGTGCTATTCAGACTGCTTTGGCAATGCAATAGAAAGCATCAGGGCCATGGCTGAAGTAAACCAAAAAGCCGTTTATGACATAGGCGAATCATTCGGCCGGGTACAATATTTCTTCAAAGAGAGGAATAGTGCAATGCTAAGCTTATCTGAACAGATAAAACAATTGCTCACCGAAGTTGATGTCGCAGTCAGAAACCTTCAGCCTGAACAAAAACAAAAAATTTACATGGCGACAAACAGCATCAGGCTAGCCCTAAGCCCTGATAAATATTGGCCGGTAAGCAGACAATAAGGCTTAAAAGCCAAACGCCTATTCATTTCCCATGAAATACAAACTCGTCTGCTTTGATGTTGACGGCACGCTAATAGGCGGAGTTGAATTCAGCTGGACCCACCTCCATAATTATTTTAGGGTTGATTTGAGGGAACGTGAAGACTGGAAGGAAAGATTCTATAAGGGGAAGATAACCTACCTTGAGTGGGCACTGCATGACATAGGAATGTGGATTGAGAAGGGAGCAAAGAAGGGGGATTTTCTAAAGGCAATCTCTGTATTCAGTTTAATGCCTGGCGCCAGGGAGACTCTTACCGAGCTGAAGAAAAAAGGCGTAAAGCTTGCAATTATATCCGGCTCTCTTGACTTTATCTTGGAGCATTTCATACCAGACTACAAAGAGATATTTGATGATGTTTTCATAAGCAGGCTTATTTTCGGAAAAGACGGCAAAATAAAAGAGGTCAAGGCAACGCAGTATGACCAGGACAGGAAGGCAGACGCTTTAAGGCTTGTTGCAAAGAAGCATGGCTTTTCATTGAAGGAATGCGCATTTGTGGGCGACCATGAGAATGACATCGAGATAATGAAAATTGTGGGCAAGGGAATTGCGTTTGACTGCAAATCAGATGAGCTGAGAAAGATAGCGGATGTTGTTGTTAAGAAGAAGGATTTGAGGGAGGTGCTGAAGCATTTGAGCTAAATTCGTGTATGATTTTTTGGAAAAATTTATATAAACTAACTGTTATGCGGGTTTTATGCTGAAAGTTATATTTGACACAAACATTTATGGGTTCTTGCTTAAAGAGGTGGATGCTACTGAGATTGAAAGAAAAATAAGCCAGGATAAGGAATTTGTTGTATATGGCTATCCATTGATAAGGAAGGAGATTCGAGACATACCAAAAGTCACTAAGCTCAGCAAAAAGACTAGAATTCTTTTGTTGGGCCTTTACGACAGAATAACTGGCAACCATTTTCTTGAACATTCCATAAGGATTACCAGTCTAGCTAGAAAATACTACGATTACTACAGAAAACTTGGGGGAGTCTATGGGTGGGATACATCTGTTCGAGTTGATTTTATGATAGTTGCATGTGCAAGTTTTCATGGGCTTGATATTGTATACTCTGCAGATAGCAAAACACTTCTTGGAAAGCATGCTTTGAAAGCTTATAAGCACATAAACCTAAGGGAGAATTGCAGAACACCCAATTTTCTGGAATATGAAGACCTGCTTGGAAAACTCAGAAGCCTAGTTTAATTTATGAACAGAAGTTGATGCTTTAATGAACCTGTTGATTTCCCTAACAAAATCCGGGTCTTTCTGGGCCTCCATTATAGCATCCAACAATTCTTTCTGCGTCATACGGGGTATAGAAGATATGCCCCTATTTAAAATTTTGCCTGCTAAGGATAGATTTGAGGGAGGTGCTTGGGCACTTGGGCTGATGGGTTCGCAAAGATTTAAATGCAACCCCTATTGAAAAAGGTAAGGGATGACAAACAAAATCATAAAAACCATTCAAATTATAAGGGATGCAATTCTTGTTCCTCTTTTGCCCCTCGCAGTTTTTGTAATACCAACCACTACAAAAGGTGCACCTATGGGAGATGCTCAAAAAATGATAGTTATCCTATTTGGAGCCATAGCCTTTCTTCTGCTTTTGGATTTAATCTTTGCCATAATCAAGAAAGCATTTTGGTTTCAGAAAACAATTAACGGCTTAACACTCATCCCCATGTTTATTATAACTGGATTTGGGATTGGCGGGGGAAACATAGCGGTGATTGTCATTGGGTCGCTGTTTATGTTGCTTAGCATTGTAATGCTAATCGGAGTTAAAAAACAGTAAATATTTTAAAGCCAGTTTCGCTACCCTTCAATCATGGAAATAGCAAATTTACAGCAAAGGGTAAGGGAAAACTTCTACCTCAGCGGAACCAGGATTGCAGGAGTAATGGAAGGGCGGGAGCCGTACGAATGCAAAGTCAAGAACGCTTGCTCTGAAATCGAGATTGAAGGGGATTTGGCACTGCACCACCGGCTTTCCATCGGACCCGACCACGTTCTTGTCTGCAAGACACCTCTTCCTGCAGAGGTTTTAAATGGCATTAATGGGCTCCTGTATAGCCAAGCAGGCAATCTTACAAATCAAGGGATAGAAGAGCTTAAGGCCATGGCTGGACTTACTGCAACTACTTATATTCTAATTTATCAAACTTCGCAAAGGACAAGCATAGTAATGTCTTATTCGCCTGTCACAAGGGCGCATAAAAATCTCGAAAAGGTTGCAGGATTCAAAAGCTACGAAGCCGTTTCAGTCCATCCGGTTGAAAGGAAAAAGGAGGACGATGATGTGCTCCGCGCCCTTATCGATTCCGTAGCTTCAAAGCCATTTTTTTCCGTGGCAAAAGAAGTTAAAAAAAGAAAAGGAATTCTAGAAAAGCGTCTTGGGGATTAACTTTAAATAATGGGCTGCTAATCCATTCATATGGCATTTTTAATAGATGTTCACTGCCATCTTGACCTTTGCGAAGATATAGATAGTGCTGTGGAAAGGGCAAAGGAAGCTGGAGTTTGCGCAATTATAGCAAACGGAACTAATCCTGAAAGCAATCTGAGAGTTCTTGAGCTTGCGAAGAAGTATGATATTGTCAAGGCAGCTTTGGGTATTTATCCCTTGGAAGGTCTGGAGTTAAGCGAGAATGCATTTGATGATTTGCTGAAGTTTATAGAAAAGCACAAAGACCAGATTATTGCCCTTGGAGAGGTTGGGGTCGATTACCACACCATAAAAGACAAAAACGAAGAGCAAAAGGAGAATTTCCTCAAGATAATACGGCTTTCAGAGAAGATAAAAAAGCCCATGATAGTTCACAGCAGAAAGGCAGAATCAGATGTTTTGGATATCCTTGAGAGCTCAAACGTGAAGAAGGCTGTAATGCACTGCTTTAATGGCAACATGAAGCTTGTCAAGAGGGCTGAAGATTTGGGGTATTATTTTTCCATACCAACAAATATTGTCTCTCTAAAGCATTTTCAGGAGGTTGTTGAGAGGGTGCAGATGGAAAGGATACTTACAGAAACTGATGCTCCATGGCTTTCCCCATTTAAGGGCGGGAAGAATGAGCCTGCTTTCGTGGCGGAAAGCATAAAAAAGATTGCAGAGACCAAGAAAATGACCCATGAAGAGATTGCAAACGTAGTGTACATGAATTATCAGAGGGTGTTCTAGGGCAGCTCCGGAAATCTTCCGGTTTTTTCTGGGAAGAGTTTATATTTATGAAAGTATAACCAACCTTATGAGCGAAATGATCTATGTTTTGATGGATACAGACACGTACATTGAGAGCTGTCTAAGCTCAGGCAATCCTTATAAGTTCAAGCATACCCAAGAAACCACTTTTGGAAAGCGTATTGACTTAGGCCTTTGGAAGGAAAAAACTTTTAGAGAGTTATTTGAGTATCTAACTGATCCAGCCCCCGATACTCTAAACCCTAGAGGTTATAGCGACCTAGAGTCTAAATGCATATTGGAGGTAAAAAGAAAGGTAGAAGATCTCCTTTCACACAGGGATGATGATTACTTCTTTCCGTTCTGTTTCTATTTTTCCCATATAAAAGAAACAGAAAAGGGGATACAATATTTCCACCATTGCGTGGAATTTGACGATAAAGTCAAGAAGTATTTTCCTGATGTTTTAGTCTCTAAGGATTTCGAGGTGGAAGAAAAGGGCGGAGGCCTATCACGTGTAAATGCAAAATACGCCAGGCTGGGACTGACACTGAAAATTCTAGGGTAAATGAGATTAGGCCATTTGTTTTCTTATGTTCAAAACAAATGAAACATTTAAATACGCTCATTGCTGTAATCTGTATATGGACCCCATTATTGAAAAAATTAAACGAGATCCAAAAGAGAGAGATATAATATGCTCGTCTATCGAAACTTGGAGAAATCATTGGTTCAAGTGCTCGCATGAAGAATCCCTCAAAGGGATAGACGGAAAAGTATACCAAGCGCATAATTGGATTTATGGGCGGGAAGTTAGGGTTTTTCGAATGGCCGAGGTTGATAAAAAGGTGGTTTCTTTTGTTGCTGCAGGAATTCAGGATTTAATCGGCCAGATAGGGTTGGGTTTCTCGGTTGCGGACTATGGCGTTGAAAGAAATGCGACTGAAGAGGTCATGCAGGCTATTCAGCCAGATGGCAGGGTCAGTGCTAGTAAACTGGGACAAATCTTAATTGCGGAAAGGTTCAGAAACCCGCAATATGGGGGAAGGCCTCATGCAGATGTAATAATAACCGACAGGTATTTGGTAAAGGAAACTGAAACGGACGACTGGGGCCAAAGCCAATTCAGATACGGTTACATAGTTCTTGGGCTTGCTGGAGATAGGCAAAAAGGGCTTGAATTCATCAGGCGTCTTGCAAAACATGAATCAGGGCACCTATTTAAGGGAGGGCATTACCAACATCATAATGAGCCACCCCTGACTATTCCAGGTTATAGGGACGTTTCGGATTGCAATATGTTATGGCGAGCCTCAACCGAATATACCTGTGAGAGGTGCGCTGATGCTATAACCTATTTTTGGAGAGGGCTTGAGGCAAAAACTGGAGAAAAATTTTTTAAGAAATAAATTATAGAAGAAATTTCACTTTACCTTGTTCAAAATCTCCCTGAGCACACCCGCAGAATTGTGCAATGCCGCCTGCTCTTCTTCGCTTAAGGGGAGCTGTATCCTTCTTTGGATTCCGCCTTTGCCAATTGCGCAGGGAACGCTCATGCATAAGTCTCCTTCATCATAGTAGTTTTCTATAAAGGTTGAGACCGGAAATACCCTTTTCTCGTCATGAAGGATTGACTGGACAATTTCTGCGATTACGAGGGCAATTGCAAAATAGGTTGCTCCCTTTCTGGAAATTATCTCATATGCAGCATTCTTTGTTTTCTTGAAGTCATCATCCAGCTTTGCCTTGTCATACGCCCAAGTATCTTTGATGTTTAACCCTGCTATCGTAGCTCCGCTTAAGACCGGGAATTCCGAATCACCATGCTCACCAAGTATATATGCATGAACACTCTGGGGGCTGACATTGAAATGCTCTGCAAGGTAATACCTATATCTAGCAGTGTCAAGTGTTGTTCCAGTTCCAAAAACTCTTTCGCGCGGAAAACCTGAATACTTCAATGCAAGGTAAGTCATTATATCAACAGGGTTTGAAACAATAAGAAATATGCTGTTTGGTGAGGATTTTGCAATCTTAGGTATCATATCATTGAAAATCCCAGAATTTTTTGATACCAAATCAAGCCTCGTTTCGCCTGGATTCTGGTGGGCACCAGCAGTTATTACCACTATTTCAGCGCCTGCACAGATGTCATAGGAATCTCCGAATGTTATTTTTACGCCAGGACTGAACTGCAGGCCGTGCTCCAAATCCATGGCATGCCCTTCTGCCTTTTCCCTGTGGGGGTCGAATATGGCAATTTCAGAGGCAGTTCTTTTTATGAACAGTGCATAGGCAGTAGTGGAGCCTACAAAGCCCGAACCTATGATAGCTACCTTTGACATTTTTCCTCTTTTTCTGGATTTATAGCTGCTTGTTTTTAAATCTCTTTTGGTTCCGGAAATTCTCTGGTTTTTCTCGGGTAAAATATATAAAGAGCATTTTTAACCTAACTGCCATGTTAAGCGGCAAAGAGTCAGAGGTGCTTTTGTACCTCCGGGAGGATGCAAGAAAAAGCCTTGCGGAGATATCAGGGGAGTCTGGAATTCCTGTAGCAACGGTGCATGGCATTGTCAGGAGGCTGAAAAAGAGGGGAATCATAATCAAATATGCGTCTCTCATGGATTTTCAAAGGATTGGATATAGCTTAAGGGTAATGATGGCTATAAAGACTGATAGAAAAGCTGAGGTAATGCGGCATTTGTCAAGGCACCCAAATGTAAACTCGCTTTCCAAGGCTGCTTCCGGGTGCGATTTCTGCATTGATGCCGTTTTCAGGCATTGCGGGGAGCTGGAACTATTCAAGGAAGGGCTTCAGAAGTTCAATATAACCTATATCGGAGAGCATAACATGGTTGAGGAGATAAAGGCAGAATCCTCTGTTTAGCTCCGGAAATCTTCCGGAATTTATGGGTTAAGGTTTTTTAAGGGGAGAAGTTTTCATTTCAGCCATGGAAAAGCCTTATACATACCTAAGTATACTCTTGTATACTGAGGTGAGCAATATGGCTGCAACTACGATTAAAATTTACGAAGAAACAAAACACGACTTGGACGAGTTTAGGGAATACAAAAACGAAAGTTACGACGAGGTCATTAAAAAAATCGTTTACATCGCAAAGGCCTCAAAAAAAGAGCCTAAGCTGAGCAAAGAAGCCATGGAATCCATAGAAAAGGCCCGGGCAAGAATAAGGGCAGGCAGATTTATTACCGAAGAGGAAGCCAGGAAGAGGCTTGGATTTTAATGTACGCGGTGTTTTTTGATGATAAGGCAATCGAATTTCTCGAAAAACTACCTAAAGAGTTAAGCAAAAGGATTTATACAATGAAATACCACCATTCTATCTGAATGGCGGTATGAGTTGTGCTCAAAAACCACCAGCTAAGGAATGGCGGTATTTCAAGTGTCAAAAACTCCGTATCGCTATATAATCATGCCACCAGTCTATTGACTGGTGGTTTTTGACAAGAAGACAGTTTCAGCCAAAGAGAATCCTTTTCATTTTTTTGAGCGGCTTGAAGGGCGGGGTGATTACAAGCTAAGAGTCGGAGACTACCGGGTAATAGCAGATATCAATCAAAAGGAAAGGATAATTGCAGTAACCCTTATAGGCCACAGGAAAAATATCTATCAGAAACTTTGAGTTGAATTTTGTCTCCGGAAATCTTCCGGTTTTTGAGGGGAAACGCTTATTAAAAGATTTTTCCTTCCTTTGTGCATGGATGAAGTGCCCTATATAGGAAAGCAGAAACGCGATTACAGGTTAGGCAAAGGACTGCTGATTGGTGGAACTGCACTGGCAATTATTGGCGCAATTGCTTACCATGACCTCAAGAAGGGCTATGACAGCGAAAATGCAGGCAGTTCTTCTGTTATCATAAGGGAAGCCCATGAATACAGGGAAAAGAGTCTTGACGAAAGGTTGAGGGACGCCCTGAACGAGCTTAACAGCAATCCAGAGGGCATGGAAAGGAATTATGGACTGCTTGCAGAAACCGTGGAGGGAAGATTGGAGGGCCATCCTGAATATGCAAATAGGCTGATTGTTTCCTCTCTTTCTGTTTTAAAGGACAATATCAGCCCGGAAGCATATGTAGCGATGTTCGAAGAGATAAAAAAGAAGGTAGAGGAGAACCCCGAATTGATGGACCATTTCGGTGAGAACGCAAATTCGTACATGGAGAAAAAAATCACCGATAAGCTTTATGGGAAGATGGGAAATGCCCTGCGTGACAGTGCAACAAGGCTAAAAGAAAAGGGAAGGAATCTGCTTGATGCCCTAACCAAGCCTAGGGAGGCAAAGTAAAATGTGCTGGGTTTATGTTAAGCGGTTTGTCTTCTATGGCGGGATTGCCGCAATAATCGCTGCGCCCATTGCTTACAAATACGGCTACAATAACGGCAAATTAGACTGCACAGTTGCGCAGTTTAATGAATCGAAACTGGAAAAAGTCGCTGACAACCAGTTCGGGGTTACAAATCCGGATGACAATAGGAGATATACCATTGATTTTCACAACAAGACCATAATTCCAAATCAGAAGAAACTTGAGGACATTTTCAGGAAGCAAGAGGTCAAATGAGGCAATGACAACCATTAACTGGGGGGATGAAAATGGAAGATCCAATAATAAAAAGGATAAAAGAAGAAGGGAGAAGTAAAAGGGCAAAAGCACCAGAGCAAAGAACTTTGACTGGAAGCATAGACCAGATTTTTTTGCCGGCAAGGGAAAATTCAGGCCAGTTGCAGAAGTTATACATGATTGGCAATCCGATCCATACGCTGAACCCCGATCAAACACCTTACGGAAGGCCCGGGCTGAAGGAGCTTGAGATTGCTGTGGAGAGGGTGAATGAGGGGCAAAAACAGCTGGAGGTCATAAAAAAGATAGAACGCTCTGAACTCTACAAGGGCATGATAACACTTTCTGACGGCCTCTTGGGGTTATTTGGAAGAAGGCCTGATAGGTTTAATGACATCTATGGGCTGTTTGAGCACCAGCAGCATAATGTCAGGGACTTAAATCACATACTGGCAGCCATGGGGCGCTCTTACGATGAGAATGTAAAGAATACAAGGGCAGACCTAGACGGCCTTTTGGTTAAGACTCAAAGGGAGATAGAAAGAAGAAAAGTTATGGAGCAGGATGAAATTCCTCCAGAGATTAGAAGATATGACAATGCCATTTCAGCCCTTAAGGACAAAGACAGGTACAAAGACCCCTCAAGTTATTTTAGCGCTTTGCAAGAGGTTATTGATGCAAAAAGGGTGAGCAGGCAGAAAAGGTTTGAGTTCATCACCACCTCGATGGGTGAAGAGCATCATTCTCTGCAGATAGACAAATTAATGATGCAGGAGGAGCTGTTTGAGACGATGCTTTACAGGGTTATGGAAATGGCGTTCAAGACCGAGCTTTATCAGGAAACCCTTGACCGCGACATTCCGCTCTGGAGATCTACGAGAGACCTCTTCGAGGCGGTTAAGGCAGTAAGCGGCTCCATGCTAATCCTTGAGAGCTACAACAGGGACCTTAACGAGACATACCTGAGGGCAATATCTGAGATTACAAGAATGGTTGATGGCCACAGAGGCGCAAGGCTCATAGAAAGCGCAAACCAAGACATGAGAAGGATGATAACTGATGTGAATGCAAGCTTTTACAGGAATGCTTCGCAATATGAGCAGAGAAAGTGATTGACTTAATTGTTCAAAAGCTAAAGTCCAGAGGGGCGTCAAGAAACCATAATCTTAACAGCCTTATATTGCAATCGCTGAAGGCCCAGAGAAGTCCAAGGCCGGAGTTTGACGTCAGCAGGTCAATAATTTATTCATTAAAACAGCAATTTAGGCCGCCATACAATTATCCGGCTTTTCCTGCGGAAACCGCATCTCTCGCCCAAGAACTTCAGCAGGATGCAATCAGGGAGCCCTTGCTCGATGTCAGCCAGATTGTTCCCAGCTATAACGTAATTGTGAATGACGAAAGTTTGCAGAATCCATTCATCATAAGCTCCTCGCTTGTTGAAATAATCAGGGAACACACTAACAACTATCAGTCCCAAGAGGATAAAGCTAAAGCGATATATGATTGGATGGAAGACAACATCGAGTATGGAAGGGACGGAAGATACGGATACAAGAACTCCAAAGAGACATTGGAAACGAAGGAAGGAATTTGCGGTGAAATGGCATTCCTCTACATTACGATGGCAAGGTGCTGCTCGCTCAGAAGCTCGTTTGTGGATGTGGAGGTGGATTTTAAGGGAAAAAGGGTTGAACACGGCTGTGCTATTGTGGATGCAGGCTACAGAGACGTCCTTGCCGACCCTGCATACCATCAATTTGACATTCAGCATAGGAGGTTCAGGGTGCTAAGCGACAGGGAAGTTCTCGAGATGTTCAATGAGTGGAGGGGGTAATGCTGCAAAGGGTAAATGCATTAGCCTTTAGACGATTCAATAAACCCATCAATAAGCCCAAACAGCTTTGAGTTGTCTTCCCTCTTAAACTTTCTCAAATTTTTTCTGTAGCTCTCCAGGTTTTGCAAAAACGCAGCTAAATCCCCCATTCCAATCTTTTCCCCCGATATGCCGTAACCCAGCTTCTCGACATAATAGCCATTGATTATCTGCTCAAACTGGTTTCCGATAACATTGCAGAATATCGGCTTCCCAAGGTAAATTGCCTCGCTTATCAATGTAAACCCGCCGTTTGTGATTACCGCCTTGCAGCTTGCAAAATCCCTGTAAAAATTCTTTTCATCAATCTGCTTGAATCTAATGTTCCCCTCTGTTGGACGTTCGCCAAGCCCGTAAACAACAAACTTTTCATCAATGCCTTTCAGCGCAGGCAGGAGTTCAATATTGCTCTGAGAAGTCTGGTAAACAAGCACGTGGCTTCCATATTTGGTCCTTAGGGCCCTTATATCATCGCGAAGTATCGGTGGCACGAAAAAAAGGTTTTTTGTTGTTATTTTGTTGAAGAAAAAGGTTGTTGCAATGTATATATCCACCCTTGGGGCAAAAAATTTAACCGCTCTCTTGGTAAAATTGAAAAACCACTTATGCCGCTTTTCTACTTCAATATTTGTGCCTATTAATGCATGCTGGTTGTCAATGCTTATTGTGGGAATTCTAAATATATTCGCCCAGTAGGTTATGCTCCCCTCAAAATCCGAAATTGCAATATCCGGCCTGTCCTTTATCATGTAATATGCAATCTTTGAGTTGTATAAGCTCATAAATGGAGTATGCAAAAAACCTAAAAGGAGGGAAAGAAAATGATTTGCCCTGTTGCGCAGGTAAATAAAATGGTAATACTGAAGATGATGCAAATCGTATTTTCCTTTAAAAAACTTATAGGCCTTTCCTCCTGCAAAAACCCTGACATCGTGCTTCTTCGACAGATGCTCCAAAATAGGCTTGCTCCTGATTGCATGCCCCATCCCCTCTCCGTTAATCCCGTAAAAAATCTTTGCCATGTTTCAAAACTTGAGAAAGTTCATTGTCTTTGCAACGTCTTTCGAGTCAACAACAAATAATGTGTCAGTCCAGCAGGATAAAAGCTCTATGATGTTAACATTGTTCTCCGAAAAAAGGGAAGTTAAGAAAGCCATCGTGCCCGGCGTGTTTTCAATCTCTTTAGTCGTTTTTATTGTAATAAGTGCAAGATTCTTAGTTTCTTTAATGATGTGCGAAATAAAAAAGTTTTTCACAAGCTCGCTGTACTTCTCCTGTATGAGGAGCGTATAATTATTTGAACCTTCTATAAGATAGAACTTATCCCTTTCCTTCATCACTTTTGACTGCAACGTGCCGACTTTCTCAAATCCTATCTCCTTGTCGAGAACATACACAATTATCCTGTTTTTAATCTCAAGCTCGGATTTTGACAAAAGGTCGCGTATTTTGTTTTCATGCGAAATCTCTTTCTCCAGCTTCTGGCTTAACCTCCGTGCAGCCACAAGGATAGCTTCCACAGAAGTCTTTTTCTCAATCTTCAGCTCCTTTGAAATCAGCCTTGCAAGAGAGGAGTAATTAATCAGCCCCTTCTTCAGGCAGCTTTTAACATCGTGGTGCTCCATTACGTACTTGTTCGTCAGCTCTGCTGTTGTTTCTGCCATGGAGGGAGGTATTAACAAAGAATATATAAATATTACTAAAATGTCCTAAAAAAGACAGATATGTTTAAATGTATTATGATATGCACCGGCTGGGACTTTCGACATATGAGCGATTTGGGGGATACGAGCGAAGCGAAGTATCCTCCGATTCTCTTTGCTCATTTCTCGGATACGAGAAATGTTTCGAACCCAGGCCAAAAGCTTGGAAGGCTTCTATCCTACCGCTAGACTACCGGTGCATGAAGGGAAAGAAAAAGGGGCGATTTAAAAAGCAATCGATTTTAACTAACTTAGACAACTATTTACTCTAAACTATATACTCTAGAATAGATTTATTTATACACCTCTTTCTTTACTGAAAGGATGCATGGGAAGAAAAAGGATTTTAACCGAAACAGACGAGCAAGTCAAAGAAACGCTGGAAAGGATTGACGAGTTAATCGAAAGAAACAAGAGATTACCCCTTCTATTTTGATTTTTTACAGAAACAAGGCAGACTACATTAAAAAACTCCTCAAATTCCCCAAAAACCTCCCAAAATCCTCTGCCTTGACATTGGCTCCGCATGCATTCTCATGCCCTCCCCCATAGCCCTCTATTCCAACAAGCGATTTCTGGAGAGCATTAAGTATCGGCTTGCTGCTTCTCAGGCTCATTCTTATTTCGCCGCTCTTCTCCCTTCCGACGATAACAATTTTTTTGGGATATCTGTACAGCAACTCATTCGACAATTCGCTGGTAAAGCTCCATTTGTCCGCCTGATAGGTAAAGACAATAAATTTGTCCTTTCCAGCCTTCTTTTTCGCTTCCTGAAGCAGATCTTCATATTTCTTTTCAATATCTTCATATCTATTCTTTAAGAACTTAGACTGTGCGGTATTCGCCTCCAAAATCTCCTCAGGCCCGGAAATCCTTGAAAGCACTTTCACAGAGACCATGACATCTTTTGTTGGCCCCTTCAGAAGAAAAGAAAATATCCTTGCTATCCTCCCAATTTTAGTGTCGAACAATGCCTTTCCCGGACTAATCTTTCCAATTTTGAAATCTGGATATTCTTTGTTAAATTCCACAATAAAGTTAGGTATATGCCAGTCCCCTACTGTTCCTACAGCCCCAATCCACGCATCCTGCTTTACTGCATTATAGCAAATGCTTGATGTCGGGTCATTCGAAGCAGGGCTTTTAATCATGGGATTGATGCATGTTACCCTATTCAGCTCAATAGGCTGATGATGGTCAATCCATACAATTGGGACATTTACCCTCTCAACAAACTCCTCAAGCACAACTGCAACATCCAGAACAAACACCTTGTCAGGCCCGTATTCCTCCACTCTCTCGGCAAATTTCGCATCAAGCCTCGGCACAGTCTTGACTACAATTCCCCTTCCCTCTTTTTTATATCTGTAAAGCAACAGGAAAGAGCACAGCCCGTCAGGATCATCGTCAAAGAAAAATAAGGGCTTTGAGCATTCATCAAGCTCTTTTCTTATTCTCTCATAATCCTTCTCTGTCAGCATTTTAGATTTCGTCTTTTCCTGTCTGGAGGTTCTTTATGTGGATGGCATTCACTGGGCATGATTTGGCAGCCTCAAGGTTCTTCTCAAAGTCCTTTTCCTCAATAACTATTGTCTGGATTTTATTGCCATTCTCCCTTGCCCCGCCTATGATGTCCACTTTGCTGTCATCCACAAGCTTCCAGAAGTCCTCGGCGCAAGCAACACAGCTTGCAGCCCCAATGCAGGTTTCCCTGCCAAGGGTAATTTTGTATTTTGCCATTAAACCCCCAAAAGAAACGCCCCTTTTTAAATATTCTTCTCCCTTTTAAAACCCTTTTAAGGCAATTTGTAACCACCTTTAAATAGTGAAAAAACGAAAGGTTTAAATACCCTAATTACCTTATTTTGCCTATGGCCAAGAGGGCAAAGGATAAGGGGGGTTTGGAAGGATTAGTAGCTGGAATAGACAGGGCTAAGCGGGCTTTTGAGCCAGGTCTCGATAAATTCCTTCTCTGGGGAACGGCTAACGCAGGCGTTGTTTATGGCGCTGCTGAACTTATCGACAGATCCGACCTTTCGGATTCCACCAACGCTCTTATCATGATGGGCACGGGATTCTTGATTGGAGCAGGTAATTATATTGCGCTCAAATCCAAAAGGACATCACTATTAAGAAAGGTTTTAGGCAGGGCCAACTCCGCTCTGGATAAAATCAGGCCTTTGTCTTGGATAAAGACTGGAGTTTTTGCCGCTTTATTGTATCATTGTGGTTCTCATTTGGGCCCCTACGTTAGTGAGGTTGCTGAAGACATCAATTCAAGAATAAATAGGCAGGCGCATGTTGAGATGGTCAGCAGGTTGCCAACAAGTCAGCCTGGAAAAGGAAGGCCAGATGTGTACAACAACTTAGATTACAATTCTCTTATCGAGTATGATTTTAGCAGAGTAAAGCTTGCCGATAAGAATTCAACCATCGGGAGAATTCAGAGAACTTTGAGATGGTTGCCAATATCTAGAGCCGTCGAACAAAAATATGGGATCCCTAAAGATGTGTTGGCTGGCATGATAATGCAAGAGAGCTATGGCGACCCTGTCCAGCCTAATGCGGGCAACGACGGAGGCCTAGGTGTCGTTCATATACAGGGAAATGTCGCGAAGATATACGGACTGGATATTCATGGAGATTCACACAAGCCAAACGACCCAAGCCACGGCAAGCAGCTAAAAAAAATGTTGGAGCAATGCCGTTACGATCCTAGCCGCATCCAGAAATATGATGAAAGGGGGCATTTGATAAAAGTGCTGGATGCAGCCGCACGCATAGTTGCAGAGGGAGCATCAAAACACGGCAACTGGACCTATGGCGTTGAATACTATCGCGGTCCCGGTCATGTTGGAAAAAATACTGGCTGGAGATATTATCATGCAGTTGAAAAATGGAGGAAAGCCATAAACAACCCAAAAAGCTTGGGCATGGCTGTTGCAGATTTCGAGAAGAGAAATGGATATGCTTTGGACGATTATGTGGCTAAATGGAATGCCATGAACAATAATTGGGGGCTAGCAACCTATAAAGGTTCAGGTTAATATGAACAGCACAATAAGCCAAGGATTGGGAGAGCCTATTCATAGAATGCCTTTTCCTAGCCAAAGCTATATTGCAGGCCAACCACGCAGAATGTACTTAGGCACTGCAGGGTTGGGCAGCAAAGAGTCTGGCAATCAAAGTTTGGAAAGAATTGCCCTAGTAGCAGCTGCTTCGCTTTTGCCGCCTGCTGCATTTGCGCAGGAAGTAGCTGTTGTTGAGAATATCCCTGACGATCATGCCTCGATAAGTGGACAGGAAAGCCTTATCGAAAGAATGATAGAAAAAGCAGAGATAAGCGTGGCAGAAAAAAACCTTCTCGTAAATCTCCGCGAGCCATACATGTCCGTAATGAAGAGGGTCCATAATACCTCGGACGCTATGGAGGTATTGGCAGTCATGATGGCCGATTCTAACATAAATTTTGCAACTGAAGAGCGAAAAGACTTCATAGCAATGTTAAGGGGCTATTACAAGGAAAAAGGCGAGAAACTTCTTGATACATACCACCAATTCAAGAAAGATTTGAATTTTTCACCGCTTCAGACTTTCATAGCAGCAGATACAGAAATCCACGGCCACAATGAAAACACCCTTTCGAGGTCAAAAAATTTCGACTCCACCCTTATTCAATTAGGAAAAATAGAATCCAAGTTTGAAATGCTCTATCGTGGAATCTCAGAGCCGAAGATGACCATTACACAGGAAGAGGAAAGCGTCGCCACAGTTAAACCCAGTTATTTCTATATTCAGGTTGCAGCGTATGACGAAAATAAGGCGGAAGATGGGCTTAAACTCCTTCATAAGGGAGTTTACAATGGCACCCTTAAATCAAAAAGCCAGATTTACAAGAATGGAGACAATAAGGTTGTTTCCCTAATTGGGCCTTTCATAAAAACAGACGAAAAAACAGAAGATAGTGACCTTGCAAAGGCGGTTGAAGAAATATTCAAGTCTGACGAAAAACTGGGCATTGAAACTCTCTGGGTTGTTGAATTCTCCCCGGATGGAGACCCCCAAAAAAAACACTGGAGATTAAGGTTTGACAGGAAAGATTACCAAGAATCCGAAAATGATGTCTCCGAAAAGCCCGAAACTAAAAATCCTGTAGTGTATAAAGACGCTTTAACATGGCAGGAACTTGAAAAACGCGCTATGCAGGAAAAAGCTCAAGACGGAAGGACTATTTTGGACGTAGTTATCGAAAAATCAAACAAGCACGAGATTGACCCTCTTTTAGTATTATCTTTAATTCAGGTGGAATCAGGATTCAACTATAATGCCACGGGGTACAAATTAAGGAAAGTTGGCGCTTCAAAATCAGGAAAGCCAATTTTTGCTTATGTTGTTGATGAAAAAGGGGATAGGATTAAGACAGCAATGGGTTACATGCAGATAACACCCGATACGCTTTATGAGACTTTAGGCATAAAATATGACGGTAGCCTCAAGGCAGAAAAAAAGGTCCGCTCAATTGAGACAAATATCGAAGCAGGGATAATGTCTTTAAGGTCTATGTACAATAAAATACCGGTAATTGCAGGCGTTACTTCGAAGGGTCTGCTTTTGCATAACGAGCATGGAAATCATTCACCTGACGATATTGAAAAAATAGCAATTGCCGCCTACAACTGCGGTGCAGGAAATACAAAAAGAAGAACAGGCGTCTATGGCGCCATCTACAGGGCGCATGCTGAAACAGGAATAAACCCGAAATTAGGAAAAACATTAAAGGTAAAAACAGATGATATTCTTAACAATTTGCCTCCAGAATCAAAGAGGCACGTGGATAAGGTATTTGCACAATACGAACTTCTAAAGGAAACCGCACCTAATAAATACCTCACATCCCGTTAACAACATTTTAATACCCGGAATCTTTACCTTCATTAATGCCCGCCTGCCTTATCTGCAAGTCTGAAGTTCCTCATTATCTTGAAGACAGGAGGCTTTGCCAAAAGCACGCAAAGCAGGAGAATGTGCTGAATCTGAAAAATCAATTATCCGACAAGGATTTCCATTCATCCTCGGGCTCTGTGTTTGTGGGGAGATTCAACTATCCGAACATCAATGTCGGCATCCTTGCGCCTCCAGTCCTTTCAGAAAACAACTGGCTTCACGATGCTCCGGATTACTGGTCTTCCCGTAATTTTACTATCTCGAGCATTGTTGACTTGCGCTCATCCCTATTAAATAACCGCTTTCAGTCAAATGTCCTTGATGCAAGAAAATCATCTAAACTACTCTCCCTCTCCCAGGAAATTTCCATGGTGGAAAAGCCTGCAGAAATTGAAGTCAGCTTGGAAGAAAAGCCCTCTTTCAGGGTTAATTTCAGTGATACTGCGCTTCCTTACGGCCCGGCAGCAAAGCTAAAGCAGCTGGAGCTTACAGCAAACCCAAAAGTCAATCAAAAAATAGAGAAAATAGTCTATGACACAGATTTGAAGGCAAATGACGGCATAATGCTCCTCTATGAAAAAGGAATAAATGAGCATTCGCTCTCAAAAGTCCTTTCGGTTGGAAATTTGGGCATGAAGAAAGACAGAAAATTAGTTCCGACAAGATACGCAATCACTGCCGTTGACGATATCCTTGGGAAGAATTTGATTTCAAAGGTTAAAGATTGCCAGGAATCAAACTATCAGGCATATTTCGGCTCTTATCTTGGAAATTACTATCTCATTCTGCTTTTCCCGGATATATGGTCTTACGAACTCTTTGAAATGTATGCTCCAAACTTCAAGCCGGACAAATATTCAACAGATGCAGAATCTTATGGGGGGAGAACAACCTATGCAGAACAAACCGCAGGAGGCTATTATACTGTAAGGCTTGCAATCCTTGAAAAACTCGCCAAAATTAAAAGGCAGTCTTCTGTTCTGGCATTGCGCTTCATAACTGATGAATACGAAATTCCCCTTGGGGTATGGGTCACAAGGGAAGCCGCAAGAAAATCCTTGCAAAGCAAGCCAATTGAATTCTCCTCAAAAGAGCTCATGCTTGAATATGCAAAAAAGCTGGCACTGAAGCGCTTTAAATGCGATATCTCTTTGATACTGGAAAAATCTTTTATCCTGAAAAACGTCTTGCACCAGAAGAAACTCTTTCAGTTTTAAATGCTATCTCGTCAATTTCTTCTCAAACTTTCCAAAAAGCAATACCAAGAGAACAACCAAAGCGCTTATGCTGGCAAGAGTGTAATACCCGACTCCGACAGCAATCCCGATTGTTGCCACCACCCAAACAGATGCTGCAGTTGTCAGGCCGTGAACATCCTTCCCCTGCGCAATTATGGTTCCTGCGCACAGAAATCCAATTCCAGTCATTAGCGAGGCAACTATCCTTGCGTTGTCCTGTGGAAAATAGGAAATTGAGATAATCGTCGCAAGTGTTGCGCCAAGGCAGACAAGCATATGCGTTCTCAACCCGGCTGGCTTGTGTGTGCGCTCCCGCTCAAAGCCAACAATTGCCCCCAGCAGCAATGCTATGCCCAGTTTGATAACTTCGTCAAGTGGAAATCCGCCCATGGGAAATCTTTTCTTATTGAGATTTAAATATATTTGCCTTCATCTCCTCAAGCTCGCTTAGAAATCTCTTTATTGTCCTCGGAACGTGCTCCGGCTGGGTTTTTAGTACTTCCGCAGTCTCCACAAGCGCATCACCCTCAAAGGCTTCCTCAGCAATCAGCTCAAGCTCATCCAGCGTTATCTCATTTCCTTTTGAGAGGGCTTTCTTTGCCATTTTCCATTTCAGGAAAAGCTCTTCGGCTCTTGCCGGAACCTGCTCAGGGCTAACTCCAAGGAGCTCTGCAGCATCCGAAAGTATACTCTCCTCTACCCTTACCTCTTTCTCGCTCGCAGCACCAGCAGTAAAGGTTATCCTGACAATGGAATCCGAAACCTTATTGGACTTCAGAATCCTTATTCTTCCAGCCTCCCCAGTATTATTCAGGTGCGTTCCACCGCAGCATTCAACATCCACCCCGTAAATGTCAACAATCCTGAGCTCCTTTCCAGGCACAGCACCGCCCTGGTAGATTCTCATCCCAAAATTCTTTTCAGCCTCCTCTCTGTGCATAAACGAAAGCTTTATCGGTATGTTTTCATAAATTGTCCTGTTGGCCTCTTCCTCCACCCTCTCCGATTCCTCTTCTGTCAAGTTGTTGAAATGCGTTATATCTAGTGTTGCCTTGTCAAGGTCTTTTTTCGCGCCAGCCTGATTCACGTGATTTCCCAGAACCTTTCTTGCAGCGGCATTTACAATATGCGTTGCAGTATGGTGCTGGGCAAGCTGCTTTCTTCTTTCGCCGTCAATAACGCCCTCAACCTCCTCTCCAACAGGAAATTCATGCTCGCTTTCAAGCTCATGGACTATGACACCGCCCTGCTTGAACACATTCACCATTCTCTCGCCGGCTAATGTGCCGCTGTCATGAATCTGGCCTCCGGAAGTTGGGTAAAATGCCGTCTGGTCAAGCACAACATATTTTCCGATTACCTTCATCACCTTTCCAGTAAATTTTAGCTTATTGTAATCGTCAAAATACAGGCCCTTTGTATTCGGCACACCCTTTAAGTCGAGCTGATGGCCAGTTATTGTTGCATGCTTCTGAACCCCTTTCTCATGCAATTCAGAAACCTTTGCATAGAAATTCTCGGGAATCTTGACTTCTTTCCCTAATTTTGCAGCTTCCTGCCTTATCAGCTCCGGTGTTATCCCTTGGCTGTCATAAAGCTGGAGCAATTTTCCTTCATCAATCTCCGTCTGCATAAGCTTGGATATGATGGAATGCGATTTTTCTTTCGTCTGCTCATATTTCTTCCTCTCCACCTCAAGAATTTCATTGACCTCATCCAGATTTTCCATTATCTCAGGATAAAGCGCCTTCAGGTACTTTGCATGGAGCTCGCAAATCTCCCTTAAATCTAGTTTCCAGCCGTACTGGTCAATAAACCCCAATGCCCTCCTGAGTATGACGCGCAAGTTATATCCTCCGCCAACATTTGAGGGCAATGCTCCATCAGACAATGCAACAAGAAGCGCCCTTGAATGCTCGCCAATTGAATAGACTGCAGAAAGCGGCAGTATGCTGTCTTTCAGCTCCTTAACATCTACTCCCACCTTCCCGGCAACATCCTTCCATGCCTTGCCAACATCCTCAACCTCGTCTATATTCAAATACGAAGAATAGGGCAAAAATTTTCTCATCAACTTGTCATCAACCTTTATGCCGGTTATATGCTTCAATTTCTGGCAAACCGTTGGAAATGTTGTCTCGTAACTCGTTGATGCAGCTTTTGTGAACCACGCATTCCTTTCATGCCCCATCCCCATATCAAGCACACGCAAAGGAAGCTCTTTATTGCCAGAAGCAGTAACCTCATAAAGCATATACACCTGATTTCCCAATTCAAGGCCGCGGGAGAAAAATTCCATGCACGGCCCAAAGTTGCCCCCGCCAGCCCACGCATCTTCATGAAATGTTATCTCATCATTCGGCAACCCTAGACCCTCTTTCAGCCAGTTGTGGATATCCCTGAAATATTTTGGCTGGTCCCATTCCCTATGCGGCACGAATGCGTGCTGGCCTATCATCACAAACCCAGTATAATGGGCCCCGGTTATTCCAACATTGTCGATGTCATTAAACCTAAGGCAGAACTGCGGCACAACCAGCGGATTTGCAGGCGGCTTTATCTCGCCGGAAACCACGTAGGGCTGGAAATCGTAAATTGATGCCTGCACGAAATCAGTGTCATCCCTCCATCTTGCAACAACAGGATACCTTGGAATCGGGGTATAGCCCCATTTCTTGAACAGCCTTGAAAATTCCTCCCAGACTTCAATATAATCCAACTCATTTTTTGCAGGGCTTCCGTCAATAAATCTAAACCCGCCAGAACACGCAGGATCTCCGCATACATCAGAGCCGGAAGCTGTCCAGAAGAATGTCCCGCACTTGCACTGTTTCCTCTCAAACCCCTCCTGCTTGAGAACCTCAACTGCATAGTACTTTTCCGGATTCCTGCTGGCCTTTGCCTTGAATTCCTTCTTTATCTCTTTGTCGCGGAGCATAAACGAATGACTTGGATTCTGGCTTATAAAAGTTTTGGAGAAATCACTTCAGCTGAAACCTTATAACGTTTATCGAATGCCTCGGAACCGTAATTTTGAAATTTTTGCCTGCAGGGATAGTATTTTCCGTTATTGCAACCTGGCTGTCTTCAAGGCTTTCAGAATAAATCTGGTATAGCGTTGCAGAATCCTTCACATTCAGGTTTTTCATCTCAATCTCAACATCAGAATCCATTAAGGTGTGCTTATTAATAATGGCCAAACTCAAAATATTCCCATTAATGGAAGCAATAGAGGATATATACGACACAGACATTGATTTTGAAACAATCCCCATTGTAATTCCGGTATTATATCCAACATTATACGATGGCGCAGTTACCTCTGATAAAATCTCCTCTCCAAGCATATTGTTCGCATACAATTTCAAAACATAAAACGAGGGATTAAGCTTAACCTCGCTTCCTGAAACAACCATATTGCCAATTTCAGTGAACAGAAGCCAAAAGTTCGCTTCATCCACAATTTCTTTTTCCCTGATAAATGTATGATAATACTCTGCCAGGTTCAATGCCTCCCTAAGCTGCGAGTTTCTTGAGCACATGTAAGGTTTGTCCTTCAGTATCCCTTTTGAAGAGCACTCGTCAAAGGAATAAATGGTGTTCCATTCGGTAACGAATACGGGCTTTCCATAAAACAAACCTTTATTGTCCTCAATATTCCTGCCAACAGTTATTGCACCGGCGGTTATCAGGCCAGCGATTTTCTCATCATCGCGCAGGTCGATGGAATCTTGTTTCCCCGAATGGAGCAATCCAACAACAGGATGTATTGCCAAAAAGACATTATTCTCAACTACATCAGAACTCACAACCTCAAACTCATGAAGCCCTTTTTCGACCTCTGCAGCAATCTTATAAAACTTCGGGGAAGGCTCGTTTTTGAACAGCCCCCCAAATTCGCTGATTGTAATGGCCCCTATTTTTCTCTTGTCAATGAGCACATCAAATCCCGGTGCCTTGCTGAATTGCTTCTTACCTTCTGCCAAAAACTCGAACTCATAACTCCCGCTTTCCTCAAAATATTTTGTTGTCTTGATGGAAAACTTGGCGTCATTTATCGTAACCCCCCTCACATTTCCGTCTGCGCCCGGCGAATACGCATGCTTAATCCAGAAATCAAACTTCTTTCCGGCAATCGAATTGACTGTGCTGAACCATTCTGCCCCAAGCTTGTTGCAGTCATCAAGCGCCCCGATCTTTATCGACGGGTCAGCAGCCTTCATTGCATCCGAGAATTTAGCAAGGTTCTCTGCGTAATCCTTTGCTGTGCTTTTTGTCAACGGGCTCCCCTTTGCAAGCCCGCAGTTCAGCTCGTTTCCTACTTCGTAATATTTTGCCTTTCCTTTCAGGTATTCCGCCAGCTTTGTCGCATCCTCTGCTCCAAGGGCGTAATTAACTGTAAAAATAACCTCTGCGCCCAATGATTTTGCCATATCTGCATATTCATCTATCCCTGCAATTGCAATCTGCTTAATCCCCGATGCAACCCTCTCAGGCCTTTTTTCATAGGTCCCAATCATCTGCTCCCAATCGTCATGGTTCGCCTGCAGCCCCCCAGGCATCCTTATGCTTGCTGGCTTAGTTTC
>Ga0209542_10002249_pt1 | contig 43604 bp, 49 predicted proteins | sample RifCSPhighO2_01_FD_184028 | JGI IMG/M metagenome (GOLD analysis project Ga0209542, IMG submission 184028) | Soil microbial communities from Rifle, Colorado - Rifle CSP2_plank highO2_0.1 (SPAdes) (version 2) | ecosystem: Environmental > Terrestrial > Deep subsurface > Rock core/Sediment ... | reverse complement strand
TATTTCTCTTGGTATTTTTTACTGTAAATCCCGCCTAACTCGAAACAATAAGGGCCTCTTTTATACCAAGTATAAGACAAATCTTGGAAACTAGGAACGCCAAATAATTTTAGTAAATAAATTGTTTTTTGGAACATCAAGCGGCTGCTAAAACTACCTAAACTTAATTTTCCAAAAATATATTCGTACGCATCAATTGCCTTAACTGTAACATTTTCCGACATACCAAAATACCGACCAACCTTCTAGAACTCTATATTAACTACTTAATAATAATATTTGAACCTTCCTGCCGGTGCAAATCAGCGATTTTCTTACGGGAAATGTCTATTAGTCGCAATAATTTTTCAACTTGTTCTTTTGGCAATTTACTGATATCTTGGCCTTCAAAATCAGCTAATTCATACAACAATTGGTCTATTTCTTGTACCGATTGAAACAAATCATCATCGAATGGTTCAGCGACAAAATCCGATATTGCAGTTCTGGCGGTATGCCATTTGGCTTTCGGTTCGTCTGGTTTTAAATTTCCGGCTATCGTTTTCAATAGATAATCTAGCCCCTTCAACTTATTATTTTCTCTTTTCAAAATAAACTTTTCGAAATTTTCCTGTAATTTTCTAAATAACCTTTCAGCACCTTCTATTTCCAATTCAATTTCTTTCAAAGCATCTCCACGAATTACCTTAAAATCTTTGAAATTTTTATATTTATGTAAATCATTTACCTCTAAAGGCTGTGCAATTTTCACATCAACATCTGCAATTTCTTTTGCTGATTTTATAATAATGGCAACAAAGGTCGCAAGATGAGCTTTATCCTGAACGCTGCATAGAACTTCAACTTCGTGTTCGTCGTCCAAATTCTGAGTTTCTCCTAATATAGGCGGCGTAAGTTCATCGGCTACTTTCTTTACTAATTTTCTAAGTCTGACTCCATGAATAGACTCGTCTGAATACACGAGGAATCGATATATTGACATGATCTTATTTCCACTAAAAACCGTTTAAAAAACCTTAACTATTTCTATATACTAAGCCATTTTTCCTCATTTTGCCTCTTTTAGTAGATCCTCAATATCAAGTGGCATTGTCGCCATTTTGATTTCCCCCTTCTTCTCCTTTGGCCACTTGGATTTTGGCCTATCTGCATAGAGTTCAATGCCATTGCCGTCCGGATCTTTTAGGTAAATTGCTTCTGAAACTCCGTGATCTGATGCTCCTTCTAGCGGGTAATTTGCCTCTATCAATCTTTTGAGCGCAATTGCCAGTTCTTTTCTATTTGGGTAGAGTATTGCAAAATGGTAGAGGCCAATTTGCCCTTCCTGTGGTTTTTTTGCGCCGGGTGAATTCCACGTGTTAAGGCCGATGTGGTGGTGATAGCCTCCAGCTGAAAGAAATGCAGCGCTATCGAATCTTTGCATTATTTCAAATCCTAAAATGTCCCTGTAGAATTTGAGTGAATTTTCCAAATCTGAAACAGTTAGGTGTATGTGGCCAATGCGAACACTTGGATGAACTTTGTAGCTCTTCATTTTGTCCATATTATATTTTGGGTACTGGGTTGATTTAATGGTTTTTGGAGCCCGCACCGGCAATGAGGTCTATAGGTGTTTTAAAAACTCCGAAGAATTGATGTTATTATGAATATCTCTTCAATAATTGACCACACTGTTGATGTCATAGCAAATGGGGAGAATCGCAGAAAATTTGTGGTGCAGCGCCTCTTGCCGCTAAAATATTTAGATTTTTCCTCTTCAGAACTTGCTGAAAAAAAGCTTGTATTTCCAATTTCAAAGTGGATCCCAAATGGGCTTGTTGCAGGGGTTGATTCGGGTTTTGTTGCAAAGCGGCTTGCTACAATTGATCTTGTGCTGATTAGAGCAATGGGGGTTTTGTTTGAATATTCTGATGGGAAAGTGGTCCTCGCAAAATACCATCCGGGTTATTTTAATTTCCCGCAGCCCCATCTTGCAGGAGCATCACTTGAGGATGATGAAGCCGAGCAGAGCAAGAGCCTTATGAGGTTAAAAGAGGAAGTTGGCGTTTCAAAAAAAATAATTGAAGAGTACTCTCCGAAATATCTTTTTATTGACGGGAGCATTGTTCCACAATACCAGGACAAGCCAAGAAAAGAATCCGAACTAACCGATAATTATCACGGGATTATAAGTGAGTTTGAATCTCTCTATGCTTTGGCGCAAAAGCACAACACTACCCTTATTGCAACTGTTGAGGATAGTAGAGGTTCGCGCTTCCGGTCGATTTTGCAAGACAATGTAGTAGAAAAGATGGGCAGTGTTAGAAAAGAAGAGCTTGATGGGATTTTTGATTCTTCTCTTTTGGAATATTTCCTGCAAGTTGGCGAGCGCAGTTGCGCTTTTACTTATACAAAAAATATCCGACAGCATCCCGTGCTAGTTGATTTTAATCCACAATGGGCAGAGGGCATTTATGGGCTGTATGTAAAGCCCTCGGCTCTTGATAGGCCGCTTCGTGTCGAATTTATTTGCCATAATAAATCAGAGCTTTTTGAAAAAGCAGATGAGATTGCAAGTGTTGCAACGGCCCTTAGCTCTTTGCATCGCGAGTACGCATACCCTTCGGTTCTAATTGAAGCCGATTTTCATGCAAAGCTAAATAACAACGAAATCGATATTGTGTACAATAAAATTATGGATAAATTGGGGGCGTCTGTGAAAATGAGGATGCGAAGGGATAATAGGCCGTTTTGAGGTAAGATTTTTATAGGTAAAAGTAAGAACTGTGTATGGTGATGTAAAATGTATAGAACAATACTTTCTTCAAAGGGGCAGTTGGTACTCCCGGCGCAAATTAGGGAAGAAGAGGATTGGTTTTCTGGCACGGAATTTGTCGTGGAAAAAGTTCCTGAAGGGATACTTTTGATACCGGTTCCAAAAGATCCTGTAGCGGCGCTTTACGGCATCGCAAAAGGGGCCGGCATAAAATCTTCAGATATCAAGAAAATGAGGCAAGAAGATGAGAAAAAAAGATAAAAAAGATTTGGTTTTTGACAGCTCCGCACTGGTAAAATTCGCTATCGCAGAAAAGGGCAGCAAAAAGGTTGGTTACCTACTTGAAAAGGGCAGCAAAAAGGAAATTAATTGCCTTGCAAGCACGCTCTCGGCTTTTGAGCTTATAACAACCTTGAAGAGGAAGAATATAAGGTCAGCCGTAAAATCAGTGGTATTTTTCGAGAAAATTGGGAGTTTTATTGAGCCGACCCTCAAAATAGCAAAGAAAGCGGCATTTTTGAAAAGCAGGCATACAGACCTCAATCTCTCAATGGCTGATGCCATAATACTACAAACAGCTATCGAAAACGATGCGACGGCAGTCACGAGCGATAAGGAGTGGAAAAGAGTGAAAGAGGCAAAAGTAAGGGTTGTGTGAAGATGGTGCAATTGGAGGAGCCAAACCTGTTTAAAGAAATAGATCGTTTTGTCCTTGCCGGCGGAGTTGCAAATACAAATGCAAAATATGCATTTCTAAAAGAGAAAGGTGTCGTAGCAATAGTTTCTTTGATAGGATATATGGCTGGAAGACGTACTACAGGGATAGTCGATCATGCTGTAGCACCAAAATACGGGATGCGAGTTTATGATTTTGGTGGCGCCGTAGGTTTTGGGCGTCTCGGGTCGCCAGTTAAAGAAAATGATCTTTTAAAATTTTTTGAGATAATTCGCTCTCTTCCTGCAGGTAAAAAAATTTATGTTCATTGCTATGCGGGTTCTGTGACAACTGATGGTTTTATTGGAGAATATTTGAAAAAAAAGCGTGCTTTGAGAGAAATAAACCACAGAGTTAAAAAACCTAAAAAGAAAAAAAGGAAAATTTTATCCAGGATTGCTATAAGGAGGAGATAATTATGATATGCCCGCGATGTAGGTCAAAGAAGATGAAGGAAGCTCTGGATTTGGGGGGTAGGCAGTATAGGTGCCCTGATTGTGGTTATGAAGGGCCTGCGGTTGGTGATTTGCAGTGAATGAAACGCAGATTTCAGATGAGCAGCTAAAAAATCTGCCGCAATTAAAAGAGGGTGAAATCGGAACTGTTGTTAGCAGTATGGAAGGCCCATCCCCAAGTTCACTGGATTTTGTTGTATATTCTGGTTCAATTCATCGCGGCCAATTTGTTGAGCTTGATTATAGTGAAGGGACAATGGTTTGCCTTGTCGGCGATGTTCTCAAAACAAATAGGTATTTTGAAAGATTTGAAAGTGTTAAAGAATTTGAATCTTCCGGAAAAAAATTATTCGAGCAATTTCCTGCTCATGAGTGGGAATATTTGGTTGCAAAAACCCGTCCTTTGGGTGTATATAATGAAGGCAGAATGAGGCGCGCAACTTTTCCGCCTTCCCCCGGAACAAAAGTGCGCGTAGCAGTAAGGGCAACTTTGGAAAAATTCCTAGGCCTTGATTTGCAAAAAGGGCTAATGCTAGGCGAAATTGAGCATCATGATGTTTCGGTAAAATTAAATCTTTCACGCCTTTTCCAAAAGCACCTTGCGATTTTGGCGATGTCTGGTGCCGGTAAATGTGTAAAACCTGACACGAAAATATTGCTTGAGAATAGCGCACAGAAAACCATTGGTGGGATTGTAGATTCTGTGTTGGAAAAAAATAAGAAAGTTGAAAATGGAGTAGAGTTTTGGGAAGAGGATTTTGATTTGAGGGCGTATGCGCTTTCAGAGTCTGTCAATAAGGTAGTTCCGGGGAAAATACTTGGGTATTATAGGAGAAAGGCTCCGGAAAATGCCATTCGGATAAAAACAAGGACTGGAAAAGAAATTGAGGTGACGCCAGAACATTTGGTGCCTGTATTTAACGGGGCAATTGAATGGAAAGAAGCACAAAATATTTCGGTAAATGATTATGTATTTTTGCCAAGAGTAGATTGGGTTGGGAAAAAGTCCCAAATAGATTTCACTGCTTCAGCTGCAAAATTCAAGGGGGTTAAGATGGAAGATGGATATGCTATCCAAAAACAGTCGAAGATTTCGACCAAACTTTTATATTCTGTTGATGAACGCTTTGCAAGACTTATGGCCTACCTTATTGCCGAAGGCCATAATACGCTTAAATCGAGGATGAATTTCTCGAATGAAAATCAGCTAATACAAAAAGACTTTACCGATATTTGTGAAGAAAAATTTGCTCTCAGGGTGAAAAAGGCCAAATCCAAAGGGGAATTATTAATAGATTCTATTGTCCTCGCACGATGCCTAAATGGCTATGGTTTTACCAAATCAAGTTGGACAAAATTCATTCCGGATGAAATTCTCCAAAGTGAAAAAAATGTCCTAAAAAATTTTATCTCGGCTTTTATCGATTGTGATGGGTATGTAAACCCGGATAAATCAGAGTTAGATGTAACAGTTGCCGGCAAAAGGCTAGCTGATGGGGTAGAGGAAATATTTACGAAGTTAGGGGTCATAACGCTTCGCAGTGTCAAAATAGTGGATGGGGAAGAATACCAGAGAGTTTTAGTGAGTGGCTCGGGGGAAATACGCAAATTGCACGATTTAAACCTGCTGATAGATTACAAAAAATCCGCATTGGATAAATGGGTTCATACAAAACCCAACACGAATATTGATGTTGTACCGCATACACATACGCATCTTGCGGAAATACTTTCATTGCTAAGAATGCCACAGCCGCAAAAAGAGTCTTCAGGCATAAATAATTACCTTTACCGTAAGGATAATCCTTCGAGGGAAAGTTTGAGAGTGCTTATTGGGCTTTTTGAAAAACGGGCAGAAGAGATTGAAAATACATTGGTAAAAATAAATTCAGTATTTGAAACATTGATTCCTATATCTGAGCAGAACGCTCTTGAAATACTAAAAACTGCATATTCTGAGGGTCTTGATTTTAATCAAATTGCTGCCGGTAGTGGGGTGTCAAGCACCACTGCAAGAAGGGTTGTTCGGGAAATAACATCCCCTAAAAATACGACTTTCATTCTTGCAAAAAATGTGTTAAAGATAAAGGGTGGGAACTTAAATGGCCTTGAAAGGGTGTGTTCTGATGATAGAAACAAGGCTCTTTCTGAAATTAAGGCTTTTTGCGAGTCTTTGGGTTATTCAACCGAGGGATTGTGCAAAACTAATGGGTGTTACAAACAATTTCTCTATAGCCATTCAAAAGGAAGAGGCCAAGCTGACAATTCATTGGTGCTGTCTTTTGCAGATTCACTTAAAAAAATTGCACAAGAATCCAGCCAAAACTTGATCAATGCAAGAGCACGGATAAGTGTAGTTAAAAAATTTTGTGAAATGAATGTATTTTTTGACACAGTAGAAGACATACAGAAAATAAAACCCGCCTATAAATATGTTTATGATATTTCAGTTGAAAATTCAAACTTTGTAGCAAATGAAATTATTGTACACAACAGCTATCTAACTTCTGTTTTATTTGAAGAGCTCCTTGCGCGAAAAAAAGAGGATGGTAGAATTGCAGTAATTGTAATGGACGCGCACGGAGAGTACCGTTCATTTGCTGAGCCCCCGACAGATTCTCGCTATGCTGATTTTTCTTCAAAAACAAGATATATTAGGGCCCCGGAAATTCAGATAGGGGTCCCAAAGCTCTCAATTGGAATGCTGGCTTCGATTATTCCCGGGCTCACATCCCCGCAAAAAAGGGATCTTGCGCGCGTTTTGGAAAAATTGAAAAGGGAAATGAAAGAAGGGCTCGGGCCATTTGATTTTAGCGCGGTAAAATCGGAAATTTTCAAAGACACAGAGATGAAGGAAGCAACAAAGCAATCACTTGTTGGTTGGATTATGTCACTTGAGCAGCTTGGGTTATTTTCAAAAACAGACAGCCCGAGCATTAATGATCTGATAAGGCCTGGGCAGCTTACAATTGTTGATCTTAGCGATATTGTTGATATGAAAAAAAAGCAGATAATTGTTGCGTATTTTTCGTCAAAATTATTTTATGAAAGAAAGAACAAAAAAATCGCGCCCTTTACAATGGTTCTTGAAGAGGCGCACCAATTCATCCCGGAAAAGGTTTCAAAAGAGGGTGCAATTAGCAGGGGGATTTTGGAAACAATTGCACGCGAGGGAAGAAAGTTCGGGGCAACAATTTGTCTAATTTCCCAGCGCCCGATAAATCTTTCAACAACAGCCCTTTCCCAGTGCAACACTCATATAATATTGCGCGTGACAAACCCTTACGATCTTGACCATATTGGAAAAACTAGTGAAGGGCTAGATAAGCGTAGCCTTGATATGATAACTACAATGCGAACAGGCGAAGCTTTAATTGTCGGGGAAGCTGTGAACTTTCCTGTTTTTTTCAAGGTGAGAAAAAAGCTCTCGCAAGATTCGCGCCATGAGACAACACTTGAAAAGGCGGCAGTTGATTTTGAGGATACAAAGGATGCTGCTTCAAAAGATATTGAGGATTTGCTCTAAAGTTCGTTTGTTAAATGTTTCAGTGCAAATTTTTAGTTTATGCTCGATCTCTCAGAATCTATCCAAGGGCTGCTCTTAGGCTCTGGATATCTGGCACTTTTTGCAATTGTTTTTGCTGAATCCGGGCTTTTTTTCGGATTTTTTTTGCCAGGGGATTCGCTGCTCTTTACTGCCGGAATTTTGGCTGCAACAGGTTTTTTTGATCTAAAAATTGTGCTATTGGGCGTTGCAATTTGCGCAATTGCAGGAGACCAAGTTGGGTATTGGACAGGCGCTAACTTTGGCAAAAAATTATTCAATAAACCGGGCTCTTTCTTTTTTGACCCAAAGCATATTGAAGAAGCGCAGGGGTTTTATGAAAAGCACGGGAAAAAAACAATCGTGCTTGCAAGGTTTGTTCCGGCAATTAGGACATTTGCCCCAATTGTTGCAGGGATTGGGGGAATGGATTACAAAACTTTTGTAACATACAATATAGCAGGAGGAATTCTCTGGACCCTTATTTTTGTTCTCGGTGGATATTTTTTAGGGAGCCTTTTGCCAAACGCCGGGGAAATGCTAACCCTTGTAATAATTGGAATAATTGTGCTATCAATTGTTCCGCTCGCGTATGAAATTTTGAAAAGAAGAGCGGCACGAAAATGAGCCATCCTTAACATTGGGGCAACATTTTGTTGTTAATGGGGAAAATTTTTGTTTGGCACCGGCAATGAGGTCCCTCTCCAAACGCTTTTTAAAGCAGGTTCCGCAAGTGTGCTATGCTCCCAAGCACACACATGTTTCTTTGTAGAGTTAGCTATTCTGCGCAAAAAAGGCAGGTTTTAGCAGAGTTTTCTTCCAAAAAAGAGCGTATCACAAAACGCTACTCTTTCTTCCCGAAAATGTACTTTCCTCTAAGGGGAATTTCAGCGCAGCTTTTTAGGGAAGTTTTATCAAAGCACGATTTGCAGCGTGTGAAAGCAGATATTGATGGGGATGTTGCGGTGATTTTTGCTGCAACTTTTTCAGATCTAAAAGTAGTGGCAAATCTTCTTGACACTTATTTTGGGGTGCATGTAAATCTGATAGAACCAGAGCGGCAATTTTTGATCGAAAAAGGGTGGGGGTATTTTGATTCTTTTTCTTTCTCCTCAGGCGAACCAGAACTGGTGAATTCGTGCGAATTTCCTGATGTAGAACTTGATTTTATCTCAGAATCTTTGAAAAAAACAGTGCAGGATCTTTTGGTAGTAGATAAAAATATTGCAAAAGAGATGGTGGAAAAAATTGTGCGCTCGCGTCTTCTCAAAATACCGCTTGTCGGAAGGGATGCGCCAAAAGAGCTGGGTGAAGTTTTTGCTGAAAATTCTTTTTTTGCTTCAAAAATCCCTCTTGTTTTGGAAAAAAAAGGCAAGACACAAATTCCAAGGGCGCACCGGGGAAAATCTGAAATTGATCTTTCAATGATTGTTTGCCTGATGTGCTCAATGCCTTTCAATAATATTGGGTTTGAAACCCTAAATTGTAAATGCTGCGCTCCATTATCAATTTCGCATAAGAATGTTTTGCCATCAAGCCTTGTGAAGGTGAAATTTCTCTGCGATGGTTTTTACTTCAATTCTCTTTCCCCGATTTGGGCGGAAGATTTTCACAATTCAAAGGCGCTAAAGGAAAAGCGGATTGCAAGAAGATCGGAGTATTCGTATGATTTTTACCCTATAGGGCCATTTGGTAGAAATAGTGAGGAGTTCATTTTGCTATGTGACGCTCTGCAGCTGGCAAAGCAAAATTCTGTCCAAATACTTTCAGATTCAAAACCAATGTGGGCTTGTTTGCAAAATGAAAGCGCTCTTTCAGAGCAGGTGCAATCGCTAAAATCCATTCTTCTTTTGGCAAAATCTGGGCTAGAGCTTGAGCAGGCCAGTAGCGTTGCTTCGCATGGCCTATTTTACCAGCGGCAAATCGAATCAAGCCCTTCATTTTTTTATAGTAAAATTCTAAATAAAAATATCTCGCAAATTCTAACTTCCCTGCCCCAAATTCTCACAAGTAAGGATTGCGGATTTTTCCAGAAAAGTGTTGCAATTGCAATACAGTCAATAAATGGCGGGGTTTTGAGGGATTTTGAGCAGGTTGCACTAGTGGGCGCAAATACTCCTAGTTCTTCGCCTAATTTTTCGCGCATCTTGGTTGATTCGCAATCGCTAATTGGGGTGCTAAAGAGCTTTTCCGATTTGTATAGTGTGGATAGGCGTCTTATAGGGGTTCGGGCCCTTCGGTTCTAAAGACTTAAGCTTTATATTTCTTTGCGTGGAAGAGTTACTACTGGCTTATCCTTGTTTTAAGTGTTTTTATGGTGAGATTGACCCGTTTTGAGAAGACCCGCCTAATTAGCGCGCGTGCTCTTCAATTATCTCTTGGAGCTCCTGCTCTTGCAAAGGCTCCAAAAGGCGCTAATGCTCTTGAAGTTGCAAAAATAGAACTTGAAAAGAAAGTGATTCCGATTACTGTTCTAAGGGAATTTCCGGATGGGCATGTTGAAAGATTTGAGGGGAATTAGATGGGAAAAGCAGTTCCGCAAAAAGTCAAGAGCACGGCAAATGTGATTATGCAAACTTATCCCGATCAGGTAAGTGTGGATTTTACTCAGAATAAAAAATTTGTCGATTCTATAGGAATGCCTCTTAGTACAACCCAGCGCAATTTGGTTGCAGGGTTTTTGACAAGAAAGAAGGCAAAAGCAAAAGCGCAGTAATTTATCTACTCAATTGATATTTTCGTAACTCCGTCTCTTTCTTTTTCGCGCTCCAGCGTGTAGAGTTTTCCCGATGCTGCATACTCTAGTTCTTTTTCGTGGGTTATGATAAATATTTGTTCAATAAATTGTGGCAAATGATTTCTCATCATTTCAGATAGTTCCTTTACCGAATTCACATCAAGGTTGTGTGTGGGCTCATCTAGTATTATCCATCCAAGGTTTTGCGTGAGCACTAGTGAAATTGCAATTCGCAGTGTAAGCGCGGCGCTGCTCCTCTCCCCGCCCGAGAGTATGCCTTCAACTCTAATCCACTCTCCGCTAACCTGCCTTACCATTATTTCATAGCTCCCCTCATCCACTGTAAGTTTTACGCATAGAATATCTTGGTATGGGTATATTTTGGGCCACAGCTGCTCCATTGCCTGGTTTATTGTATCTATCATTACATTGCGAAGTTCTGCTTGTGTTGATTTTAGGGCGGAGGTGAACATTGAGAGTTTTTCCATATTCTTTTCAGATATTTTTGTTTGCGCTTCCAATTCTTCAATTTGGCTTTGCATTTCCTTTATTCTTCGCTCTGCAGTTTCAAGTTCTGCTATAAGTTCTTTTGTTGCGTTTATTTCAATTTTTATTTTGGAGTGCTTCTCTCGCGCCTCGTAGTATTGCTCCCTAGATTTTATTGCATCTTTTTCATCAAATTTCATTTCAAGTAATGAGGAGTGTATTTTTGCAAGTTCCTCTTCGAGTTTTTCTTTTTGGAATTTTTTATCTTTTATCTCCTGTGCTATTTCTAAAAGCCGTGTTAGAGTTTGTATTTTTTCCCGTAGCTCTTCGCATTGCCGCGTGTTCTTTTCTATTTGGGAAATAATCTCTTTGGATTTTTTGCTCTGTTGCTCTAGTTCTTTTTGCAGTATTATACTTTGCCTGGAAATGCTCTCCTCTTCCCCTTTTATTTCCTCATCCAGTTTTTTTTTGTCATGTTCGCTAAGCGGCCTGCAGCATATTGGGCATTTTCCTTCAAGGTCTTTTGCTTCTTTCATTCTTTTTGCATTTGATAAAAGCAGGTTTTTTTGCACTGCGAGTTTTTCACCTATTCCATTTTCCTCTCTTTGTGCTGCCTTTGCAAGGTCTTCGAGGGATTTTTTTGCAAGATGTAGTTTTTCAAGCTCCGTTGCCATTTTAAGTAAAACCTCTTGCGTGCTTGTTAGATCATGCCCTTGGGATTTTTTTTGCGCATTCTCTATTTGGGCTTGCAGTGATTCAAGTTTCGATTTTTTTGATATTTCAAGTTCGCGTATTGATTTGTGTTCTTTTTCTTTTTTTTCAATTTCTTTTGCGGCAAGTTCTTTTTGTAAAAAGAGTTTTTGTACATTTTCCATTTCTTTTTCTTTTTGGGCTATTTCCTCTCTTTTCTGCTTCAATTTCCATTCATATTCACTAATTTGCACAGGGTTTATTTTCTTGCGCTGCTCTTGCAAAAATGCCTTTTTGTCATCGTTGATTTTTTTCATGCGGTTTAGAAGCGTCACTGCATTTGTTCGCACGCGCTCATACCTATCAAGCCCTAAGAGTTCATCGATTTTTTCTTTTCTTTGCGAAGCTGAGAGTTTTAGGAAAAAATCTATTTGGTTTTGCTCAGAATATATTGCCCTGCTGAAAAGATCATAATTCACTTCAAGTATTTCAGTTACTTTTTTTGTGACATCTGTTGTTTTAGGGCCTGCAATTATTTTTGTGCCTTCCCGCAAGGTGGCTTCGCTCATGCCGTTTCTTCTAGAAGTTCTCTCAATTTGGTAGCTCTTATTGGAATAATCAAATTCTAGCCTTATTGTTGTTGTTTGTTGTTTTAGTGGTTTTGACATTATGGTTTCTTCAAGGCTCACTTTGCGGGCTGCAAGTGAGGGGAATGTTCCGTATAGCGCGTAGGATATTGCATCGGTTATTGATGTTTTTCCAGCCCCGGATATTCCAACTATTACATTCGTGCCTTTGGCAAATTCAAATTGGCTCTTCAAATGGGTTTTCCAGTTTTCCAAATAAATGCTTTTGATCATCTGAACTAATTTTCCTAAGAAAGAATATATATTGTAAGTGGGGAAAATGCAAGCCAACGGAGCAGTGATTTTTAATTTTTTCCAAAAGGGGTAACGCCCAGGGTAGGGTTATGTAGAAATAGGTCTTGGCAACTAATAATAATTCCCACTTCTTATTGTGCTGATGTCCGATCAGATTTTTGAAGCAGGGCTTGAAATCTTCAAGTTAGTGATAACCGCGCTGATCTATCTTGCAATTGTTGTAAATATTTTCACGCGCAAGGGCAACGGCCAATTATATTTTGCGGCAGTGCTAATTGGCTATTTTTTCATCTCCTATGTAATAAATGATTTTTTCCTCGCAACCACTTTTATTGCAATGTGGTTTGTTATATCGGGAGTTGAGATGTTTGTTTCAAAAAATTTGCTTCTTGCAATATTTGTTATGATGTTTATAGTGGGTTATTCAAATCCGCTTTTCTTTTTGCTAGCACTCATTCTCTATACAATAACAACTACAAATTTTCTTTTTTCGACCTATAAACGAATAAAATCTGGCAGTACATCTTCCAAATAGTAAATAGCCCAAAACAGTGCAATAAATTTAAAAGAAAAAGGAATTCCGCCCTTTTTAGTAAATAAAATTAGAAGTTAGAGTAGTGTCATGCCTTCAATTTCAGCATCTTCAACTTCTGCTAGCGCGTTTATTTCTGTTAGCACTTTTTCCGGGAGTGATTGGTCTTTTGAATCAATCAATATTCCTGCTTTTATGATCTGGACTCCAAAACCAATGGGTTCTTTTCGAACATCCTTTACAGCCCCGCTCTTTATTCCCTTAATTGCCTCAACTGTTTCATCAAGTTTTTCCATATCTTTTGCATTTATTCTAACAATTAGTAATGTTTTATCTGGCATATTAATCACAAAATAGAAATATCTTCATGGGCCGCTAAAGCTGCATGTTGGGCACTTATATGATAAGCTCTTTGCGCGCGCTTCAAGGCTTCGTACTATTCGCTCATTGCAGCTCGGGCAGTGGAATTCTATAAAGTCATTTATTACGACCTTGTTTGTTGTAATGCATGTTTTCATAAAATTTGCCTTTCCAAGTTTACTACTATTTTCTTGTGGGGAAGCTTTAAAAAGGTTCATGGGGATAAGAAAAAACACTCCTATCCTGTAATTAAGCTAGGTGTTTGTTCTAAGCAACTTTCAGATGGTGTATTTTCTATTCTACAAAAAACCGGGTTTAATTGCACTCAATTAGTTGCAAAGCCAACATATTCATATTCTCATATAAAGTATCTCATCTATTTGAGAGGTTATTCGAGCCTTAATAGCTGGATTCGGAATATAGGTTTTATGAACAATTCTCAAATTTCTAGATATCAGATCTGGCAAAAATTTGGATTTTGCCCTACAAATATTTCCTATGCCAAAAGAAAAGAGATATTAAATAATGAACTTGACCCCAATACTTTCTACCCAAGGGCTCGTGGCGCAATGGATAGCGCAGTCGCCTTCGAAGCGAAAGGTTGAGGGTTCGACTCCCTCCGGGCCCGCCAAAAGTGATTGGATGATAAAAAGGATTCCACAAGTAACTATTGCCTGGGATGAAACCTTACCTATGTTTCAAGGTTTGAAGTGTTTTTTTAATAGCTGCTTTCATGCGGCTTACATTTTTTATTTTAGGGATGCAAATTCTAAGGTAGTTAGAAGGCAATCCTACAAATTCCTTGTCATTAGGGGGTAATATACGAACGCCTTGTTTTGAAATTTCTCTATAAAATCTAGCCGCTTGAATTGTATTTTGGAATTGTACACAAAAAAAGTTTGTTACACTGTTACTGGTTCGAAGACCGCTATTTTGAAAAATTTTCACAAAATCAAGAGAAGTTTTTCTTGCTATTTCCCTTTCTATTTGATATAATTTATTTTTTTCCAATAAAATCGGAACCAAGGTATTTGCCACTGCATTAACTGGAAATAAAAGTCTCTGATTTTCGAGTTGTCGAATTACTGCTGGGTTTGATATAACATAACCTACTCGAAGACCGGCTAATGGCCAGCCTTTTGAAAAGCTTCTTAAAATTATCAAACCCGATTTTTTCAAAAGATGTGGGCTCACTTTTTGCTTTCCGGTAAATTCAATGTACGCTTCATCAATTATTGTTATTCCATTTCCTGAAATTTTGGATAAAATTTCCTCTATAGGTAGATATTCTCCGAGTGGATTGTTTGGATTTGCGATCCAGAGAATATCATATTTTTTTAATCGAATTTTTGGAAGCTTAAATCGGCCTTTTTTTATACAGTTTATGAATTTTATTTTTTTTCTAAGGGTTTTGGCTGAAAGTGAATATGTAATGAAACACGGAGTTGGAATTACAATTCGCTTTCCAAAAACGGATGTAATTAGCTGTATCAAGTCATCAGCGCCATTTCCTACCGCTATATTATTTGAGCTTATTCCACAATATTTTGCAATGCATTTTTTTAGGTTTGAATAGAGTGGGTCAGGGTATTGCGAAATATTTACATTTGTTAAAATTTTCAAAATATCTTTTGTGACTGGCGATTGAAGAGACGAATAATCTGCAATTATAAGATTACGTTTCAAAGACGCACCCTTCTTCTTGGTTTTTTTCTTGATTCGTGGAATGTAGTGAGCGAAGCCTTGACAAAATTTCGGACTTTGTTAAAGCCGCTTCTATCTGTATTTCGCAAACCGGCATAAGTCATATTAGGATTATTTTGCATAGTATCCAATAAATGCTTTGGTGCGTGTTTGTGCATCACTGCCATCCGTATTAAGTCTCCTCTACTCACTAATTTGTGTTTTGCCAAAAAGCTTGAAATATCACCGCCACGGTATTTTATTACATTGTCAATCGGGTGGTTGTCGTGTGGGTGATATGCTGGCCCAACAATGTGAATATCTGTTGCATTTTTCCGCTGGCCTCTTAGTACAATAGAAGGCCTCTTGGTGACTTCTGGCAAGCCATTTTGCCGTTCGACAACGTCAAAAATTTCTTCGCTTGGTTCAACTATTTTGAAAGCAGGTTTGAACAAATGCATAATTAAGCTGGATTCAACAACTTGTTCTTTAGCGTAGTTTTCGGCCAGACGTTCAGCTTCAAATCTATCGACCTGTTTGGCTTTTTTAGCCATATTAACCAGGGATTCAAAACCACTTTTGCCAATCGTAATTTTTTTATTTTCTAAAAATTCTTTGACAAATCGGCGTCCTTCTGGGGTGTTTCGTAATTCGTCATAAGAAACAATTTGAAATGCCGTATTCGGGACACCTATGCGCGTGCAAATACGATTCAATCCCTTTTCCAATACGTGCCTCTGAAAACTCTCGGCTTTTTTTGCCTCCTCTAAAGGAAACCCCATTATTTCACTTAGGTAATGGGAATTTGTCAAAAGAATGGTTGTTTTTGGGTGTCTACCGAATAATTTTGAAGCTTCCTCGGAAACCTGCGCAGTATAATAAACATATTTTAAAATACCGAGGGGAACTTCGCCAGAAATACGTCCGCCAAAAGCCATGTACATGTCAATTGGTTTGTGATTTTTGACCGCGGAAAAAACTTTATCCAACAAATCATCAGTTGCCCCGGTGAACCCTTCTGTTATTTGTGGGTGTGGAAAAAGAATATTAAAATATGAGATAGCAGTTTGAAATTGTTTCTGTGAAAGGCTGTTTCGAACAACTCCAAATGAGATGGTCTCTTTTTTGGCACCCAATAATGAACTTAATTTCTCTACAAATATCTCCTTCGTAAGACTTTCTTCTTTTTCAGGTTCTTTTTTTAGCTGCTTCATGATTCCCACTTTGGTTTAGCGCTCCAAAAACTCTTCTTTTCCTTTTAGGTATGCAGTGAGAAAAGAGGAGAAGTTCTTGTTCTTTTTGTATAGGCCTATTATTGATTTTTCGTTAAGTATTTGGAAGCGCTGCGAGATAGCTTTTTTGATGAGTTCTTTTTCTTCTTTTTTGAGTTTTTTGAAAAGGTGTGTGAGGAACTGTGAAATTTGTGTGTGCTCCCTTTCAATTTCCAATACCCAGCGCCCGTTTTCAATGCGCGGCCCTGATAGTGGGTGTGGATGGGATTTGATAAAGCTCATAGAGTTATTTGAATCCATTACAGATGGCCCGGTTATTACTTTGACTGAATTTAGTTTTGTTGATTCGAGTTCTAAAATTATTGCCATGTGTTTTGGGTGTTCGAGCCATTGTGAGCTGCGCTTTACAATAAAACCGGCTCCCTGTGTTTGTGTTGCAATTTTTGCGCCAAGCCTTCGCAAGCTTCCCCACATCACATCTTCAACTGCGCCTTTGGGATAGCCAAGATGTATTGCAGTAAGTTCGGTTTTTTTGAGGAATTTTTTAAGGGCAGCTGTGCTCCATGGTTTGTGATTTTTTGGGAAAAAGAAATTGAATGAAGGTTTTTCCAAAAAGGCTCTTGCCGCGGCAATAAAGCGCGCGTATTGGTTTAGAGAGAGCGCTGCTGCCACGTTTCTATTTTTATCAACAGGGTCAACTACTACAAAATGCGTGTTGAATTTATGTTCTGCTCCTTCTTTTGTGTAGTAATTTGCAAGATCGACTACTTGCTTCTCTTTCCACTGCGCTGCCTCTTGGATGCACTTTTCAAAATTCCCATATTTTAGTATTAGTATTTCGGCAACATAGCCGGGAAAGCCGTTTGAACTAAGGTCTGCTCCGTAGCATTTTATTCCTTTCATAAATTGCTTTAGTAATCTAACTTGCTGCTCTTGCCCACTGATCATTTGCGATATAATGTATTGGTTGTGGAAGGGGCTTCTATCAACTGCGCTTTTCATGTTTTTTGGGTCAAGCACATTGTACGCCGGTACTATTTCAACATCGTATTTTCCGATTGTTCCGCGTATGTAGGGGTGTTCGGAGTAGGCTGTTTCCCAATTCTCGCCTTTAAAGATTGCTTTTCCGATGCGAATTCCCTCTTTTTCAAATTCTTCGCGGCTTAGCTCTTCTGGGAAGAATACAAATATGTCAATATCATTATCCCCTGCAAGGTGTGTGCTTCTTCCAATGCTTCCTACAAGTTCAGCTTTTTGGTGTTTTCCTGGAATTTTCATTATGCGCGATATTATGAGCTGCGCGAATTTTTTTTGCTCGGAAATTTCCTTTTGCGTAGGTGTAATTTTTTTCAAAACCGTTTTTAGTATCTTTTCCATTTAGTCCACTATCCTTGGTGTTTATATAGTAAAATATTGTATAATAAATAGCTATTTGTAGGGGAGAAAAATGGATAATGATGGCCAGAAGGGCAGTGTATTGGAATCTTACGGCCGCGTGAGCATTTCTGAAGGATTTCCTTATCCGCAATATGCTGTGAAGGACCCTCAGTTTTCGCAAGAGGAGGCGCAGCTAAAGGATGCTTTGGTTTCGCTGATTTTGGGCAAGGTTAGTTTTGAACAGGCAGAGCAGTCAATGTCAAAGGTTTTTCCAAAAAAATTCTTAGCTGATTTTCGCGAGCGCATAATAAAGCCGATTACATACAACGATTTCCACGATTCGCTGATGGCAACTGATGATTTTAATTCCACAAAGCTTGCCTTGATGTCAATTTTGCAGGAGTATTTTCCAAAGATGCGAAATTTCCCGCTGGTAGCTTCACTTTCTCTTGCGGATTCTGTTGGTTATGGAGTGCTTGCTCCGTTTATTGAAGATGAGGGCCTTGAGGAGATAATGGTAAATGGTTATGAGCGCAATATTTTTGTTTTCCATAAAAAATATGGCCACTGCAGGACAAATATAGCTTTTAGCTCTAAAAAATCTTTAGATTTGATTTTGCAAAAAATTGCAAAGAGCGTGGGGAAGACATTTGATGCTGATCGCCCCCTTCTAGATGCCAGATTGCCGGATGGCAATCGTGCAAATGCGACTTTTTCTTTTGTTACCCCTTTTGGCCCAAGCCTTACTATTAGAAAATTTAGTTCAGTTCCGATGAGTATTATCCAGTTAATAAAAAATAGTACATTTTCAAGCGAGCTTGCGGCGTTCATGTGGGTTATGGTTGAAGGTGTGGGGATTGAACCTATGAACATTATTGTTAGTGGCGGGTCTGGCTCCGGAAAGACCACAACCCTAAATGCCCTTTCAGGTTTTATCCGCCAACCAGAGAGGATTATTTCAATTGAAGATACACTTGAAATCCAGCTTGGTAAGAGGGAGAATTGGATCCAGATGGAATCGCGGCCAAAAATGAAGGGCCAGGAGGGGGTTAGTATGGATGATCTTTTGAAAAATGCCATGAGGATGAGGCCGGACAGACTCATTGTGGGGGAAGTGCGTAGCGAGGAGGCCCAGACAATGTTTTTGGCAATGGACACTGGCCATAAGGGCATTTTGGGAACGCTTCATAGTAATTCAGCAAAAGAGATGCTGCTGCGCCTCAAGGCTGAACCAATGAGCGTTCCAGAATCAATGATTCCTCTTCTCAATATAATTGTGGTGCAGTTTAGGATTTATGTAAAGGGCAAGGGGATTGAGAGAAGGGTTTTGGCTGTTACTGAAGTTAGTTCGATGGAATCCCAGGCGCTTTTGAGTAATGTGTATGAGTGGGACAGAAGGAGCGATTCTATTAGAAGAACAGATGTTCCGATGAATGTTCTTGATATTCTTGCCGCAAAAACCCTCAAGCCAAAAAAAGAAATTGAAAGGGAAATTTATGTTCGCCAAAAGGTTTTGGAGTGGATGCTAAAAAATAATATTTCTGCAGCCCCGGATGTTGAAAATCTCATTCAGCAGTACTACTACAGGCCGGAATCTGTTCTTGAAAAAGTGCTCTCTTCTAATTCTTCATAAATAGGGTCATTTGAAGTTAGTTTTGATTGCATTAGTGAAATTTTTTGTGCAACAAATTCAAGTTCTGTGCTATTTTTCATCCTCTGTTCAAGTTCTAAAAATTGTTTTTTTTCCATATTTTTATTTCTTGCAATTGTAATATGCGCACTGAATTTGCTCTCAATTCCTGTTGCTTGTAAAATTTGTTGATGCAGAGAATGCAATTGCTCTGTTCCTTGAGAAATTCCGATCCACAAAACCCTTCTTTCAAATTGTCCTGGTTGGGATAATTTTATTTTGAAAGGAGTGAATTCTATTTTTCCTATTTTTCCAAGTATTTCTCTTGCGGTTTTATTGTTTTTTTGCCCGATAAAGCAAAGAGTAATGTGTAAATTATTTGCAGGGACAATTTTTAGTTGTGCAGAATTTAAGTTTTTGAGATATAGTTTATTTATTTGCTCTTTTATTGTAGAAGGGATCTGCACTGCTAAAAATAATCTCAATTTCTCTACTCCAAATCCTTGCTAAGTTCTTCTTCGAGTTTTTTTAGCCTTTTGTAGTTGTTGCTAATAAAAGTGTTGGCTTTTCCAAGTACTGAGTGGGTTAGGTATTGTTCGGTTACAAGTTCTTTTTCTGCTTTTTTAATTGGGAGCCCAATCGATGCGGTGCCTTGCAGTTCTATTAGGAATTTTTCTTTTTGTGCAATCATTATTCCGCCGCGTTTAACCCCTGCTTTTTTCATTGCGCTAAGGATTTTGTTTGCATCTTCTAGTGTTTTGCAGCCAATGTGCAGGATAAATGGCTCGACTTTAAACCATAGTTCCCCTTTTATTTTTTCTTTAAATCCTTCCAAGAGTTCTTCTTTTGTAATTTCTCGGTGCCATTTGCGGTGGAAAAAATTCTCTTTTTTCTTCTCCCCTCGCTTTTCCAGTAGCATTATTCTTCCGCTACAGCAGCTTGAGGTGTAAAATCCTTTTGTGCCTGCTATAAATGAGCAGAGTTCTCTCATCTGCTCGTCAACTTTTCCCTGTAGTAGGGCGGTTTGGTATGTGGCCTTATGCCTTGCCTTTATCATCTCAAATCTGCCTTCTTGCTCTGTTTTTTGCATTTTTTCGCCTATTAAGAGGCCTTTAACCAATTGTTTTTCTACCTTTCTGTCTTACTTCATATTAGATTTTATGCACTCTAAGTTGCTTTTTGGGGCATTTTTGCTCTTTTTTTCATCTATTTGCCTAGCTGATATTACAATGACATATCCGCAGGAAATTACAATGCAAAATGGGGCCTCGATAACTGCCGGCCAGCTCTCAGGGGGCCAGACTTTTGATTTGATTTTTTCGGACAATTCAGGATATGAATTTGAGTGGGACACAATTGATATCGCTGCTCCTTCAATTCCTGCTGGTTGGGAAGTTGTTGCAAAAGAGCGAACTGATACTTCTCTTGTTTTGCGCATAAAGGTTCCAAGTGGGGCGCAGAGTAATATTTATTCTCTAAAAGTGCTATTTTCTAATTCGCAAAATTCAGGGATAGTTGAATCTGCAACAATTAAAGTAGCTGTAAAAAAGAATCTTCTTGATGTTTCATTTGTAAGAAAGTCGCGAGATGAGTTTTATTATGTCGGGGCAAAGGTAATTTATAATGTCACGATTTCAAATTCTTCAATTGCCCCTGCAACTGTATCTGTTTCCTCTTCTCTTCCAAGTAATTGGTTTTCTTCAAGAGGCGCTGTTCTAAAGCCAAATAGTGTTGAGGATATTGAGCTTGTGGTCTCTCCGCAAACGTCGGGAGTTCAGCCTTTTACTTTTAGGGCATTTTCACAAGAGGAGAATGTAATAGTGCAGAGTTTCTCGTCTGAATTGAATGTGCGCCCAACCCTTAAGGGAAAGTTCGCAGCTCCGCTTTCGGGTTTTCCATTTTTTACTTTTTCGCTTCTTCCATTCCAGCTCTTCGATTCTTTTTTTAGTTTAGTGCTGCCTTAATTTTTTAGATTTTTAGCCATGTAAATTCCGCTCTTTTGGTATCCTAGTTTGCGTGAGTAGTAGTCTCGCGCTCCAACTCCGCTTATTACAAGCATTTTATCGTAGCCAAATTCTGTGCGGGCAATTTCCTCAGCATGCTCCACCATTTTTTTCCCAAATCCTTTGTGTTGGGAGCTGCTCTGATTGTGCTTTCCAATCCCGACTTCAGAGCCAAATACATGCAGTTCGCGAATGCAAGCAGTAGTGGGGGTGAATTCTTGCCTAAACGGTTTGTTCGGTTTTCGTAGCCTGCAAAATCCGAGTATGATGTCATTTGTAGTATCTTCAAATGATATGAATACTTCTTCTGATCCGCTTGCTTTGTATCTTCTCTCGATTAGTTCAACACTAGAATAATCCGTAAAAATTCCTTTTTGGGATTTTATTCCACTCTCACGAAAGCGTATGTCACGCTGCACTATTGAGTGCTCTTTCATTTTTTCTTCTATTATTTGGCGAAGATTGTTCTTGTCAATTCCGGTAAGCGCGTATTTTGTGGGTATGTCCCGTTGCACCCTGTGCACTCTTACATATTCTGGTATGTATCTAAATCCTTGTGCAATAATTTCTGCTGCTTGTTCAGTAGTAAGGGGTATGAATTTTTTGTTTTCATATAATTTTGCAAGTGCAGTTCCAGGCATTACCATGCAGGGGTAAATTTTAAGAGCATCCGGGCAATAATTTTCATTTTCAAATAGTTCAGAAAACATTTCAATGTCCTTTTGTGGGTTTGATTGAGGCTGGCCTGGCATTATGTGGTATGTCACTTTAAGGGCGCTATCTTTTAGAAGTTGGGTTACTTTTATTGTATCTTCAATTGTGTGCCCGCGGTTTGTATATTTTAGCACCTCATTATAGATGCTTTGCGCTCCTATTTCAACGCGTGTTGCCCCGAGTTCTAACATTGAATTTATTTCTTTTTCAAAGCTCCAATCCGGTTTTGTTTCAATGCAAAGTGTTACAATGCGCACGTGGGATTTTTCATTTCGCAAATGCTCTTTTTGCACATCTAGTAGTGTATAGGGTTTTTGGTTTTGCGCAAGGTCTGGGGTTTTTCCCATTTTGTTTGTGAAGAATTCGCTGAATTTTTCTGCTTCAAATTTTCCTTGCATATCAAAAAACATTTCGGAAAAATCATTTGCTGCCCTAAATGCTTCTCCAATAAATTCATTTTGATATTCTTGTGGAAAGCTAGGGAATGTCCCTCCCATTATTATGAGTTCTAATTTTTCGGGGTTATGGCCTATTGCGTAGTATTGGCATATCCTATTCATTGTCTGCTTGTATGAATCGTAGTTATTTGAAATTGCGCGCATAGTAGCAGGTTCGTGCCCGGTATATGATTGTGGCACAGAGCCAAATACACTTTTAGGCCCCCTGGGCAGTATATGCATGTTCCGTGCGGGCAGCTTATCGGTTTTGTCATTATTGCAACCGGGGCAACTCCTGAGAGAGTTCTAAGGGGCTTAATTGAGAGAAGTTGCACCATCTGTTCGGATGGGGTTTTTGCGTGCATCAATATATTGGGGTTTGAAGGCAATGTGGCAATGCCTATTTGTTTTCCGGCCTTTAACTTGTATTTGCCAAGTTGTTCTTTATTTGTGACAGTGCCGCTCTCTATTGCGCCTATCACTTTTTCATAAAACTTGGCTATTTTGCTCTCCATACCAAAAAGCTGCTATCAAAAGGCTTTAATGCCCTTTTGGGGGTGTGCGGTTATTATTTTAACTCCCTTGACCATTTCTCTTCCATGGATTTTTTGGTTCTTTTTTTTGCAGCAATTGCTTTAGGCCTACTTATTTTGGTGGTTTTTTTGCTCTTGCGCATTTCTTCTCTTGAGCGCCTTGTTGCAAATGTGCAGTTCTCAAAATCCTCCCAATCAGTTAAATATGGAAAGATGACAGAGCAGTTCATACCATTTACAAAGGGTTTCCCTTTCACTTCAGAAAATTTCAGGTTTTTGGGGAGCCCAATTGACGGAGTAGCATTTGAGGATGATAGGATTGTTTTTGCAGAGTTCAAAGCCGCCTCTTCAACCTTATCGCAAAAGCAGCGCAGAATTAAAGAGCTAGTTGAGCAAAAAAAAGTCGAGTGGTTTGAGCAGAGAATTAATTAATATTTTTGCGTTTCACCATTTCTTGCGGTAGCGCAAAACCGCTGCAATTGCGCCCATTCCATCCAGTTGTTTTCCCGGTTCGCTTTTATCTGCTACAAAAAATATTTTTGCGCCAAATTGTTCTGCGCTATCTAATATTTTCTCTATATTTTGGTTTTTTTGGTGCATTTTGCTCTCAAGAATCACTATTTCCTGGCACGCCCCTGCTTGTACAGATTCGAGTACTTCTTTTTGTCCAATAGCGCACATCTCTTGTGAGATTGAAGCAAGTACGCGCTCAACTGCTTTTGCTTCTTCTGTTGAATGGAACCCTTCTATAACTTTGTCGATTTTTCCGCCCTTTACCAGTTCATTTATCCCGGTAATGCCAACTGAATTTGTAGATTCAAATATTACCTGTAGTTTGGGGGATTTTTCTTTTAAAAATTTTTCAAAATTCTGTCTTTCAAATCCAGGGCCGGCTACCACTATTTTTGAGCTGCCAAGATCGAGTATTTTTTTTAAGAGCTCTTCAAAGTATGGTTTGGTTTTCCCTTTTTCGCCGGTTTTAAACATTTTCCCTTCTTTTTGTGCAATTATTCTGGCCTTTGTATCAATTCCTGTGTCTTTTAAAAATACCAAATCAGCCTGTTCATCATCCATTATTACGAGCAGCACTTTTTCGTGCCCACTTGCATTTTTTGCCCGTTGAAGCCGCTCAACATGGAAATTTTTGAGTGATTTTTTTGTAACATTGATGCTCTTTCCCACTTCTGCTTCTATTGTGTGGTGGGATTTTAGTGGCACTAGTTCTTCCGGCTTTGCCGCTACTACAGTTCCTTGTATGCGTAGTTGGTTTGTAGATTCGTGAAATATTACTTTTTCAACCTCGAGTTCGACATATATTTTTTCTTTATAGGGTTTGTCGCCTTCCTCTTTGGGTTTGATTTTTCTCTCAGATGTCCCGCTAACCCTGTCCCCTTTTTCAATAAGTCTTTCAAGATGCCACAGGTCATCAAAGCTATGTGGGACTACCTCAAATTGGTGGTTTTTGCGGTCAATTTTTACTATTTGCATACCTATTCAATGTCAAAAAGCCTTTTTTAAAGGTTCCAGGGGCATTTTTGCTACATGGTTAGGGTAGCAGTACTAGAGCAGGAGCGCTGCATTAACGGCGATGGGTGCAATTATATATGCGGAAACGTCTGTCCGGTAAATAGGGCGGGAAAGGAGTGCATTACGCTTCCGGAAGGGCTAGAGGAGCAAAAGCGCATTATTCCTATTATTTCAGAAGATCTCTGTATTGGCTGCAATATTTGTGTGATAAAATGCCCGGTTGATTGCATTTATATTGAAAATCTTGTACAGGAACTATCGCCGCAACATATGTTGCACAGGTTTGGGGAAAATAATTTTCGTATCTACCGCCTCCCTTATGTAAAAAATGGTTCTGTTGTAGGGCTTATTGGAAGAAATGGGATTGGGAAGAGTACAATTCTAAAAACCCTCTCAGGCCAGCTTGTCCCTAATTTAGGGCACTATGAAAAAGATGCAGATTATGATTCTGTGATTTCGCATTTTGCCGGAAAAGAGATGCAGGCGTATTTTTTTGGACTGAAAGAATCCAAGTTGAAGGTTTCATACAAGCCGCAAAATATCACTGATATTCCAAAGATTTTTGATGGTACTTGCAAGAAGCTTTTAGAAAAGGCGGATGAGAGGGGGGTGCTTGATTCTGTTTCTAAGTTGCTCAATTTGGAAAAAATCATGCATAGGAAAATTTCAGATTTGAGCGGCGGGGAATTGCAGCGCGTTGCAATTGCAGCAGCCGCGTGCAAGAGTGCCGATTTTTATGCTTTTGATGAACCTACTTCTTTTCTTGATGTAAAAGAGCGCCTCAATGCAGCAAAGCTTATTCGATCTCTAGCCGATGCCGGAAAAGGTGTCATGGTAATAGAGCATGATTTAGCTGTTCTTGATTATTTGAGCGATTATATCAACATTTTATATGGGAAAAAATCTGTTTACGGGATAGTGTCAAATCAGAAGAGCGCAAAAAATGGGATAAATGAATTTTTGGAAGGCTTTGTTTCTGATGAGAACGTGAGGTTTAGGCGTGAAGAATTAAAGTTTGAAGTAAAGCCCTCAACTGATTATAAAAAAAAGCGCGTCATAGGGTCCTATCCTGCCCTCAAAAAAACTTTGGGTTCTTTTTCCCTGCATGTTGAGCCAGGGGATTTACGCGAAGCTGAGGTTTTGGGCATTTTGGGGCCAAACGGGATTGGCAAAACCACTTTTGTAAAAATGCTTGCCGGAATTGAAAAGCCAGATTCCGGTTCAGTGGATTTGGGCCTTAAGGTTTCATATAAACCGCAATATATTAGCGCGCAAGAAGGAATTAGTGTTGGGGATTTTATAGATTCTCAAGATATTGATAGGGGGATTTTCAAAAGCGAAGTGGATAGAAGACTTGCCCTAACTGATCTTTCCCATCATAATCTCTCTGAACTATCAGGTGGCGAACTACAAAAAGTTGCAGTAGGGCTAGCTTTGTGCCGCCAGAGCGATATGGTGCTTCTAGATGAGCCTTCAGCATTTGTTGATATTGAAGATAGGCTTGCAATGGCAGATACAATAAGATCGGTTGTTGATTCCCATAAAAAAATCTGCATGGTAGTTGACCATGACATTTTGTTCCAAGATTATGTTAGCGATCGCTTGATTGTTTTTGATGGCATTGCATCTGTTGAGGGGTTTGCCGCCGGGGCAGTTTCAATGCAAGATGGCATGAATAAATTTTTACGAGGAATGGATATTACCTATAGGCGAGATCCGGGCTCGGGTAGGCCGCGGGCAAATAAGCCGGGTTCGCAACTAGACCAGCAGCAAAAAAGAAGTGGCGAATATTACTATAATGTTTAGCCGCATCCTTGTTCTAAACACCCAAAGCACAGAAGTCCCTTAAGCCCTGAAGAGGCCTATTAGGGATTTTTAAGTTTTTAAGTAAATTTCATGGTCAGTTGTGCTTTTTAGTTCAATTTGTTTGTGGGCAGATTCAGAGTCATTAGCACTGGTATTTTCGCTCCCGGTTAGCGCATCGGATGTTATTTGCATTTGTATTTTTTGTTCTGTTTGTGAAGGGAATTTTCCCAAAACCCCTTCGATGTATAATACTCCGATTATTAGGATTGTGCCAATTAGTAGGGCAGCGTAAATATTTCTTTTCATAATTTGTTTCTTTGGGCTTCTTTATATAGTGTTTTGGTTTTTCTAAGGCAGATTGCTAAACTCCCCGCAAAGATTATGGATCATTTTTGCGCCTGCTCTCTATTTCTTAAATCTTTATTAGGCTAAATCACTTCTATGTGTTCTGTTATAGGGGTTTATTCAAAGCGCTCGGATGCGCCCATGCTCGCCCACAAGCTCATATGCAGCCTTTTGCACAGAGGCCCAGAAGCATTTGGCATAAAAACACCAAATGATCAAAGAAAAGCAAAATCCACAAAAGCTCTTCTTCCCCTTCCATCTTCTAATTTAGCTCTTGCTCATTGCCTTCTCTCAACTACCGGATATGGGATCCAACCACTTAGTTCTGGTGATATTTCAATTTCGCACAATGGCCAGATCTACAACTACAAAGATTTGAATCCTTCCGCAAAACCTCTAGTTTCAGATTCAGAGGTGATTGCAAGATTTTTTGATGAAAAGTTAAAGATTGATTTTGATTCTGCGCTTTTGGAATTTATGCAAAAAGCAATTGGAGAGTATGCAGTTGGAATTTTGCACGGGAAAAAATTGTACGCATTCCGCGATCCAGTGGGATTTAAGCCGCTCTGGTATGGGGAGAATGGTTCTTGTGCAGCCTTTGCTTCAGAGCCTGCAGCTTTGATGAAAATTGATATCCTATTTCCACGGCCTCTTGAACCGGGACATGTACTTGAAATTTCAGAGTCAGGTTTACAGGTTAAAAAAATTTTCACTCTTGAAGATTTTAAAAAATCAGCTCCGCAAATACAGTCTATCAATTCCCTAAAAAACGAATTTGAAAAAACAATTGCGATGCAGTGTGATGGGTTAGAGTCTGCTGCAGTGATTTTTAGTGGAGGGGTGGATTCGTCTCTTGTTGCGCGTGCAGTTTCCCAAAAAGTAAAAAATACAAAGCTCTATGTTGCAGGAACTAAAGGGAGTTATGATTTAAAAAGCGCGCAAATAGCAGCAAAAGAGCTAGGCCTTCCATTGGTAAAAATTGTGATGTCGCAAAAAGATATCCAGAAACTTGCACTTGAATCGGTAAAAATACTCTCATTTTTTGATGAGATGCAAATAGCCCTTGCTGTCCCGGAGCTAGCCTGCGCTAAAAGAATTGCGCAAGATGGCTATAAAGTAGTTTTTTGCGGGCAAGGAAGCGATGAGGTATTTGCAGGTTACTCAAATTATCTCTCAGTTCTCAAAGAGAAGGGCTATACCGGAGTTGAAGAGCAGATTTGGGTTTCACTAATGCGCATGTGGTCTAGAAATCTTTATAGGGATGATTTGGTGTTTGCTGCAAATTCGCTAGAATTGAGGGTTCCTTTGCTCTCACTAAATTTTTTGCAAAAGGCAATGGCAATTGAGCCTTCACAAAAAATTCTTTCTGCAAATGATGGGTTGCGAAAAGCCCCCATAAGAGAACTTGCAGTACTTTTTGGGGTCCCATCTTCTATTGCAATGAAACCGAAGAAGGCAATGCAGTATGGGTCAGGGTCGCAAAAGATTGTTTCAAAATTATTTAAGGGCAGCTAAATGTTGGCTGCTCCATGCATCCTGAGATAGCATCTATTATTGTGCACGCTCCACCACTAGAGACCGCAGTCTTATCAAATGAAAAAAACCTGCGATGCTTTGTTGTAAAGTCTCCTATCTTGGATGTGCATTCAAGTGTCCCGCTTGCCGTAAGATTAGGCGCATTAAAACTAGGGCCTGATGTGAATGTGCATTTGAATGTCTCCTTTCCAACAGAGCCCTGGGTTGTATTTGATATTACTTGGGTGAAATAGCTATTTACAAGACTTGAATCTGATGAATTGCATGAAATGTCTAACCTGTCGTAGTATCCGTCGGCTGTGGCTTTGTCAAGTAGCCTTATTATGTTCTCGGTTTTTAGGGAATTATCCCTTGCAAGCTGTATTTTGGTAAATGTCTCATTGTTATTTTCCCCGGAGAGCGATATATTGAATGTGAATATGATAAGTATCATTGCGCCGGCCGCAACTACTGCTGCAATTGTTCCCTTTATCCCGCTTTTTGGCATATCTCCACCTTTTCGTTGACAGTTCCATCTCCTGCATATCCGTATAATTGATAGCAGTGGACATTGTTTCCGCTAACATCTGGCTCGGGTCTAGTACTGTTATCTAAATATTTTTGCACAGCATCATCTGCTGATTTGTAGAAAAGAAGCCCTTTGGTTGCAGCGTCGCCAGATCCTGAGAAACTGAGCGCGGCAATTGCTGCAAGTGTCATTATCACTATTGCAATTGCAAGCCCTGCATCTATTGTGAATATTATCCCTTTCATTTCCATATTTTCACCGTGAGTGTGAATTCTAGGTAAGTATCCTGGCAATTATTTTCCTCAATGCATTTTTCATAACCTGCCTTTGTTAGGCCGGTTGAGAGTGGTGGGGAGACAAATGGCCTTTGTATTGATACAATGTCTAATGGGGTTGTCCCGGGGTCCGTTTGATTGCAGCCACCCAGTGTCCCATTGTAAGGGTCAGGGCCTTCCCAGTGGATGTAGCAATTAAATCCAGTAGGTATCATGAGCTGCGTTTTGGAGAAATTATTAAAATTTGTCTCCTCAGAGCAGCCAGTAACATTATATCCTTGTGAACTAAATCCAGCGCTTCGAATGCAGGGGTTTTTTTCAAGTAGTATTGAACTCGCATTTAGGGCTATTGCAGTGAACTCATTTTTCATTCTGGTTTCTTTTTCATAAGTTGCTGCTGTTTCATAATATCCGAGAAGAAGGCCAATTGCAAGAACTGTGAGTGTTGCCGCTATCAAAAAATCGATTGAAAATATCTGGCCTTTTTGCATTTTTGTCATTGTCTCACGTGTTTGCGCTTATGGTTATTCTGCTGCCGCAGTCAAAACTTTGTGCAGAAAATGTCACGCCTGTTAGGTCAATGCTTCTGTATTCCACGGGTGATGGTAGTGTAGTTGATGTTACTTGTAGTGTAGATGCTCCGGGGTTTATGCTTATTCGGCAATTGAGCAACTCTTGGGTTTGGGCAATTTTAAGTGTGGGGGATGTGTACTCCACATCTCGCAATGAGTACGCTTTTACCGATCCTATAGTAGCGTATGCATCAAGCAGTATTGATTTGGCGGAGTTTCTTTTTGATTCCTCCTCTATTTGAGAGCTAAGATCATCAAAATGTACGCTCAGAAATGAGAAAAGTACAAGCGCGACCATGAATGTAAGTAGCAGGTCAATACTTGTCTGGCCGTCTGAGTGCATTTTTACTTTATAGGTTTTTCTTATTGATAAAGCTTGCGCCGCTATTCCAGATAGTAATGTTTTATAGGTTTTAGGTTTTTCCCAAATTCATATACAAGTGGTTTTCCTGTGGGGATTTCTAGTTTTGGTATCTCTTCATTTGAAATTTTGTCAATATGTTTTATTAGCGCGCGAATGCTATTTCCGTGGGCACAAATTAGTATGCTCTTTCCGCTCTTTAAGGCAGGGGCAAGTTCAGATTTCCAGTAAGGTATAACTCGATCTACAGTATCTTTGAGACTCTCGGTGAGAGGTATTTCACTTTTTTTTAATGATTTATACCTTGGGTCTTTTGCAGGGTTTGGGTCATTTTTTCCAAGTGCAGGAGGGGCAATGTCATAGCTTCTTCTCCACATAAAGACCTGGTTCTCTCCGTGTTTTTTCCGCATCTCTTGTTTATTTAGCCCGGCAAGCGCTCCGTAGTGCCTCTCATTTAAGCGCCAGTTTTCAATTATTGGCACCCTAAGATCCATTGTGCCAAGTATTATCGAGGCGCTATGTATTGCCCTTTTTAGTACGGAAGTGTAAACTGTGTCAAATTTGTAGTTGTTTTTGAGAAGTATTTGCGCGCACCTTTTGCACTCTTCAATTCCTTTTTCGGATAGGTCAATATCGATCCACCCGGTGAACCTGTTTTCAAGATTCCACAAGCTCTCTCCATGGCGCACCAGAACAAGCTTAGTCATTCTATCACTTTCAGGGTGATTTTTTTGCCCTTATTATCAAAAGCGCGGACCGTATTTAATTCGTATGGGTAGCTGATGATAAGATGCACTTGCCCGAATTTTTCAAATGAATCAAGGTCTGCTTCCGATGGGTGATTGTAGATAGATGGGTGGGAGTGTATTGTGCCAATTATTGCCTGGTCAAATGGAATTAGATCTGGTCTATATGATGAGTAATTTTCCCCAAAAGTTGCAGGTACAACCACAAGTTCTTCGATTGTTTTGTTTTTTCCACCAAGCATTGAGAAAAATTCAAGTGGGTAGGTATTTTTTGCGGCAATTATTATTGATTCAATTGTAAGGCGCTTTATTTGGTACATACAAGATTTACTTCTCAATCGGATTTAAAAGTTATGGGGCATTCAAACCTACTAGGCCTAGTCTGACTTGTCCGGCCTCTAAATTTATGGGCTTGAAATCATTTATGGGCGTTGTAGGGCTTGTTTTTTTGGTTTGCATCTATGCAATTCCAAGATATATTAAAAATGTGGGCAGGAGCAAAAATGCCATACACTGGCTGCGCTGCACTTTTGAATTTATCCCAAAAATCCCTATAGCGCACGCGCTAATGCTAGCAAGCAGCCCAAGAGGGCCGCAAAAGAGGGTAACAAGGCATATTAGAAATATTGCTATTCCCGCGCTAGCTAGCGGGTAATTTATTTTTTGTAAAAGTGCAATTGATGGTTTTGCAAGAATTTCAACTATTGCGCAGGCAAATCCAACAGCACTTATTGCAGCGGCAAGGAGAATGAAAAGTGTTGTGCTGTCAAGTTCAATGATTTGTGCAATAGATGCAGCCATTCCGGTTCTGCTTTTTTCAAGGGCAAAGAGCATTAGAATGCCAACCAGTAAATTTGCGCTATTTACTCCTGATGTTAGCATAAGATATCCCTTGCCGCTTAACCGCTTTGAAAAAACTGCCCCAGCAATTGTTGCTGCCTGTGCCGGGCCGATTCCGGGAAATAGTGCAAGCGCACCTGATATTGCAGCCGGCAAAAAACCGCTTTGCAATTTTTCTTTTCTTGCCCTCTGCTTTTTTTGGATTGGGATTTTTGTCTTTGAAAATATTGATTCTGCAAGGCTGCTAAATCCAAAAAAACCGCTAATTAGCGCAAAGAGCGGATCGGAAATTCCGGCACCGAGCGCAACTACTCCAAGTGAAGCTGAGAGTGCAATTACAATGAGAGCCGCTATTTTATTTTTCTCATGCAATAGCATTAGAATAGTGGTCAGGGCAATTAGGCTAGGTATTACTGAATTTAGCTCTTCAGTGTAATTTGTTGCCATTATAAAAAAGATCGGCAAAAGAAGGAGCGAAAAAAGTGATGTGCAAAGTGAACTAAATGTGCAAAGTGAGAGTGCTTCAAGTCCTCTGCCTGCAAGCAGCATGCGATGCCCGGGGAGAAGATTTATTGAGCTCTCTTCTGAAGGGGCTCCTAAAAATATTGAGGGGATCGAATCCACAATTGAATTTGTAATGCTCATTGTGACAATAAATATTGCAAGCCCTTGTGGGTTTTGCAATGGAAGGTGCAAAGAAGCAATTGCAATAGTGTTTGAGTGAATTCCCGGAATTAGCCCGGTTATTGTACCTGCAATTATTCCAAGTATTGCAAAGGTTATTTGTTCAATCAATTTTTCCCACGCTTCTTGCTATTATTTGCAGCTTATTTTTGTAGAGTGAGATTGTGCCCTGCACTGATATTTTTGTGCCGTTTTGTAAAATTAAGAGCTGTTCTCTTTTTGGGCCAAAATAAACAGCTTGCAGCCTTCCTTGGTTTTCTAGTTCGAAAAATGCATTTCCTTTTCTTATTTCAAGGTTTCTGATAACTCCTGAAAGATTAACTTTTTTGCCAATGCTCTCTTTTCCGATTTTGCTGATTTCTTGGTTCTCTTCCCCGCTAAAAAATCCCAAGAGTAAAAGGCCAGCTATGCCGATTGCAAGGCTTGCGTATTTTACTGCCCCCAGTTCCATTTAGGGATTAGGAAATAAAAGTATTAAAAATTCGACGATTGACGAGCCTAGCAGGCGAGTGCTGCGAGGTTATTGTATGCTACTGTAACATCCTTTGAAGGTCCTGTTACTTTTTGCACAGCAGCAGTAGTTGTCCTAGTTAGTGTACTTTGGTCAGGGCCGCTAGGTGTTGGCTGGATTAGAATCACTACTTTGATTATATCGCGTGGGTTTGCTCTGCACATACTGCTGTGGATTTCTTGAAGTTCATATTTTGCATCAAGTTTTTCAATCTGCCCGATTAGTTCTTGGCGAATTGCTGCTGAAACAAATACATCATCTTGCACCGATACAAATTTTGAGAGTACAAAAAATGCGAGAACTATTGCAACAGAAACTATGAATATTATTTCAATGCTAGCCTGCCCTTTCATAAAATATCACGTGAAATGCACGCTGATTGTGCCGGCACTATCTTTTTGCACATATGTTGTATATGTTCGTGAACTTGTTGATTGCGCGCTTCCAACCCCGCTTGAAGGGGTGCAGCTAAAATCAACACCGGGGTTTATTATTTTTTTACAGTTCTTGAGATTGTTAGGATCATTGCCTGCAGCGTCATCATCATTAAAGCACCCGGTGCTGCCTTTTGATCTTAATGGATAATTTATTGTGAGTTGGTTTGCAGGGGATGTGCAGGAGAGGGTTGAACCGATTGGTAAAAAGAACACCATGCTCTCTTTTGTTCCCTGCCCGGAAATCGAAACATATTGTATTGCATTTGCAAGCTTTTCGGTTGATAATTTGAATTTTGAAATGTTTGCAACATCCTCTGCTGCAAATCCTGCAATGTCGGCATTTGGCTGCACTACAACAATAATGTAGGTGAGCGCAACAATCATTACCAGTAAAAATTCAATTGTTGCCTGGCCTTTTGAATTTAGCGATAAAAAAGAACGTTCCATAAAATATCCCCGCTAAGCTGCAGCGCGATGTAGGCGAATAGTATTGCAGGCACAAAAGCCATTGTTTTCTTTATTACAATTGTCTTTGGTGCAAGGCCTTTTTTTGCCGCCTCCTTTATTTTTTTTGCATCCTCCTCACTGATCCCGCCAGCTTGGTTCGGGCCGCTTATAACTTTTCCTTTTATTTTAAAATCTTCAAGTAATCCTTTTTCCATCTTATTATCCATTAACTGCTTTATAACTGTTTTTATTGAAGGCCCCTTTACATACTCTATTTTTCCGTCATCTTCCACAATATAGCTATCAACAACCATCCCTTCCTCTAGTTTTTGAGTTTCAATAGTTTCTTTGAATGCGCCCTCTTTGCTATTTGAATATAGTAAAAAAAGCCCATATCCGACCATCAGTGGCAGGGCAATTGTTAGTGAATTGTAAATAAAAGATTGCAAGCCTATTATTGCGCCGGCAACCGCTAGTGAAATTGTTGCCCCGGTTCGCAGCTCTTTTGGCAAGAACACTATTGCAATTAGTAGGGGGAATATGGCAAATTCACTTACTCTAAAATATTGCAAAACAATTTGCGCTCCTGCAAGTGCAAGGCAGGTCCCAAGCAGTTGTTTCCACTTTTTTACTACTTGCGATATTGTGTTTGAGAGTATTTCTTTGCTCTTTAGAGCTGCTGTAATTGTCATTACAAATCCAATAGGGAGCACTGCAAATGTTGAGTAGATGATAAGGGTTATTGCAAATATTGGAAGAGTAATTGCAGTGAGGGGATATTGTAGCGCAAGTTCGGTTGCTATTAATGAATAATTTATTGGGTTTAGTATTGCAAGGCAACTGACAAGTTTGACATCGCCTCCTGCCCACACCCCGAGTTTGTATAGTGCGTAGGATGCAATGAATGCTATTGCAACTCCTTGCGCTGAGAGCACAAGCGGCTCAAATGTTCCTACAAAATATGATTCTGTTACTTTTAGTAAAATTCCGATAATAGCAAGCCCATATACTAAAGTGTTTGGGACAATTCTGCTTTTGAGGTCGGTATAGGTTGCCACAAGAAGCGCAAGGGTTGAAACCAGAACATACACTGCGGGGAATAGTTGCATTAGTTGAATAAGTTGGTTGCGCTTAATAAGGCTTTAAGTAGCTGCAAAAAAAGACCTTCATCGACTCCTGCGCCTGGTCTTTGAGGCGCTCCTAGAAAAACGTAGTTGATTTTTTTATGCTAAAAAATATTCGAGGCCAATTTAACTCATGATGGTTGAAATTGCGCTATTTTGGTTTTCGATTATTTTCTTCTGTGCCCTGTCTGCTATTGTTGTGATATTGAATGCGATTACAGTGACTGCAATCACTAGTACTATTGCAAACATTATTGTGAGAAGGTATTCAACTGAAACCTGGGCCCTTTCGTCTTTTTTCATCTAGTATGTATTGGGGGAAGTAATATTTATAGTTGAGGGATTTTGGCTTTAGAAAAAGAGAAATGGGGCGCAAAGCGCCCAAATACTAAATTTAACTGTATGTACAGTTTGGATATGTTCCTGCACATGTCTTTGTGGTACCGGCATATGCTACCGTTCCACTACATGATGGCGCGCTTGGGTTGTTAGTCACTGCTTTTTGTTGGCAGAGCGCTTTTATTGCGGTGTCAGATGTTTGTGTCTGTCCAGAGCTTCCCACGTTGAGCAGAAGCGTCACCACTATTACTGCGACCACTATTGCGCCTCCTATTAATAGGAGGTATTCTAGTGCTCCTTGTCCTTTCCTGTCCATTCTTCATCCTCCTTTTTTAGTATTATATCTTTTCTTCAACTTCCGGCTGCACTTCTTCTGTTACAAAGCTTTTCAGGTAAAAGCCGACTGTTATTGCGACAACAACAGCAACACCTAGCAATGCTAATGCTTCGGTTCCGCCTTGTGCCTTTTCTTCTGAGAAAATTTTCATTATCCCACTCCTACCAGCGCACCTGAAATTAACGCAGCCGCAAGGTAGGCTATATATGCTATACTCAAAAGGATTGGGATATATATAATACTTTTGCTGGCGTTTCCCTCTCTCATAACACTTATCATAATACTAGTCGCAATTGTCTCAATGAATATGTATGCTTGGATGGAAATTTCTAATATTCCAAGGGAGTTTTTGGCATCAGCTTGCGCAGCTTCAGATACCGCTCCTGCAGCAGCATTAATGAGTACATTTGAAATGGTTGAAACAAATCCAAATATGAGTGGGGAGATTAGAGCGCCTGCCGTGAACATGAATATTACTTGGAGTACTGTTCTCGATTTTCTCTCTTTGGAAATTCTGTGGGTTTCGCGAAGGTCCTCTGCAATTTCTTCAAGTACAGTTGCAAGCCCGGCTCCTGCTGCTACCGAATCAATTATGATATTGACTGTTCTTCTGACAACTTTTGAATCGACATTATAGGTAAGGGTCCTTAGCGCATTTTCAAAGTTTTCCCCTTCTTCGAGTTTTCTTAGAACTTCATTCATTTCTTTTTTGAGCGGGCCGTATTCTGAATTTGCAACTTCACGAAGGGCGTACTCATATGTTCCTCCTGAGCGCAAGGTATCTGCCATCTGGCGCAGTGCGTCTGGCAAATCTTCTTCAATTAGATCAATTCGCTGCAGCGCTTTAATGTATGGATAGCCAAGCATTCCGTCAAGTGCTACTAAAAAGACAAGTAACCCGAGCTGTACGTCTTGTTCTAATCCCACTACGTTTCCGACAAAATACCATGTGAGTATGCTTGCAATGATTGCTGTTAAAATTGAGAGTATTATCCAGAGCAGGGGGTCAACTTTGAATTCTATGCTGTAAAGATATGTTGCGTATTTTTGGAAAAGGGAGTTGTTTTTTAGTACCGGGGAATTTTGTATTAGGTTTAGGGCCATTTTGTTACACCTTAGGTTGGGTCATCTTGAGGTAAATTATTAGAAATCCTAGAATAAAAGGCATTCCTACACAGTAGATTACTGCAATTACAAGTGGCGGGATTGCGACATTGCCAACTGAAATTGGTGCGTTTAGTATTGCGCCGATTATTGCCAAAAATACCGGCGCTACAATTGCAATGAAAATGTATATTACTCCGAAAAAATTCATTTTCTCAGAATAGTCGCGCACTTTTACGCGCATATCAAAGCTGACATCTTCTGCAATGGTGTTCATTATATCAGAGAGGTTTCCTCCGGTTTTTAGCGCCCTTACAATGTGCAGTAGCGCGTTTCGCAAAGCTTTTGATTGTGTTCGCATGGCAAAGTGCTGCAGAGCATCTTTTGCATCCGTTCCTTCTTCAATTTCTATTACTGTTCTTGCAAATTCTTCGCTAAGGACCCCATAATCTGCTGTTGCAATGGTTTGTATTGTTTTATAGAGCCCGATTCCTGCTTTTAGTTCTGTTGCCATGTGGCGTAGTGCAAACGGAAGTTCAACACTAACAGCATCCCCTCTTTTTTGGGCATTTCTTTTAGGTATTAGTATCATTACTACAAATGTCAGTATTCCGGCAAAGAGTGCAAAAAGGACTGAGAATATTTGTGGCATTTCATAAGCAAACCCGATTGCAACAAGCAGGGCAAATACAAATAGTGTAATTATTACTGTAGCTGAAACCGTTAGCGCTAGCCATTGGTTTAGGGAGAATTTCATGTTAGCAGAGTAGAGGTAGTAGCGTATTTGGGATGAGAGCGGGAGGCGTTTTAGCGCTTTTGCAATTTGCTCTAGAGGGCCTCTGAACATTAGGTAGAATCTTCCGAGTTGTTTTATTAGTGGCGAGCGAAAGTCCTGCAGATCCTCAACTGTTTGTATGTTTATTTTTGCCTGCTCCCCTTCTGCTATGATGCTGCGAAGTTCTTGTAAATTGCCTCCCACTTGTTCAAATTCCATTCCCTGGTCTGTGTATTTTTTTTTCATGCGCTCGACAATTTTATCAACCTGCTTGAGATCGACCTTTTCTGCCTGTTGTTCAGGTCCGCCTTTGTTTTTTTGGGCATTTTGTTTGTGTTGGTCTTCGATTCGTTTCTTGATATCATCTAGGCCTGCCATTTTGAATCATCTCTTTTCCAGAAGATAGCCCTTCATGCGCTCTGAAACACTCTTCATTCCGCTAACATCTTCGCCTGCAAGTTTTTTTAGAAATTTTGCCCTCTCTTCTATTTCATTTTCAATTTGTTGGCGAGAGAGGCCCGTCATTTCCTGTAATAAAATCATGTATTCCATTGGCTCATCAGTCCTTTTAATGAGATCATCTTTAGGGTCCCATTTGAATATTGTTCTTGCCATTGGTTTTCCTTTGAGAGCTCCAGTGACTTCTGCAATTTCTGTTATTCTTCTAATTGTGCCCATTTTTTTATCATGCAGTCTGTGCTGTACTAGTATAAAATTGAGGCCAGAGAGCATTGGTTCCGGGACATTCATAGGCGGGCTAGTTACTCTAATAATTGTTTCTTGTGGTGAGTTTGCGTGCACTGTTCCGAGCGAACCATCATGTCCGGTATTGAAGGCAGTAAAGAGCGCGAACGCTTCATCGTGCCTAATTTCACCGACAATTATCCTATCAGGCCTCATTCGCAATGAGTTTTTTGTTAGAATATCTAGTGTTAGTTCTCCGGTTCCTTCAAGGCCTGGTGGGCGCGCTTCCATTCTTATCCAGTGTTTTATTGGAAGGCTAAGTTCAGCTGTATCTTCTATTGAAATTATTCTCTCGGTTTCGGGTATGAATGCGGCAAGTACGTTTAGTGTTGTGGTTTTTCCGGACCCGGTTCCACCAGCTATTAGTATATTTGCAGGGCGCGCTTGCAGCCCTTCTGTTGCAACCCACAAGAATGCCGCGGTTTTTGAGTCAAGGGTTTTGCTCTTTATTAGTTCAAGTATTGTGAATGGGTCTTCGCGGAATTTTCTAATTGTAAGTGTTGAACCTCCCACTGTTGCGGGGGGAAGTGTTGCATTTACGCGGCTTCCGTCAGCAAGGCGCGCGTCAAGTAGTGGGCTTGCAATATCGACCCTTCTTCCGATCTGGCGTGCAATCCTGTTTGTCAAATCCTGTATTTCGGTATCTGAATAGAATTCAATATTTGTAATCATCATTTCGTATTTTCTGTGAAATACATACACTGGCGTATTGGGCCCAATTATCATTATTTCTTCAAGGCTATCATCGTTTATGAGAGCGTCAATTATTCCATATCCTATCATTTCACGAACAACCGCTTCTGCGTAGAATTCATATTTTACGCGCGGGATGTTTAATTCGGGGGAATTTTTTATTATTTCAAGTATTCGCTGGTAGTATACATTTTTTCTCTGTTCAACATCCCTGATTTTGTAAGGGGCAATGCTGATTATTCTTGTGGCTGCTTCCTTTATTGTATTGATTATTGCTTTTTCGCTCCCTCCCGGGCGTGCAACCGGGGTTGAGTAGTAGAGGAGTGGCTGGTTCGGGAGCCTGTAAATTTTGGTGTTGCCGTAAGATTCTATTTCTTCTTTTTTTGCTTTTTCTAGTTCGCGCACTATTTGGGATTTTTCCTCTTCCGTTTTTTCCTCTGAGACTTTTTCAATTGCTTTTTTTATTCCGCTTATTTTTTGTGAGAGGTCTTCTAGGGAATCGTCAGGGATTTTTTGTTTTTTTGAAATATTTTCCCGTGCCTCTTTTTTTGCAAGGGAAATTTTTGTTTCGGTGCCGGATGGGATTTTTTCGGGGCTCTTGGAGGGGTTTTTTTGTCCTTTCGAGGAATCTTTTTTCTTGACTTTTTCAAATAAGTCGTCCATGTAATTTGGCATGCAAGATCAGCCATTACAAAGGGTTTTTGTCTTATATAACACTTTTCTTTTGGCCAAAATCGCAGCCTTCCTTGGGTTGTTTTTTTTGTAATTATATGGCTAGGGGGCCAAAAATCAAGGCGGTGAATTAGTTTCTTGCAAAAATTTTTGCTAAAATATTTTTAATAAATTCTTTTGGGTTTACTCCAAATTCCACTTTGCCGTCGCGTGTTCGTACTGCAAGGGTTTGGTTTTGTTCTTCTTTTTCCCCTATATTTATTATGAATGGGATTTTTTCCTGTTGGGCTTCGCGCACTTTATACCCCACTGTTTCGGGGCGGATATCCAGTTCTGATCTTAGCCCGTTTTCGAGCATCATTCTATGTATTTTTGTAGCATGTTCTGAGTGCTTTTCACTAACTGAAATAACTTTTAATTGGATAGGTGATAGCCAGAGGGGAAAGTTGCCGGCGTAGTGCTCTATTAGTATTCCGATAAATCGTTCAAGTGAACCAAATATTGCCCTGTGTATCATTACTGGCTGCTGCTCTTTATCGTTGCTGTCAATATAGTGTATTCCAAATTTTTGTGGCATTTGGAAATCGAGTTGGATTGTTCCAAGTTGCCACTGCCTTGCAAGTGAATCTTTTATATGGAAATCAATTTTCGGGCCATAGAATGCTCCGTCGCCTTCATTTATTTTGAATTCGCGGCCGCTTTTTTTCAGAACGTTCTTTAATGCCTCTTCTGCGTTCTGCCAAAGTTTCGGATCTCCCATTGCCTTATCTGGTTTTGTGCTAAGTTCTATTTTGTATTCAAACCCGAATGTCTTGTAGTAAAAGTCGACAAGTTCAATTACTTGTGCTATTTCATGTTCTATTTGATCAGGGCTACAGAATATGTGGGCATCATCTTGCGTGAATTTTCTAACGCGCAACAGTCCATTTAGAACTCCTGAGAGTTCGTGTCTGTGGACCATTCCGAATTCTGCTATGCGTATCGGCAAGTCTTTGTATGAGTGGCGCGAATTTGCAAATACTAAAACATGCCCGGGGCAGTTCATTGGTTTTAGCGCATATTCTTCCTTGTCGATTTGTGTAAAGTACATGTTCTCGCGGTAGTGGTCCCAATGGCCGCTTTTTAGCCAGAGTTCTTTTTTCATAATTATTGGGGTTATTACTTCGCTATAATTTCGTTTTGCTTGCTCTTCGCGCGCAAATTTTACAAGTTCGTTCCATATTACGGTGCCTTTTGGGTGGAAAAATATTGTTCCGGGGGCCTCTTGGTGCATTGAAAAAAGCGAGAGCTCTTTTCCGAGTTTTATGTGGCTGCGTTTTTCCGCTTCTTCTTTTTGTTTTAGGTATTCTTGCATCATTGATTCTTTTGGGAATGCTATCCCGTAAATTCGCTGCAGCGACTCCCTTTTCGGATCCCCCCTCCAGTAAGCGGAGGATACTTTTAGCAATTTTACTGCTTTTATTACATCAGTGTTGCTGACGTGCCCGCCTTTGCAAAGGTCAAGAAAATCCCCCTGCTTGTAAATGGTGATTGTTTTCCCAGCGCCTGCAAATTCTTCGATCAGTTCTTGCTTGAATTTGTTGTCCTTGAATTTTTCCAGCGCTTTTTTTTTGTCAACTACTTCTCGCTCAATTTTCCTTTTGGATTTTATTATTTCCATCATTTTCTTTTCTATTTTTTCAAGGTCTTGTGGTGTGAATGGGGTTTTTGTAAAAAAATCCTGGTAAAACCCCTCGTCAATAGGTGGCCCTATGGTGTTTCTTGCATCTTTGTAAATTGATCGTACAGCTTCAGCTAAAACGTGGGCCCCGCTGTGCCAGAGGCTTTTTTTGCCTTCATCATCATTCCATGTGAGTATTTTGAATTTTGCACTGCTCTCAATTGGCATTTCAAGTTCTATTGTGCTCTCCCCAAGTTTAGCGCTAAGGGCTTCTTTTGCAAGGCGTGGCCCGATTTTCTGGGCAACTTCTAGGGCGGTTATGCCCTTTGGATACTCTTTTTTAGAGCCATCGGGAAATTCAAGGGTAATATTTGGCATGTCAAATCCACTAATTTAGAGGGTGAGAAGCAATAAAAACGGTTTGCCTAGTCGCCATAGAGCCAGCGGTATTTCTTTTCGTTGCCTAAATCGTGTACTTTTTCAAAGAAAACTTCTCCTATTTTGCGGCCTTCGCTTCTGGCCTGATTTAGTGACTCCTTTACTATGGCAAGCCCTTCAAGATACCCTTCACATGTATCTTCGCTTTCATAAATGTCAAGGTCAATATCACTTTCCCGGATTTCCTTTTCTGAAAGTCTGTAAAAAGTTTGTAGGGCATAGCAGAGCGGTTCGTCAAAACCATATTTTTTGTGTCCTAGCTCATGAACTGCTATAGAAGAAAGTGTAGTTTTCGGTTCTGCAGATCCGGAGAACAGGATCTTGTCCATGAATGCAAGGCCAAGGAATCTTTTCATTTCCCCATCTATTTTCTTTTCAGTATTGGAGTGGTCAATTGCATCAAGATACATTGCCATTCTTCCAAACAGTTCTCTTTTTTCTTTAACCCCAATATCTTTGTGTTCTAAAATGGCAGGTGAATGCTCAAGTGTAGTGAGCATTTCATATACATCAGCTGGCTTTATTTTTCTCGAGCTTGTAAATGCACTATTGGCAAAATGAGTGATTTGCCCTTCAGATAATGTGGGTTTCATTCCTCTTATCAGCCATGCAAATCCTGTTTTGATTGCAGTAGTTTCTTGCACATTGAAATTGTGCGCCAGTGGATTTTTGCGTTTTGCCTGCAAGTCCTTTAGTGCTATAAAACGCCTCAGTATTTGTATTTCTGGTGGTCCTATATTTGCATCATGGCCTTTCATGAAAGGCTTAACATTCGTCTTAACTGCAGCTCGTAATTTTTTTCTGCGCTCTGCTATTGTAAAAGGGTGTCTTTCAATAAATGGCGCAGATGGCGGGGTATTGTGTTTCATCCTAAATGATGAAGGTGCCTCACCTATAAATATTCAACCCCCGCACCGGCAACAAGGTCACGAATAACTAATTAATAACTTCCAAATAAACTCCTTTTATGAAAGTTGAATTAAATACTCTCACTCCGTCCCCACAGGTTTGCGTAAAATGCAAAGGCAGGCTCTGGTGCGGCCCAAAGTGTTTTATTTTGGAGCGATTTGAAAAAAAGCAATCCTCAATAGGTAAAATAAAGGGTAATTCTGTTCAGGGCCCAAGCCCTCCCGGGGTATTTGTTTCCTGGAGCGGCTATCCAAAAGTAACTCTCTCTCCAATGGCTCCCTTGCAACCTATAAATGAAAATGATTCGTGGCTCTCGGATGATACTGATAAGTGGTTTGGGCTTGGCGCGGATAAAATAATTTCATTTAGGGAATCCTTGGTGCGAGGTTCAATGCCGCTTGAAGTTAATATGGCGGCAGATCCTTCCTACCAATTGCTCGAAGTGCAGCAGGCCTTAATGGCAAAAAAGCCTGTTGAAGTGCAAATGCAACTTCGCCAATCCCCTTCTTCAAGATCCCTTTCATTTTCTGATTTTCACCCGCCAATGGGGCCGCAAGCTGATCTGAAAAAATTTTCATTAATAGAAAATCCATCTACAAATCCAAAAATCGAAAAAGTATTTTCAGATACCGATGCAAAAGCACTTGAGGGGATGGTAGAGCTATACCACAGCGGAGTTGGTGTTAGCCAGTTGCACAAGCTTTTGAGCGCGGGGATGCTTGGAGTTAAAAAGAAAAGAAAGCTAACCCCCACGCGCTGGTCAATTACTGCAATTGATAGCAATGTTTCGGAGTATTTTATTGATGAAAAAATCAAATATTTTCCGGCTATTGATGATGTGAGGCTTTTTGCTTCAAACTATCTTGAAAATTATTATTATGTTCTTCTTCTCCCGCGTAAGTGGAGCTATGAACTTCTGGAAGCGTGGAAACCCGGGGCTATGTGGAATGCAAATTCAAATGAGCCGACCTTTATGGCAGATTATGAAAATTATGATGGGAGAAGTTCGTATGCGCAAAATACTGCAGGGGGTTATTATGCTCCGCGACTTGCAATTGCAGAGTATCTAATGCGCATCCAAAGGCAATCAACTGCGATTGTTTTTCGCGAGATTGGGGATTCAGGGACTCCCTCGCTTGGGGTGTTTAAGTGCCGCGAAACTGTAAGGGATGCTTTGAAGAAAAACCCGCTCTCATTTAACAGTTTGGATTTAGCAATGAAGTATTTGGGGAGCAAGCTCACAATTCCTCTAAAGTACTGGTTCAAAACTTCTGTCTTGTTTGATGAATTCCGTCACCAAAAAAGGCTCACAGACTTCCGATAGCAAAATCATTAGGGTTATATACTTAACTTCGCCACTTTTGCCAGCCTAATGGCTCTAACCTAATTTGTCATTTGCGCTTTACCAGCGCAAATCTATGTTGGTAACCCCGTATTTGTTGATAGATTT
>Ga0209542_10002248_pt1 | contig 43617 bp, 36 predicted proteins | sample RifCSPhighO2_01_FD_184028 | JGI IMG/M metagenome (GOLD analysis project Ga0209542, IMG submission 184028) | Soil microbial communities from Rifle, Colorado - Rifle CSP2_plank highO2_0.1 (SPAdes) (version 2) | ecosystem: Environmental > Terrestrial > Deep subsurface > Rock core/Sediment ... | reverse complement strand
CGATTTTCAAGTTTTATCAAACCAAAATTAATTCACAAAAAGTCGAAGAAAAAAAGAAAATTTCGGTGAGATTTTCAGAAGTTTGCCGGACACCCGTTTCAGTCAGATAGTTATATGATTTGACACGGTTTTTGGATATAACTGTTTTTGGATATAACTGTTTTAAACAACCCCCGCCTCAAGCTATCTTTAAGGCAGAAAAAAGCCCCACGACAACAACGTTGCGGGACTTTGAGAAAGCGCCTAGGCGGCACAGCTAAGGGTATCGCATGTATTTACGGTTTTGGCCACGGTTGCCAATGGGTACCCTCTTTGGCTCCCACTTCTATGAACTTCAGTTCGGGGTGAGTTGGGTCTGACAACCAGGCGACCGTTTGCTCAACATGATCGGGGCAAGCTCGAGCATACTGTGCATGTTCGTGTGCATTTGCCGAGGCCTCGAACATGAGCGTCGCTGGCTTACCACATACGTCACACTTGACCTGAACCATTACTATGCTCCTTTGTGAGAAATGTACTCATCTGCCACTTCACAAAAATTTACATGAGTAAATTACTCTGAGGTGGGGACGAGTCATTGCTGAATCGTCCTTGATGTGCTGTGGTCTCGCCTCAACGTATGTATTTGTTGAGATCCCCACTCACGCCAGGTGTGCTGTGAGCACTTACTAGGCACCTGCCGGACGGTTTCGCTAGTGGCCCGCGTTATCGCGGCCCCAGGAACTCCCATCGGGAGACCATCCGCCCTGGTACTCCAGGTTGAACTGACCCTTGCGAATCAGTTCAGTGATTTCTCTCTCGGTCTGGCGGCACCGGTCATACTCGGCGTTGGACGCACGAGCATCGCGATGCTCTAGAGCCGCAAGAGTGTAGAAATCGTGGGCGTTGGCTTCCCCGTCGACACTGCGGACACACGCACTGTCGGCATCCGGTTGATCTGTGTCGCAGAAGTCAACAATAACTTCGTGCGAACCAACGGTGCCCTTGAACGTATAGAAATCGCTAGCCATGATACTCTCCTCTGTGCTCGGTTGTTACGGTGTCCGAGAAACCTGCTGCCTGTTTCACAACACGTGACAGTCACAGTGATAAATCAACGACTGCTCATTAACTTATTACTGTGACTGAATAGAAAGAACTTTTTCCACTTCAGAAAAATCCATTATTATAAATTCCTCTGATGTAGGGACGAATCTTACCGATTCGTCCTTGATCCATTCAATAACGGCCTGGAACTCGTAATTATTTGACGGCTCGTTTTCTTTGCCATTCAATATACTCCCGAGCCACCCGCTCGCCTCGCTGTTTTTCGGTTTCACCGAAAAGTAAAGCGAGGATGCAAATAAGCGGAATGGAGACAAGGAGGAGAACAAAGATACCGCTAAGAATGAAAAAGATGACTAGGAGCATAACATAACCCATAACATAACCTCCGACTAGAATTTGACACAATTGATATTATACTCCCATAGTAAATTTTGTCAAGCTTCTTGCTTGCAACTGCTCACTAGACATAAAAAATAAGCTCAACTGCCTCTGGTCGTCATTGCGAGACGCCCGCAGGCGGCGTGGCAATCCAGTAAGAATGATGGCGAGATTGTCCCGATTGCATTGCAATCGTGGATCCTCGGTGTAACCGGGACTTCGGTGCTCCTCGCAATGACGGTTTGGCCAGTGAGCAGTTACCCTTGTGTCCTTTACGTAGCGTTTGCCAAAACCTAGTAAGGGCATTTTACTAAAAATGCGAATCTCGTTTGGCAAAAATGTAAAAAGAGTTTCGGCCGCCCCTTTGGCGAGCCTCGCCTTTTGGCGGGCCTCTTTGCGGATAATTTCGCCGCCAGCTTTGTAAAAATGTGCTCGGCGTAGACAAGCTACGCCTAAACATTTTTCCAAAGCTGGCGCCAAAATTCTCTCGCAAATAGAGGCGATTGCCAAACGAGATTCGCATTAAAAGAGCATCTCGGAGGCGCCCGAATAAGACGCCGAGAGTTAGGAAAAAAAATAATAGCCAGAGAGCATGCTCTCTGGCTATTATTTTTTATGTCGAGCTCTTTTAGTAGAATGACCGAGCGACCCCACAATGGCAAGTGCGTACTACCGCCCCTTAAACCCCGTTCCCACCGGAATAATCTTACCAATAATCACGTTTTCTTTAAGGCCTCGCAAATGATCCACCTTGCCTTCAAGTGCGGCTTTGATTAAGACGCGAGAAGTTTGCTGGAAGGAAGCGGCTGACAAGAATGACTCCGATGCCAACGCCACTTCGGAAATACCCAATAAAATCTGGCTGCCAAGCGGTACCTGTTTTTTGGCTTTTTGCAATTGCTCTACTTCTTCCTGGAATACGGACCACTCAACAATTTCACCCGGCACCCATGTAGAATCCCCTTCCTGCTTGATGCGAATTCGTGAAAACATTTTTTGAATAATAACCTCAACGTGTTTGTCGTGAATATCCACTCCCTGGGAAGCATAAATCCTCTGCACTTCTTTTAAAATGTAGCGCTGGGTTTCTTCCAGGCCGCTGGCTTTGTACAACTTTTTTAAGTCCAAGCTTCCGCCGCACAATGGCTGGCTTTCGCGAACCTTATCGCCCACGGCAACTAACATGGCGATTCTTCCGGGAATCTGGTAATCAATCGATAAGTCCTTTTTACCAGAACCTTCGGGTTTTATGGTAATAATTTTCTTTTCTTCATCAATTTTGGTCACCACGCCTTCAGCCAGCGCACACACCGCTTCTCCTTTTGGAGCGCGGCATTCAAAAATTTCTTCAATTCTTGGCAAACCCTGGGTAATATCTCCGCCTCCGGCTACTCCTCCCAAGTGGTGGGTTCTTAAGGTCAACTGAGTCCCTGGTTCACCGATGGCCTGAGCCGCCACTACTCCCACCGCTTCACCCAGTTTTATTAATTCGTTTCTTCCCAAATCCCAACCGTAACATTTCTGGCACACTCCACGGGCACTTTTACATGAAAGGGGTGATCGAATTTCCACCTTTTCAATTCCCTCTTTAGTAATTTGGGTGGCCTGGTGCCAATTAATAATGCTTCCCTTTTTAACAATGATTTCTTTTTTACCTCGACCTGCCATAGCTTTCTTGTCCGCCGACTTGTCCGCCGCAGCATTAGCGGAGGCGGCCTCTTCTGACTCCACGTCTTGCATACAATACCTTCCCACTAATTTAAAGGTGAAATTTTGTTCAATAGCATCAGCATCTTTCTTGAAAACCGTAATGCCTTTTTTATCGCCACAGTCCTCTTCTGAAACAATGACATCGTGAGCCACGTCTACCAATCGGCGGGTTAAGTATCCGGCCGAAGAGGTTCTCAAAGCGGTATCGGCCGTTCCTTTTCTGGCTCCATGAGTGGAAATAAAATACTCAAGCACATTAAACCCTTCGGTAAATGAGGCCTTCACCGGTAACTCGATAATATCTCCGGCAGGGTTGTTTACCAGCCCCTTCATGCCGGCCATCTGTACCAACTGTGCCCAGGTACCTCGAGCCCCCGCGTTAATAATAGACATTACGGGGCCGTCTTCGGGCAAAGTGGTTTTTAGCAAACCCTCCAGTTTTGTTTTAACCGACTGCCAAATCAAAATTTTCTGAGATGTTTTTTCTTCATGGGAGAGCAAGCCCTTTTCGTAATGGGACTCAATGCGCTCCACCTCTGTTTCAGCATCTTCGATAAGCTGTCCCTTTTCTTTTGGCACAATTAATTCATCCATGCCCCAGGAAATTCCAGAAAGCGTGCAGTATTCAAATCCCATGGCTTTAATTTTGTCCAAGGTAGCAATGCATTCCTCTCCATGGTATTTTTCAATAATATCACGCACCATGGCTTTCAAGGCCTTGTTGTCTATTAATTTGCTAACGTACGGATACGTGGCCGGCAAACTGCTGTTTAAAATAAGGCGGCCTACGGAGGTCTCAATAATTTCATGTTCGGGAGATTTGGGGTTTGGCACCTTAATTTTTTCGTTAAGTCCCAGGTAACCATATTCGTGAGCGGTAATGGCTTCAGAGTCACTGGAATAAAGCTTCACTTCTTTTGGCTTGCCCTGAGCCGCGGCCAAGGGTTCTTTTATCTTTGACAGGAAATAACACCCAAGCGCGATATCGCGGAACGGACCCATGACCGGCATGCCGTTGGCGGGCCTCAATAAGTTTAAGCTAGAAAGCATGATTTCCCTGGCCTCCCTTTGGGCCTCTTCAGATAGCGGCAAATACACGGCCATTTGGTCGCCGTCAAAGTCGGCATTGAAGGCCTCGCAGGCAAACGGATGTAATTTTATAGTATCTCCTTCGGTTAATACCGGATGAAAGGCCTGAATGCCCAAGCGGTGCAGGGTCGGAGCTCGGTTTAAGAGCACCACCTTATCTTTTACAATTTCTTCCAAAATGGCCCAGACCTCCGGCACCTTTTCTTCAATTAATCGGGCGGATCCGCGGATGTTATAAGCCAATTCTTTGTCCAGAATACGCTTAATAACAAAGGGCTTAAAAATTTCAAGGGCCAAATTTTTGGGCAAACCGCACTGTGAAAAATGCAATTCGGTTCCTACGGTAATAACCGATCTTCCTGAATAATCCACGCGCTTGCCCAATAAATTCTGCCTGAACCTTCCCTGTTTTCCGGCTAAAATAGCAGCCAACGATTTTAATAATCGTTTGCCTCCGGTAGTAGCGGTAGTGGTAACCCCTTTGCGCATTTCGTTATCAATTAATGCGTCAACGGCCTCCTGCAACATTCTTTTTTCGTTTCGAACAATGACCGCTGGAGCTGAAATTTCCTGCAAATATTTCAATCGGTTATTGCGGTTAATAACCCGACGGTATAAATCGTTTAGGTCAGAAGAGGCATATCGGCCGCCGTCAAGCTGGACCATGGGGCGTAAATCCGGCGGTAAAATGGGTAACACGTCAATAAACATCCATTCGGGGCGTATTTTTGCCCGCAACATTCCTTGGAAAAGCTTCAGGCGGCGTAAAATTTTCTTTTTGGTAATCGGAGGAGCTTCGGCGGCCTCTTTGACCAATTCATCGGTGGTAATTTGCAAGTCAACACTGGCAAATAATTTCTTTATCACTTCAGCACCGGTCCCGGCTTCAAACATTTCTCCGTATTTAAGCGACAGTTCATTGTAAACGACCTCAGATAAAATTCTTAGTGGCTTTATTTCCAACACCTCTTCTTTTACTTTTTCCCGGGCCTGTTTCAATTCGTTTTTGGCGGTTTCGGTAGTTTCTTTCTTAACTTTAGTTTTAAATTCTTGCTCAACTTGGTCTAAGATCCTTTCGCGCGCCTCATTATCAACCTTAGTAATAATGTAACTGGAAAAATAAATTACTTTTTCTAATTGCTGACTGGATTTATTTAACACCAAACCCATGCGGCTTGGTACGCCCCGCAAAAACCAAATATGCGAAACCGGAGTGGCCAACTTAATGTGGCCCATTCTCTCGCGCCTTACCTGTGACTTGGTAACTTCTACCCCGCACCGGTCGCACACCACGCCCTTATACCTGATTCTTTTATATTTTCCACAGGCACACTCATAGTCCTTGTCAGGGCCGAAAATCCGTTCATCAAAAAGACCATCCTTTTCGGGCTTTTGGGTTCTATAATTGATGGTCTCTGGCGTAGTCACTTCGCCATGACTCCAGCTCAAAACTTCCTCGGGAGAAGCCAGTTTTATTCTGATTGATTCTAGGTCTATGACTCGCATGGGCGTAAATTTTTAATTACTAATTTTTAATTTTTAAATAATTTCTTAATGCCTAAATCTTTGAACGCTATTTAATAAATTTAAAGGTGGAAAGCAGGGGATCCAGAAGTCCTCCTTTAGAAGAACTTATTCTAATTGCCTGATTATTTTTTGGTATAATTATTTCCTGGAAAGTATTTCCCATTTCCGAAGAATATAAAAATTCCTTTGAAGATACGTTGCCAATCACAATATTATTTATTTCTTGAGGAGATTTTTGTTGCTCCACTTCTAAAACTTTTAAATAGCTTTCTGATAAAAACTCTATGGTCAAATAAGGATACGCTGGATTCTCTCTACTCACGTCTCCTGCAGCTCTAACTATGAAGAAATCTTTTTTTTCTAAATCAGTTACTTCATATCCTGGGGGATATTTAAACTCAAATCCGTATTCTGCATTTGTATACGTTTTCCAATCAGCAGTTTGGGTATTTGAATTTTGGACATTGACCAATGGAATTTGGGATTTTTGCAAATATAAAAATGTCCCACCAATTGCAATGACTATCAATACAATAACTCCAATAATGATTAAAGCTCGTTTTTGCATATAATTTAGGGGCGGGGGCTTGACAATAGCTTTTGGTCTGCTATACTGAAGGCGCTTATCAGACGACGTCACATTCTAGCAATAGAACCAGAAACAACATTTTCTTAATTGGAAGTGTTGTTTTTTGTTCCATTATGATAAAATTGATTTGCGGAGGCATCGGAGGTTGAAACCAGATGGATCTGGTCACCGTCTGATAAGCGGTCGGTTCTATTCATTTAGGATGTGGTTCGATCCCACCGACCTCCGCGTCAAGGAATCTACTTTTTGGTAGATTTTTTGATTACTCTGGATTGCCGCGGTGCGCGGCTCCTCACAATGACCAAAAGCGTGCTTTCTATATTTCCGCCCAAATATTTTCTCCAAAAGACACTTCCCCTAGCGCCTCCGGTGTCTTTTGCGGGGAAATATTTGGGCGGAAAAAACTATTTCTTATCCGTCTTAATTTCCCTTACTTTTTCCTTCACTTCCACGGCCAATCCAAGCGACTTCAATTCCGATACCAACAAATTAAACGACGCCGGAATGTTCGGGTTGCGGATCGGCTCGCCTTTTAAAATGGCTTCATAGGTAGTAGCTCTTCCCACCACGTCGTCGGACTTAATGGTCAACATTTCCTGCAGAGTATAGGCCGCGCCATATCCTTCCAGCGCCCACACTTCCATTTCTCCAAACCGCTGCCCTCCAAACTGGGCCTTTCCTCCCAATGGCTGTTGGGTAATCAATGAATAAGGCCCGATGGACCTGGCATGCACTTTGTCATCCACCATGTGGATTAATTTCATCACATACATATAGCCAACAGTAATGGGCCGAGGGAACGGCAAACCGGTTTTTCCATCGTACAAGGTCAGTTGCCCTGACTCTGGGAGCCCCGCCTCTTTCAATTCTTTTTTAATATCTTCTTTGTTGGCACCCAGCAACGATGGGGTGATGGCCAGGTAATTTAATTTCTTGGCGGCAAACCCTAAGTGAGTTTCCAAAATTTGCCCGATGTTCATACGGCTGGGAACCGACAGGGGAGAAAGCACTAAATCTACCGGCGTTCCGTCGGCCAAAAATGGCATTTCGGCTTCAGCTAATATTTTTGAAACCACTCCCTTGTTTCCGTGGCGCCCCACTAATTTGTCTCCCACTTTAACGTGACGGGTTTCAGAAATTTCCACCTGGATTTTTTTAATAACACCTGGCTCCAGTTTATGCCCTAAATCCCGTGAGAATATTTTTACATTGGTAACCTTCCCGTGCTTTCCATGCTCCATTCGCAAGGATGTATCTTTTACATCCTTGGCCTTGTCGCCGAAAATAGCACGCAGTAATCGTTCTTCGGGAGTTAATTCGGCCTCTCCTTTTGGGGAAATTTTTCCCACTAAAATATCGTTCGGGCCTACACTGGCTCCCACTCGCACCACGCCTTCTTCGTCTAAATCCTTCAATTTTTCCTCTCCGACGTTGGGAATATCAGAAGTGGTAACTTCCGGACCCAATTTTGTTTCGCGCACATCAGAGGTAAAGTCCTCGATATGAATAGAGGTAAATTCAAATTCTTTTACTAACTTTTCCGAAATGGTAATGGAGTCCTCAAACCCCCCTCCTCGCAATGGCAAAAAGCACACCAAAATATTCCTACCAAGCGCCAAGCGGCCCTGGTCTATAGAAGCGCCATCGGCCAGCACATCGCCTTTTTTAATCGCCTCTCCCTTTTCTACAATCGGTTTTTGGTGGAAACAAGAGTATTGGTTGGTCTTTATGAATGTTTGCAATTCATAGGTTTCCTCAACTTTTTTACCATTAATATCGTAGAGCACATCAATGTGGGAAGCATCTACTTCTTTTATTACACCGTTGGCACGAGCCAACACCACTTGCCCGGAATCAATGGCAACGTTTCGCTCCACTCCGGTACCTACGAGCGGCACTTCGGGCCGTACTAAGGGCACGGCTTGCCGTTGCATATTTGAACCCATCAGGGCGCGGGAAGCATCATCGTTTTGCAAAAAAGGAATTAACGAAGCGGCGGCCGAAATAAACTGTTTTGAAGAAACATCGGAAAAATCCACTTTATCAATTTCAATTTCAGCCGGTTCTCCTTTTACCCTGGCCTCTACTTTATCGGGCGGAATTTCCGGTAAAATTTTACCTTTGTCATCAATAGGACACGATGCTGGAACAATCACGTAGCGCTCCTCCTCTTGGGCTGATAAATAATGAACTTCATCGGTGATTTTTCCATTTTTTACTTTAAAATAAGGGGCTTCGATAAATCCATAGGGATTTACCCGCGCAAAACTGGCTAAATGGCCCACCAAACCCACATTCGGACCTTCCGGGGTCTCAATAGGACAAATTCTACCGTAGTGTGAGGGCTGCACGTCTCGAACCTCAAAACCGGCGCGTTCTCGGGTAAGACCTCCGGGGCCCGTAGTAGTTAAGCGGCGCTTGTGTTCAAGTTCAGCTAAAGGATTTTCGTTATCCATAAACTGGGAAAACTGGGATGAAGTAAAAAATTCTTTAACCACTGCCATTAATGGCCGAGGGTTGATAAGCTGGATAGCGGTGATAGTAGCCGGATCCAGGGTAGACATTTTATCCTTAATAATTCTTTCCATGCGCATTAAACCCACGCGCAGTCGGTTTTGCAACAGTTCGGATAACGTTCGTACGCGCCGGTTTCCCAAGTGATCCACCTGATCGGCCTTAGCATTGGGATTGTTGTTTAGGGCAATAATTTCTTTGACCACTTCCACTAAATCCTCAATTTTAAGGGTCCTTTCTTCTTTTTCAATATCCTTATCCTTGCTGTTAGATTTATTTAAAACGGGTAAGCGCTGCCAGGTTTTCCATCGGCCAACCTTGGATAAATCATAACGGTCAAAATTGAAAAACATGTTAAAAATCAAGTCCTGGGCGGTATCGGGAGTCACCAAATCCCCGGGTCGCAGGCGCCGATAAATTTCCACCAGGGCTTCTTTTTGGTCTTTTGATGTATCGCGCTTGAGCGTTTCTTTAATGTAATGTATTTCCCCGGTATCTATATCTTTAAAAGCTTTTTCTATTTTCTCGATATTTTCCAAGCCCAGCGCCATTAATAAGGTAGTAGCCGGCACTTTTCGTTTGCGGTTTATTTTAACCCCGATAAATCCCGAGTCCTCGGTTTCAAATTCAAGCCAGGCACCCCGGTTTGGAATAATTTTTGCGCCAAAGTAGTTTTTCCCCCGGTGGCTTCGGCTGGTAAAAAACGCGCCCGGAGACCTGATTAATTGGCTCACTACCACGCGCTCCACTCCATTAACCACAAAGGTTCCCCGTTCGGTCATTAATGGAAAATCCGCCAAGAACACCTCCTGGTCTTTAACTTCTTTGGTTTTTTTATTGACTAAACGGATTTTAACCCGCAGTGGAACCTCCAGAGAATCATTGTTCTGTTTTGCTTCTAGCCCATTCTTATAGTTTGCCTTACCGAGGGTATAATCCAAAAACCAGAGTTCAAACTCTTTGCCGGTATGGTCTAAGATAGGCGAAATTTCAGAAAACAGTTCTTTGATCCGGACTTGGGTGAAGTCATCCCACGTTTCTTGCTGCATTTGCAGAAGGTGCGGGGTGGGAAAAGAAATTTTCGCCTTTGAGAAATTTTTTAATTTTTTTTGTATCTCAGCCATAGAGTTCTGAAATTCGAATACCGAAACTCGAAATTCGAAACAAATTTTGAATTTTTAAAATTCGTCGCCGATATAGCGAATTGTTTCGTCTTTCGCGCTTCGTATTTCGGATTTATTTGGCTTAGAACCCGTGAATTACGAAATGCCCGCTTGAAAGGACTTTTCGGGTATTTTCTCTAAATTTGGACTGAAAATCCGCTATACCAGGTATAATGCGTCGCTCGTTCGGGAAAGAATAATTGAGATTCTTCTTTCCCTCTCTCGCTTAACGCATTATAATTTTTATGCTTAGCTGCGCATAAGCATAAAAATTCTATCAAATTTTCATCACCAAATTTAGAGAAAATCCCTCGAAAGCATTTCGTAATTCAAGGTAGAACGATAAAAAACCCTAAGTAACTTTAGGGTATTCCCTCGCCGGCGCTATGCATCAAAAAATGTAAAAATGGAGCGAGGGAGTTGTGTTTTAGTTAGAGTAAAATGGCCACTGGTTTAATATATTTTGATTGTATTCCATATCACAAAAAATGTCAACAGTCAGTCCCCGCCGTAACTGCTCATTGGACATGTAAAATGGGTAATCTTCTCCCGTCGTCATTGCGAGCGGCGCCCGTGGGCCCGCCCTGAGCGAGGCCGAAGGGCGCCGCTCGCAATGACGACTTGTCCAGTGAGCAGTTACCCCCGCTAATTTTTTCTTTTTAAAATAAAAAGGGATGGGTGCAACCGTGCACTCCATCCTTTGCGATGAGTTTTGCGAGTCGTGGGCGATAACTTTTTAAACCAGGAAGATTGCCACCACAATAATGGTAAACATGATCCCCACCACAATTGTGTTGTTCATGGCGTGATACGCAGTGGAAGCCATTAGGGCATCTTCTTCCATTTGGATGAATGACCGACTGGCGACTTCCATCTTTTCATCCCATTGCCGCTGCGAAAGGGGTGGGGCTTCTTGTGAGCCAAGGTAGTCCATGGCTCTTTTTTGCTGGCCCCAGATTTTTTCAAAGGCACTCGCATAGACGAACCCGTAAAAAAATCCGGGGATGATGAGGGCGATAGCGGCAGCCAACGGAACTCCGACCAGAAGATGCACCAGGCCGAACGCAATGGATGCCTTGGTAATCCGGCCGAACGTGTGTCTGCCCTTTCGAAACATTTCCTCTTCGATCCAAGCGGCGTTAGGAAACATGATTACCAGAAGACCGAAAAATGCCAGAAAACCAAACGCGATCGATACTTTCAGGAGTATGATCATGACCAGAGAAATCTGTACCGGTTTTGACCCAGGCGGCAGTTCCGCCAAAGCCGCGAGAGGTGCAAATATGATATTGCCACCCCCTTTGAAAAAGAGATTTGTCCAACCCCAGTTAAGGCCGGGCACTTTCCTTAAGAGGAAGAAAGCGGCGGTTGTGACCAAAACCACCAAAAAGCATTGGAAAAACATGGCCACGCCAAAATGTTTCCATACCTTAAGGCAGAATTCCAGATTCTTTTCACCTACTTTCCCGACGGTCGGTTTAATGATAAAGTAAAGTGCCACACAAACCAGCAGTATCTGGGCGATGGTAATCAGAATGCCCACGACATTCTCCCTACGATATGGAAAATAACACCGCTATGCAACAAGCACAACGGATATTTCCCTGAGGACGACGAAAAGAACTGATTTATTATTAGCACATTAAATACATACTGTCAATTTTTACTAATGTGAGCTTGGTGAATAATGCCAAAAAATCCTCGTGTCATTCCTGCGCAAACGGGAATCCAGAGGCAATGGTAAGCATCTTGGATCCCGGGTCAAGCCCGGGATGACGTATACGGGGTTACTCACTGTGGGAGCTTGGTGAATAATGCCAAAGATCGTCATTGCGAGGAGCCCCGCCCGCGGGCGGGGCGACGAAGCAATCTTAAAAAAGCAAATTGAGATTGCTTCACTGCGGTTCGCAATGACGAAAAAAACTATTATTCACCAAGCTCCCATATTACACTACGCGTAATATGGAAATTCAAAATCCTAAATCATAAATTCTAAATAATTACGAAATCCTAAAATCTAAAACGATGTTCGTTTAGAATTTAGAGTTTAGAATTTAGAGTTTCATAAGACCTCTTGCAAAATAAGATTTTACTGCAAATTGTATATTTTGGCCGAAAATTCGCTAGAATTTTTCGGCGGGCCTATGGGCAAGCCGAAAAATTCTATCAAATTTTCATCTCAAAATCTTCAATTTTCGTAACAAAGCTTATTTTACAAGAGGTCTTTATTTCTGATTTACCTTCTCACTTTGATGCTCTGTAAAATACCGATACCGATAAAATTGGCAATTAAACCCGAGCCGCCGTAACTTACCAAGGGCAGATAAATCCCCACCACCGGAAGTAAGCTAAGATTCATGCCGATGTTGATGGTAAATTGGGTAATCAGCATAATGGCAAACCCCACGGCAAACAGCCGTGGAAAATTTGACTGTGATTGAATGGCGATTTTTAAAATACGCCAGATGAAAATCAGATACAGAAAAAAGAGCGCCATGATTCCCGCCAGCCCCCATTGCTCTGCAATGGCGGAAAAAATGAAATCGGTGTGCGGTTCGGGCAAAAATCCATATTGTACTTGCGAATCGCCACCGATCCCCGTGCCAAAAAAACGGCCCGAACCAATAGAAATTTTTGTCTGGGTCTGACTCCAAGACGTTCCCAAAATATCGTAGGGAAACAAAAAAGCGGTAATCCGGGTTTTTTGGTACGAGGCAAGCAGAAAATACCAGGAAAATCCCGCCACCAATGCCGCGCAGCAGACCAGAATTAAAAAGTGTTTAATTTTAATCCCTGACACAATTAAAATGCCAAGCCAGATAAAGCTTAGCACCGCCACCCCGCCCAGATCCGGCTTTATGAAAATAAAAAAACCCATCAACACCAGGTAAACGCCCGAAAAAATAATGTGCCTGAATTTATACATTTGCACATGCCTCATGGAAAAGTATTTTGCCAAAAGCACCATAAATACCAGCTTTGCGGGTTCAATGGGGTCAAACGACAAAAAACCTAGGCGATACCAGCCGCGCGTACCCCGAATGCTGGGGGCAAAAAAATGAAGTCCGGCCAAAAGTGCCAAACAGATAAAATAGAGAATTAGAATGAGGTAGGAATTGTTCCTTAGAATCCGGTAATCAAAAAAACTTACGAGTACCATGGCCAAGAGTCCCAGCACCAGAAACACCGATTGCTTTTGGATTAAAGAAAAATCTTGCTGAGCCAGGCCATAGCTATAAATGGCACCCAGGCCGAATACAGCAATGCCGAGTGCGCAGCCGATGAGCATCCAATCATATTTTTTAAAAAAAGAAAATGGAATATTCATTGGTGCTGTTTTTGATTTAAATTATATCTTTTTTCAACAAACTTTTTTACTTCCTCCCAAGACATTTGTTTGGGCCATAATACATTTCCCTCAGCATCATATATGGGAAGTATCATGGCGGGGTTTTCTTGATATAATCCCAACATTATTTTTTTTACCGCATCAACGTATTTTCCTCTCCTTTGATGCGCATATTCACTACTATCAATTTCGTATAATTCTCTTCCTTCTGCATCCTTTATTTCCGCGGTCTTTTTCATGGCAGGAATTATAACTCCAAGTAAATATTTCGGCTTTATTCGCGACCTGGTAACAAATCCCGTACCCGCACTGTATGATTGCGTTTCTTTTTTATTCTTTAAATCATCCATTAAAATATTAGGATCTTCGGGTGAGGGCGTTAGCATATAGTGGCCCATTTTTAATCCCGACAGACCGACTGATTTTTGATCTTTAAGGTATTTTAAATAAAAATCTTCTCCAACCTCTTCTAAAAAAGATATGTCAAATACAATATTAATCCTATTTGACGAATAACGTCCATAATATACCTGTGGTTTATTTTTTTCCAATACCGGAAAGTCATTTGTTTCTTGTAAATAAAGATTCTTACATCTTCCGTTAATATTAAAATAAGTATTTTGACGGTAATAATCTTGTGTTACGTGGCGGTTTCTAAAAGCTTCAATTTTACTTTCTCTGCCTCCTGGCGTACCCAAAAACCCATCTTTAAGCACCGATGCTACCGATATTCCCATATCTTCTTGGCTATTTTCCAAATCAAAAGTACGGGAAATTCCGGAATATGCAAGCCCTTTCTCATTAATATCTTTCACTTTTCCCATGATTTTTTCAATGATCTCCGGCGACAATTCCCCGTAAAGCTCCGTGAACGATTCTTGAGCTGAATTTTGCGACCCTAATTTTTCTGGCATATATGTTTCTATAATCTATAGTGTAAATATAGCGGCCGCTATATCTACACTATGATTTATGTTTTTTGATTTTGTGATACAGGTAATTATTTTATGGCTTCTATCAAAAATATTTTTACAGATGCATCCAACGAATAGGTTTGTAGTAATATTTCAGTTTTTTCAGAAACATCATAAGGGGTAACCCAAACGCTTTGTTGGAACATTTTATACCCTAACGAATAAAGGATTTTTCTTAACAATTCCCTTGATTTTTTATATTTCTCCGGCACGTCAAAAATAAGCATAATCCATTTATCGTCTTTTCTCTTTTTTTTATTAGTATCTTCTAATTTGAATCGGGACCGTATCGCCTTGTCGAAACCATTTTTTGTAAGGACGAGAGCGGAATTGCCCTTAAGATTTTCAATTTTAATAAAATTATTTTTCTTGGCATAATATACCAACTGGGCAAACTTTTGCGGACGTAATATTTTACGATATTTTTGATAAATAGGATCGTCTGAAGCCCAGCGTATTTCCCTGAATGTTCGCGGCGGATGAATAATAAAACGTAATACATCTTCTGTTTTACTTATAGCGTTAAATATATCCCAGAGAAATTGATCGGTAATAGGAAGTTTCATTTTCCTTATTATACTGTGAATTACGAAATGCTTTCGCGGGATTTTTTCCAAATTTGGGAATAGAAATTCGATAGAATTTTTTATCGTAGCCATGTCTACGAGAAAAAATTATAGCGGATTTATAGCCCAAATTTAGAAAAAAGACCCGAAAAGTCCTTTCAAACGGGCATTTCGTAATTCACAGTATTATAGCATAAAAATAGCGGCCGCTAATTTTGTACTATAACCCATACTAAATTGAGGGCGTATCATATTCTGAAAACAATTGTCTACGAGCAGATTTTTTACGTTAACAGGTCTAAGAATTCTTTTTCATGAATGATTTTTACCCCCAGTTTTTGGGCGCGGGAAAGCTTTGAACCGGGATTGAGGCCGGCCACCAAAAAATCGACGTTCGCTGAAACCGACTCGGTGGTCTGTCCTCCTAAATCCCTCACCTTTTCTTTGGCTAAATTCCTGTCAATGGACTCCAGGGTACCGGTAAAAATAAATATTCTTCCGGTCAAGGGGCCCCCGGCTTTTTTAGCAGGGTTTTTTACGACAACTCCATGTTTTAACAGCTTATCCAAAAAACGGATATTTTCTTTTTGGCCAAACCACGCATGCACCGAGGCGGCCACCACGGGGCCGATGTTGGCAATGGCATCAAAGTCCTCCAAACGGGCGCTTTTTAATTTTTCCAAGGATCCAAAATGCAATGCCAAATCGGCCGCCGTCTCCTGGCCAATATTTCTGATGCCGAGCGCATAAATGAATCGAGCCAAGGGTAATTCTTTTTTTTCTGAAATAGAAGTAATTAAATTTTCCGCCGATTTTTCGGCGAACCGCTCAATCCCGGCTAAGTCCCCCTCTTGTAATTCAAACAAATCCGCAGGGTCGGAAACTAAACCCTCATCCAGCAACCGATCAATGATTTTAGGGCCCAACCCCTCAATATTAAACGCCGCTTTAGAAACAAAGTGGTAAAAAGATCTGCGCTGACGCGCAAAGCATTTTTCATTAGGGCAGCGCCAGACCACATCCCCTTCAGTTTTTTCTAATTTGGTTTTGCAACTTGGGCAATAGCGCGGCATGATAAAATTTTTCTCCTGCCCTACGCGCAGTTCCGGTAAAACCTTAATGACATTGGGAATTACATCCCCTGCTCGGCCCACAATTACGGTATCACCCATTTTTAATCCCAGCCGTTTTATTTCATCTTCATTGTGCAACGTTGCACGCGAAATGGTAATGCCCGATAGCGCCACCGGTTCCAAAATGGCCACCGGAGTCATGGCTCCGGTACGGCCCACCTGTACTTTAATATCCAACACCTTGGTGGTGGTTTGATTTTGGGGAAACTTAAAGGCAATGGCGCCCCGCGGGGTCTTGCCCACCACACCCAATTTTTCATATAGTGAATTATTATTAACGATAATCACCACCCCATCAATTTCGTATGGTAATTTTTCCCGCAGCTTCTGCGCCTGCTCGTGGAAATGAATTACTTCTTTTAATGAGGCACAATATTGGTTATGGGTGTTTATTTTAAACCCCAAGTCGTGCAACAGGGTATGTTTTTTTTCATGCGTATTAATGTTTGCCTCGCCCAAAATATCATAAGCAAATGAATCTAGCCGGCGCTCGGCGGTGATGGCCGGATCCAATTGGCGTACCGATCCGGCGGCAACATTGCGCGGATTGGCATACAGCGGCAACCCTTTTTCTTTTTGGATTTTATTAATGGCATTAAATTCTTTTTTGGAAAGGAAGATTTCGCCGCGAACGACAAATGTTGAATCATAAATTAAGAATTTTGAATTATGAATTGAAAGCGGAATTGACTGTACGGTTTTTATGTTTTGAGTGATGTCTTCCCCCACCGTTCCGTCGCCGCGGGTGGAAGCGGTTTTTAATACCCCATGTTCATATTCCAGTTCAATGGCCAATCCGTCTATTTTTAATTCACAATAAAAATCGACGTTCTGTTGTTCTTTTGGGGTTAGTAGTTTGGAAATTCTTTTAAGCCACTCTTCCATATCCTCTTTTGAAAAAGCATCGTTTAAAGAAAGCATCCTTTCTTGATGCTTTATTTTTTTAAATTCCTTCAGCGGAGCCCCACCCACTCGCTGGGTTGGAGAATCAGGAGTAACTAATTCCGGGTATTGCTGTTCCAAATCAAAAAGCTCTTTTTTCAAAGAGTCCAGCGCCTCATCCGATATCTCCTGCGTATCCAGCACATGGTACAAGTACCGGTGGTGATTGATAAGGTTTTTTAGTTTTTCTATGCGTTTTTGGGTTTGTTGTTTATCCACATTTTTTTATGTAAAACTTAAACTTCTCTTAAATAAACGGTGGAAAAAGATATTTTGCCATCTAAAGATATTTTGCCATCTATGGAACAAACATTTTTGTTCCACATTAAAGGCATGGGTTCTCTGGGGCATTGGGGTCGCAAGCTATACTGCCATTATTCCCCGGTGCGCATTGCTGATCTTTGCACATAAATACAAAATCACAAGGACTGCTTTCGAGTGCACAGGTAATAATACCGCCACCCTGGGGATCCACTATACACCGACTTGGATTGACCGATGGATCACACATAGTACCCATCGGCGCACCCGTCGGCGCACCCGTAGTAGCGCTGTTATAATTGGCTTGCCGCTCCACACCATTGTAGTATCCCGTGGAATTTATGGCCAGCACCGGTGAGACGCCATCGGGGCTTACCGTGGCCGACACTCTAAAGGTTCCATTACTTAGAGTGCTATCATATTCAACCCTGCAATTGTCACACTGATTTTGATTACAGCCATTTCCCTGGAGGGGAGTGGCGGTGCAGTTGTTACAATCGGGGCATTGGTTACACAAATCACACAATCCCCGGTCAGCCCCCGGCGGTATTTCCTTGTTATCATAATAGAGGGTTTTTTCTATTCCCGTGCGTGCGTTAGCAGAAGAAGTATTGGCATCAGCTGCGCTGCGCAGAATGCCAATTTCGTTGGTTAATATGGTAATCATTCCCAGCACAACGGCAATGACCACCAAAACAATTAAAAAAATAATGATAAGCACCGCTCCTTTTTGATAATCCATAATTTTAAAATCCTAAATCCTAAATCCTAAATTCTAAATGTTCGTGAAACCCTAAATACTAAACTCTAAACTCTAAACGAACTTCGTTTTAGATTTTAGGATTTAGAATTTAGGATTTCGTAGGTATTTAGGATTTAGAGTTTAGAGTTTAGAATTTTAATTTATTCTCCTTCGATTAAATTACCCAATGAAACCGTGGTTTGTATTATTTTTTCCGCCTCATTTTTAGAATTTAATACGTCAAGCAATATAGAAACCCGCGGCTGAATTAAATCATTCGTTGATGCAACATGCAACGCCCTGTCGCCGTTGATAATAAACCTGCCGTATTTTACCTTGAATTTTTCCGATAACAGATTTTTGGCATAACCCCCGGTTTTTACCTCCCGCAACGGCGGATTTAAAATATTTACCGAATCATCCAAGAAAAATTCCTGGCAGGCGTTGCCATCTGACTGGTTGATAAATTTAATTCCATTGCAGGCCTCTTGGGTGCCGTTATTGCAGTGGGTAAGAAGATACACGTAACCAGTAGTTCCCAAACACCACCCTGTTGGGTCTTGGACCGCCGACTTAAGCGCTTTTGACATATATTCCATAACATAACTGCTTTGATTTAACAGTTCCTGGTTTTCCAAAGTTCTTTTTTGATCCTGCACAACAGCAATTAAAACATTAATACTGGCCGTAAGAATAATAAGAAAAATAGCCAAAACCACCACTAGTTCTATGAGGGAATACCCGTTCTGTGAATTTGAAATTTGAAATTTGAAATTTGAAATCAATTTGAAATTTACAATTTGAAATAATTAAACCCGTCGAAATGTTGCTTTGTCGACATTTCGACACCTATTTTTTGAAAATTGAAAATTGGTAATTGAAAATTCATGTCTACTTCCATCCATACAAATACTCCGTCTGGGTCAGGCCAAACGATTGCTCATTATTAGTCCATAATACCAGAACGTCAACTTTTAGGGCATCGCCTTCAAGGGTGGTGGTAATTTTTCTTTGAAAAATGGTTGGGGGAAATCCTAAATCGTAACTATAGAAGCCATCGCTGTTGAGCTTTAAAAAAGCCCCATTGTATGCTTGTAACTGGGTATACACCACCGTTTTATAATCGGCCTGGCAACCAGTCGCACAGGGGGCGCCCACAAGACCGAATGCCCAATCCTTTGCATATAAGTACAACCGCCCAGGGTAATCCCCCGCTAAAAGCCGGGTACCATCAGCATTTGAGGCAACCGTAGCCCACGTTTGATTGCCGCTGCCCGCCGGCTGGGTTTCAGTCCAAGAACCGCCGCCGTTATACGATAGATACAGCCGTCCGTCGCTCACCCCTACCATTAAACGAGTCCCATCAAAACTAGAGGCAGCTGACATCCAGGATTTAGTGGCATCTCCGGCCGGTTGTGTCTCGCTCCATGATTGGCCAAAGTTGGAAGAGGTATATAAGCGGCCGGGGTATTCTCCCGCCAACAATCGATTGCCGTCGGCGCTTAAAGCCATCGCCCTCCAATATTTATCCGCATCGCCCGCCGGCTGGGTTTCCTGCCAAGAGAGACCGTAGGTAGTTGAAATGTATATTCGTCCCGGGTTTGCCGCCACTACTGCCCGACTGCCATCATCACTAAAGGCAGACCATATCCAGGTTTTATTTACATCACCCGCTGGCTGAATTTCGGCCCACGATTGGCCGGAATTAGAAGAAAGATAGAGACGACCAGAATAAAGACCTGCAATTAAATGACTGCCATCGCCATCGGTAGCCACGGTATACCAATTTTTATTACTATTTCCCAACGGTTGGGTTTCTTGCCACGATTGGCCAAAATTAGAAGAAACATACAAACGTCCGTCATATATTCCCGCGATCAGATAGTTGCCATCAGCGCTCATTGCAATATCAGTCCAATTTTTAGTGCCCGGTCCCGCGGGAGATTCTTCGTCCCACGATTGGCCTCCATCAGAAGAAAGATACAAACGACCGTTGGCATTTCCCACAAATAGATGCGTTCCGTCAGCGCTTGAGGCCGACAATGACCAATTTTTATCACCCTCTGCCTGGGGATTGATTTCCTGCCAACCGCCAACCCCGCTGACAAAATTACTATCTCTGATATTCCTGATTATTTCCAGACCCTCCCTGCCAAGATGTGAAGCGGTAAACCGTAATGAGGTATTGTAGGTTGCATTCCTAATCATAAAAATAGACCCGTATACTAATACAATTCCAAAAGAGAGCAACGAAATGGCAATAATGATTTCCGCAATAGTAAAACCAGCTTCTCCACAAGCAATATTTTTCTTCAATTTAAATGACTTGGAAATTAATTGAAAATTGATCATTGAAAATTGAAAATTCATTTACCTTACCTCCACTAAACCAGCGGTATTTATCGATACAGTTTTGGTTTTTGTTAAGTCGCTCTCAACGGCAAATACGACTTCCGCGGCATTTTGAGTTGGAAACGGAGTAATGGTGGTTATGGGGTTTGGGGGAGAAAAATTAATGCTTACATTAGTGCTGGGAACATAGTTAATCTGTTTAATAATAATTCCCGGCTCACTAATGCTAAAATTAATGGTCTCCACAACATAATCCAAGCCCGGATTAAAGCTGTATTGCCCACCGCCAGGCCCACCATCATCATCGTCATCGGACAGGGCATCAGCATAGATGACATATTTTTTATTGTCCAAAGTATCTACATATACCCCATACCCGTCTACCGGATGCAGCGCGCCTTCGGAGTCCTTATAGGTACCGGACGATAACGACATTTCCTGCGCCCTCCTCATATTCTGGCCAAAGGTATATGCAACCCTTGAAAGCGACGACTGAACTTTGAATTCGTAAAAACCCGAAATGACTATTGAGGTTAAAAGAGAAATAATGCCAATGACCACCAGTAATTCAATAATCGTATAGCCAGCGCCGTTACTTGAATTTTTAATTTTACTAGACCCGCAGGGACTCCCCGCTGGTGCTTTTGAATTTTTAATCAAGGTAGAATAAAAAAATTAAAATACCAATTTATGATTCTATCCCCAAAAAACATGGAAACTAGGGTTCCTGCAATTAAAAATGGGGCAAAGGGTATTTCGCTTTTCAGTCCTTTTTTCTGTAAAAGCATTAGTATCAACCCTATTATAGCACCAAAGAAGAAAGATAAGAATAATCCTGCCAGGATGTTGGGAAAACCCAATAAAAGCCCCAAAAGGATGGCCAGTTTTACGTCACCAAAACCCATCCAAGCCCCCCTTGATATTAAAAATATCAGTAGAAAAAAACCCGAAGCAATAAGAGCAGCCAAAATAAAATTTCCAATTCCCAATACCCAATTTCCAATAAAAAAACTGCTCAATAAACGAAAAAGGAAAGTAATGATTATTGCTGGGAATAATACGCTATCGAGAATTAAATAAAACTTTAGGTCGTATACAAAAATGACGATTAAAGAACTCGCAATGTACCATAAAAACAATATATTGATAATTTGATATATTGAAAATTGATTGAAAAGCACCTGCGGGGAGGCCCCGACGGGCCAGGAAAATTGAAAATTGAAAATTAACAGAAATATCAATCCTGTGGCAATTTCCACCATCGGATACTGCACTGATATTTTCTTACCACAGTAGCGGCATTTTCCCCACAAAAAAAGGAAACTAAAAACCGGAATTAAATCCAGCCACATCAATGAATGTTTGCAATGGGGGCAATACGACCTGCCACCGACAAACCCTTCTCCTTTTTCTAACCGATAAATCACCACATTCAAAAAACTGCCGATGCAAAGGCCGAAGATAAAAACGAAAAATCCGATAAAATATAAAGGAAACATATATTAATCGTATCACGATTTCTGTAAATGAAAAATGGTGCCGCATGCGGCACCATTTTTTTTACAATATTAAGCAACTTAACTACAAACTACGGACAAGCAGCAGTGGTAAGACCAGCTTCGTTACAGGTGGCGGTAACTGTTTTTTTAGTACCAGTGGAATCCACACAGAAATAATCAGTAGAGGTTACTTTCAGTTGACCACAAGCTACCCACGTTGTAGCAGTGGAGTCGCAATCGGTTACTTGATCTGGAGTTGTGTTACCATCATTAGCTTTATCGGCGGCTGCGAGGGGGTTGGTGGCGGTGGCATCGGCACAGAAAGCGGTGAAGTTACCATTGGTATCAAAGTAAGCAGCGGCGTTTGTTGTTAAGCTGGACAAGTTTCCTTGTACTGCAGCATCTTTTCCTTTGTTAATGTATGAAGTTACGTTAACTAGCACAATTCCTGTTAATACGGCAATAATCGCCACAACAACTAACAGTTCGATAATTGTAAATCCAGCACCACTTTCCTTTTTATGATTATTACGTAAATTAAATAATTTTTTCATATTCTATATTTCATTACCCAGACCAGATTCCACAAAGAAAGTGGTGCTGGATAAAACCTTTTTTATTTTCACTTTTTAATCTAAGATATCGACCTTTTAAATTTTCTATTAATCTCAAATTACGGACACGCAGTATCATCACCGCCGGCGCAGGTAGCGGCCGTAACTATTTTCTTGGCGCCACTGTAATCTACGCAAAAATAATCAGCAGAGGTTACCTTCAACTGACCACATGCTCTCCACTCTGTAGCGTTTGAATCGCAATCGGTTACTTGATCTGGAGTTGTGTTACCATCATTAGCTTTATCGGCGGCTGCCAGAGGATTGGTGACAGTGGGATCAGAGCACAAAGATGTGTAATCGCCAACCGAATCAAAATACACGGAAGCGTTGGTAGACAAGCTTGACAAACTCCCTTGGATTGAAGAATCCTTTCCCCGGTTAATGTATTGGGTGGTATTGGCTACCACAATCCCCGTCAACACCGCAATAATGGCGACTACCACCAATAGTTCAATGATTGTAAACCCAGCACCACTTTCGCGACTTACACTTTGTTTGATTTTCGGCTTACTGTTAGAATAATTATTGATGTAAGACAAGGATTGTGTGGCGAAAGTGGTACTGGGTAAACCCTTTGATGTTTGCATAAGTATTGGGTAATTAAACTCTTCCCCGCCCACGGAGGGGCGGGGAATTCTTCTCCGCTCCGACGTTGATGGTTACACATTTTACGACGATATGTTTTCTGTGCTTCTTTGCGCCCCGCCGACGGAGCGGCGGGGAAATTATTCTATTATATTACGAATGATAACAATGCACAACAATAATTCTGTGGATAACTGGCTGACGACATGCGAAAATTAACAATTGACATTTGACCTTTGACAACCGACGTCGTCGTTGGTTAATTGTCACATGTCAATGGTTAAATGTAAATTGTCCTTATACCGTTCCCAACGCCCCATACAACGGCGCAAACACCGATATGGCAATAACCCCCACAATAAGACCCAAAAATATAATCAGCATTGGTTCCAAAAGGGTTAAAAACAAATCAATAGCTCTTTTGACTTCTTTCTGATAAAAATTAACCACTTCCATGAGGGTTTTATCTAATTTCCCCGTTTCTTCCCCTACCTTGATCATCTGGACCACAAACGGGGGAAAGTAATCGCTACGCTGCATCAACAGCGAGCTTATTTTTTCGCCTTCGGAAACTTTTCGTTCAATTTCGTTAATAATTTCTTTATAAACGCTATTATTGACCGTATCGGAAGTAATTTTTAGGGCCCGGTTAATGGAAATTCCCGCGGTCATCAGCGTAGAAACATTGCCACAGAATCGGCTTAAAAATATCTTGCGCAGGATATCGCCGAGAAACGGAATTTTCAGTGACAACCTATCGTATACCTTTTTGCCATTTTTTGTTTTAAAATAAAAAACTACTGCTACCACGCCTATTAAGAACGCCAGCATCATCATCCACCAAAAATTCCCCAAAAAGTGGTAAAACCCAAGCATTATTTGAGTAAAGGGCGGGGGATTGGCACTTGATTCCCGGATAAGTTCTTCAATTTTAGGCAACAGAAAAATAATAATGATGTTAAGTACCACAAAAAGCACCGATAGGGTAAATATCGGATAAACCATGGCTTGCTGTAATTGGGAAACAATTTCCTGTTCCCGTTCCAGGTGATCCGCAATGTAGTAGAGGGCTTCGGAAATGTTGCCGGATATTTCCCCGGACTTTACCAGATTCACAAAAAAATTATCAAAAATTTGGGGAAAGTGGCCCAGGGCCTCAGATAGCGGCACTCCTTCCTCTACGAACCGGGAAATCTCCAGTATTACTTTCTTAAAATTTTCTTTATTGGCCTGCAACGCCAGGCCATTTAAGCTTTGTATCACAGGAACCCGGGAATCCAACATGACTGCCAGCTGCCGGGAAAAGACCGCCAAATCCTTCCTTGAAATCTTTCGTTCAATTCGCGCATTGATCAAAAATGGTTTTTTTTCCCCGATGGCAGTCATAGAAGTAACAAAAATATCATACTTTTGCAATAAAAGAACTGCCGCCTCTTTGCTGGAGGCCTCAACGGTACCTGTTTCTATTTTCCCTTCTTTGGTTCGGGCCTTGTAACTAAATTTCAAATATGTGAATTGTGAATCTTGTATCTAGTATCTTGAATGAAATAATTGAATTTAGAATACGATTTATATTCAATATTCTTTTTATTCTATTCCAGCTTCCAGCTACAAGATTCAAGATTCTAACTTTAAACCACTACATTAGTAAACTCTTCAATTCCAAAGGATTAGCCGAATAATCAATTGCGTTTTTCAGTGAAATTTCCTTTCTGCGCACCAGATCAATCAACGCCCGATTCAGCGAAATCATTCCCTCTTTTCCCGATGTTTCTATGACCGCCGGTATTTCGTGGTTTTTATTTTCCCGGATTAAATTTGAAACGGCGTTGTTGCAAATCATCACCTCGCACACAGGGATAAACCCGCCCCTTACCCTTGGAACCAAGCGCTGGGAAATAACTCCCAGCAAAGAACCGGCTAACTGAAACCTGATTTGGTTTTGCTGTTCGGCCGGGAAGACATCGACCATCCGGTGGATGGATTGGGCGGCGGAATTGGTGTGGAGCGTGGCAAATACCAGGTGCCCCGTCTCAGCCGCGGTAATGGTAGTGGAAATGGTCTCAAGGTCTCTCATCTCCCCCACCATGATGACATCCGGGTTTTGCCGGAACGTGGACTTTAGGGCGCTGGAAAAACTGTGGGTATCTACCAGCACTTCACGCTGCTCAATAATGGATTTGTCGCCCTTGTAAATGTATTCTATAGGGTCTTCAATGGTAATGATGTGGGCGGCCCTGGTATGGTTGATTTCGTCGAGCATCGCAGCGAGCGTAGTGGATTTTCCCTGGCCCGAGGCGCCGGTAATAAGCACCAACCCCTGGGATTTTGAGGTAAACTCATGCAATACTGGTGGCAATAATAAATTTTCAATCGTTCGAATAGAGGGCGAAATAAGCCGCAGAGCTAAGCTTATGGTATCTTTTTGGAAGAAAATGTTAACCCGAAAACGCGCCTTGCCGCCAAAATCGTAAGAAAAATCGATCTCTTTCTCTCTTAAAAATTTTTCCTTCCTTTCTTCGCCGAGCAAACTGAAGGCAAACCCTTTGGAAATTTCCGCCGTCACCTTTTTTTCATTGACCAAAGGGATTAACTGGCCGACCACCCGGATGACCGGCGGCGGGCCCACCGAAATCAGCAAGTCGGATGCTTCCTGATTAATGGTGGTTTCCAATATTTTTTTAAATTGAGGTTCGTAATCCATAACTTTTGCTTCGCAAAAGAAATTCTAAATTCTAATTTCTAAATTCTAAACGAATGTCGTTTTAGAGTTTAGGATTTAGAATTTAGGATTTCGTTACGTTAGTGTTTCCTTTACCGCCTTTACTATTTCCTCCGGGGTGGTTTGTATTTTTAAAAAATATTTTATGACGCCGAACTGTTCAATTTCCCTGGTGTAATCCTGTTGGTTGAGATTGGAAATAACCATGACTTTGATGTGGCGGATTGCCGCGTCGCCCCGCAGGACTTTTAAAAATTCCCAGCCGTCCATTTTTGGCAGTATGATATCTAAAAGCACCATGTCCGGGTGGTGATTTTTTATTGCTTCAAGCGCCGCGACTCCATCCATCGCTACTTCAACAGCAAAACCCTCTCTTTTAAATTCAGTGGCGTAAATATCCACAATGAACGGATCGTCCTCGACTAATAAAATAGTTTTCATGTGAGTGCGATGCTAATATGCTAATGCATACTAATCATACCAATACGAAACGTTCGTTTAGCGCCATTAGTATTATTAGCATGCATTCGTATATTGGAATCGCATTAATTATTTCTCCTGTGTTACCCTAATCACCTCATCAATGGTGGTCTCCCCCTGCAACACTTTTACCATGCCTTCCTGAGCCATCGTAAACATTCCTTGTTTTTGAGCGGCTTTTAAAATTGAGGACTCCACCGGATCCTTTAAAATAACATCACTTAGTTCATCGGTCATGGATAAAATTTCAAAAAGACCCATCCTACCCTTATACCCTTTAAAATTACACAACTGGCAGCCCTTGGCCTCATATACATAGAGGGCACCCGAAAAGTTAAATTCTTTTTTCATTGATAAGGGCAGGCCTTTTAAGGTTTCTAGGATGTATTGTTTAAGGGTTTCACTGGGACTGACCTTTTTGCGGCACTTTTGGCAAAGCACCCTGATAAGGCGCTGGGCGATAGCCACCCGCAACGTAGAGGGAATTAAAAATGGCTTGACTCCCATGTCTATGAGCCGCGGAATAACTCCGATTGCCGAATTGGTATGAAGGGTTGACAACACCACATGTCCGGTCAGCGCGGCATTAATGGCCAGCCCCGCAGTTTCCTCATCCCGAATTTCTCCCACCATGATGATATTGGGGTCTTGTCGCAAAATCTGGCGCAAGCCCTCGGCGAAGGTGTACCCAATTTCCGCCCGAATTTGCGATTGGTTAACACCCGCAATGGAATATTCAATCGGGTCTTCAACCGTCACAATATTGACGCCTTCCTGGTTTAAAGTGCGAAGCAGAGCATAGAGGGTGGTGGTTTTTCCCGACCCAGTGGGCCCGGAAGATAAAATTAATCCGTAGGGTTTTTTTAGGGCACTCTGGACTACTTCCAAATTCCTGCCCCGGAGCCCCAGCGCATCAAATGATTGGAGGGCGGCTGAAGGATTTAAAACCCTGATTTCCACTTTTTCCCCATATAAAATAGGAAAGGTGGCCACCCTAAAATCAATATCTTTACCATTAATTTTGGCAGAAAATCGACCGTCCTGGGGAATTCTATTTTCATCAATTTTTAAATTGGCTAAAATTTTAATACGCGACACGATAGACGAGTGAACTGAAATAGGCAGAAACAAGCTTAAATGTAAAATGCCGTCTTGGCGAAACCGGATATTCAGCCGATCTCGAGTGGGCTCAATATGGATATCAGAAGCACTGCCCTCAATGGCATGGCGTAAAATAACCATCACCATTTTTATAACCGGCGCGTCGTCAGTAATTTTGAAAGTGGCGGGATTTTGATCCAGACCCCCCAGCACTTCTTTTTGATCCCCTTTTAATTCCTCCAGGGCCTTTTTGGTCTCTATTTCCAGGGTTTTGTATTGCTTCAGGACATTTTGGATATCAGAAAACGTTACCAAGTAAATCTCGTAGACAAAATTTTCCTTGCGGCTCAAAAAGCGCAGGGCATTCTGGCTGGAAATATTTTCCGGATAAACCATGCCAATGCCCACAATATTGCCCTTTTTAAACAAGGGCACCATGTTGTAATTTAAAGCCGCGGCCCCGGATATAAGCTCTAAAACCTCCGGAGCAACGGGCTTTGTATCAAGTTTCATTAAGGGAACATTGATAACCTTGCTTTTTAGCCGAAACAATGCTTCTTCGGAAACAATGTGTTGCTCCAATATGATTTCTTCCTCGGTTTTGCTAGTTTTTTGGAGCACTGCCTCCAGTTCCTTCTTTTTGTCCTCGCTGACAATCCCCTGGCCATAGAGCTCTAAAATGAGTTTCATTTTGTTTATAATGATACTTTTATTATTTTATGCGGCCCTCCGCCCAACCCCACCCCGTCATTGCGAGGAATCCGCAGATGACGAAGCAATCTAACTCCATCGCCACAATCTTAGGCCTCGTCGCGTACGCGCTCCTCGCAATGACGATAGACAGATATGTATGCGCGAGGGTTTACCTTATAATTTATCATTGCGGCAAGTCACCAGAACCTCCCGCCGAGCGGGAGGTTTCGACTCTGGGACCCTGCCCGGCCGGACACGAGAATTTTCCACTATTCTTTACAATAAAACCTTTTTCATCCTATAAATTTCTTTAGAATATCTTTCAATAGAAATGAAGCGCCCAGCAGCGAAGCCAAGGATGATTGGAGGAAATCCATCAGCGATGTTTTGGGGGTATCTGTAGCTAAAGTTCCTGGAGGGTTACCAGGGAGAAGGCAGTCATTATTAGACGTGCACATATTACTACCCGGTTCGTTTATAATGACACATTTGTTATTGGTGGTACACGCCGTGTGCATTTGATTTATTACTGCATCGCCATCTTCGGTAACCGTGAATTTCATGACGTTTGAATTTCCGCCTCCGGGTTCGGGATTGGATACATAAATTTGGTGTTCGCCGACTGTTAGAAGACGTCTTCTAATGAGGGTCACGAGTTTCCCCCACCCATTACATATCGGAAATTCTGGCTCATAGCGAAAGGTGATAGCATCACTGTCAATATCATTTACCAGTAACGCGTAGTTTGAAAAATTATCCCCAACCACGGTTATTTCCAAAGTACCCTCTTTCGGATTTAATGGGGTGGATGACGGCGACATGGCAGTAATGCTAGGCACCACATTATTCTCAACAGTGAATGCTTTGGCATTAGAACTTAAGTCGCCTCCCCTTTTTACCTTAACAGAAATAGTAGCGGGATTTTGTATGATTGACTCGGGAACCTCAAACTCCATACCTTCAGAGTCAGTATATTGAGTTGTCATATTATCGCCGCCAAATTCAACCTGATCATTGGAGCCAAAATTGGCCCCATATACACCTATTATAAACTGAGGGTTGCCATCATCAGTAAAATCTTCAATACTACAACTCGGTAATATAGATGAGGGACTGATTTTATCAATAAAGGGTTTTAATGAAAGATTTGGATTAATGGTGAATGCCTTTTTATTAGATTTTTCAAAGTCAAATACATCCGACGAATATGGAGTGCCAACAAAAACCATTCTTTCTCCTGAATTAGTAGAAAGATATTCGTGAGTAATCTTGACTTGGACTTTATTTTCGGAAATAAAAATAGTTTCAATGGGAGCAGTCCCAGATAATGCCTCAATCCAAACCTTCGATGTTGGCAAAAAATTATAGCCATTTACAACAATATCCATATCCGGTCCGCCAAATGATGAAGATGTTGGTGATATGCTGGTAATAGTCGCGCCCGATTTAACTATAAATTCTCTGGAGTTGGAAGTCCCTCCTCCGGGTGCGGGGTTTGACACGGTAATAAGATATCTTCCCATACTTTCGATATCTGCATAGGATATATATTGGACCTTTAATTTTGTCGGACTTATAAAATTGGTTGCGGCTGCCCTTGGAGAGCCATTCCAATTTACTACAGAGCCGTTTACAAAACCGGTGCCTTCGACGATTAAAATAAATCCTCCACCTCCCACTAATGCCGATTCTGGCGATATAATGGTAATATGTGGAAGTGGATTGCCGCCCGCTGGCGGAACAAAATCCGCGTTTGAATAAAATACTACCCCAAAATTAAACAGGAAAATAGCACTCATTAAAATAATTCTCTTATAAGAAAAAATTTCCATGAATTTAACTATTACTACAAATTACAAAGCTTTGGAATTTGTAACATAGCAATATTTTTAATAACTAATAAATGGATTGCTTCTTCCGATTTCCACTTCCTGGACGCTTACCACTAAAAACCCTGATTCAGTTAATAGTTGTTGCGCCTCTGCAATGGTAGTCGCCTCAATGGTGCCGGTAATTGGTCGGTTATTTTTATCTCGCACCACGTAATTGAAATTTTTTTGTGCATCATTGAATAATTCCAATTTTTTAAATTTAGCCAAATCCATGATATCCAGATTTACCGCAATGTTTAATTCATTATACCCGTTTCCCGAGCTATTTTGCAAAGAAATATATTGGCTTTTGCCGGTTAGTTCAGGAAAAAAAACGATAAAAGAAATGGCCATAACCAGCACCACTGAAAGAACGGTAATTCCCATTAAAAATAATTTTTGCTTTGACCTTGGCGATATAAATACGATAGCCATAATACTTTTGCTTCGAAAAAGAAATTCTAAATTCTAATTTCTAAATCCTAAATAATTACGAAATCCTAAATTCTAAATCCTAAAATCTAAAACGAAGTTTGTTTAGAATTTAGGGTTTAGTATTTAGAGTTTCGCGAACACTTAGAATTTAGAGTTTAGGATTTAGGATTTCACTAGTAACTGTTGGTTTTTACCTGCAGCTGAAAATCATATATTACCGACTGATTTGCTTTTGCGGACAAAACGCCTTGGCCAGCGGGAGAGCGAAAGGAAATCGAGGTGACTTCAAATAACCGGGAAGAGGAGTCCAGGGCGGCAAGGAATTTTTTAAATCCTGAATACGTTCCTGACAAATCGAGATTAAAACTAATGCTTTTTATCCACTCTGCAACCGATTTGTCTGTGGCGGACTTTTGGGCAAGACGGGAAAAAGAAGTCGATTTTAACGTCAGACCGCTCCCGTTGCTTTTATCCTGGAAAAAGGCCACTAGTGAAGCCAATGAAAAAGAGGCGGGAAGAGCGCTATCAATTTTTTGCAAATCCAACTGGCGCGCCTTAATTAAAGATAGTGTTTCAAAAACCCTGGCATAATACTGTGCCTTGCCGGTGTATTCCTGATTTTTTTGGGCCAACGTCACTTCCAAATCGTGGATGCTATTATAAGTTGGCGCCACAAAAAGAAAGCCAAACGCCAGGGTAATCACCAGAATCATTATTGCCAATGTGGGTCGGTTGAATTTCATTTGATATTAATTGGTTGAATAAGCATCATTCTTAAAAAACATCGCTTCCAGTACCATGTTTATCACAAACGTCACGCTTCCATTTCCGGATACCTGTGAATTTAATACGCTTACGTTTTTTACTTCAGCGGTGCTTTCTTCAAAAATTTTCACCTGGTTGCTCAAGGCCTTCATATCTTTGGCTTGGCCGGCCAAGGTAAACTCATTTTTGGCCTGGGAAACATCAAAGGCCGAAAACCACACACTGGGCAATGTTTTTTGTTCAATGAAATTAAAAATATTTAATGAAATGGTATGACCGTTAATAAGAGATGTAAAATCCTCCACCCTTTTTTTATAGGTAATAAGATCCTTTTCCTCTTGTTTTTGGGTACTGGTGCCGGCGGCAGCTATTTTTTGGTCAAGATCATTGATGTTTTGGTGTAAAAAATAGGCCTTTAGTGAAAAAATGGCAAAGCAAATAACTGCCACCGCTAGCAGATAGCAGACAAAATAGAATAAAAAATCAATCCAAAAGGACGCGGTAGTTTTTGTTTGATGTATTTGCTGAAAGTCAACCATAATGCTTTTACTTCGTAAAAGAAATTCTAAACTCTAATTTCTAAATTCTAAATGTTCGTGAAACCCTATGGACATCGCATCCAGAAACCGCACTTAAGTTGCCGGCGGTTTGGCAGTATTGGGCGGCTTGGAGCAAAAAATTTGTGAGGCCTAGCCGTAGCTACGCCGAACAAATTTTTTGTGAAAACTGCCCAAGATTGCCAAATCCGGCAAGACTTGGAGTGCGGTTTCAGGATGTGATGTCCATAAATACTAAACTCTAAACGAACTTCGTTTTAGATTTTAGGATTTAGGATTTAGAATTTAGAATTTAGAATTTCGTAGGTATTTAGGATTTAGGATTTCGTTTTATATCCCCAATCCCCCCAGTGCTACTCCCACCGCAGTAGAAAAACTAGGGCTCATCTGGCGCAATGTTTGCTCAAGAATGGGAGGGTATAAAAAACCAGAAAAGCAATTTGGCACCAGGACATTTTTTTTCAGGGTCTCGGCAAAATATTCTTTTAGCCCGGGGATATTTGATGGTCCGCCAGTCAGATATATTTCTTCTATTTGTTTTTTTTCTTTCTGAAAAAAATCGGCAGAAATATTTTTTACTTCAATTAATAGTGGGTCAATTAAAAGGTACAGGGTCTTTACCACATCCTGGCGGGTATACATCAATCCCTCCTTATTTTTTAGATCTTCGGCCTGCTCTGGACCAATTCCCAACACCGAGGAAATAGTTTGGGTAAATTGATTGCTGTTAAAATTAAAGCTGTAGCTTTTTTTCAAAAACCCTTTATCAACAATGTTAATGGTCGAACTTCGAACCCCCATGTCAACCAGACACACTACTTTTTTATTGTTTTTAGCCAAGGCCCGAGCGATCCCCATGGCCTCCGATTCAAGCGCATATAAGTTAAGTCCCGCCATGCGGGCGATGCTTTGATAGTCCTGCACCACCTGATTGGGTACGGCAACCAAGAGCACTCTTAATGAAGAATTTTTATCCCCCGGGGTCTTGGGTAATATTTGCCAATCCAAGGTAACTTCGGAAACGGGCAAAGTAATGTATTGGGACGCATTGTAGCGAATGGCGCCGGGAATTTCTTTTTCGGTCATGGCGGGCAGATCAAATGAAGTGCAAAACGTTGAAAAATCGGGGAGGGAGAAAATGGCCTCTTTCGTTTTAATTTTTGCCTCATCTAAAATTCCCCGTATCACTTTTGCGGTAAAATCGTTAGAAAGCAGATAGCTGCTTTTTTCTTGGCTGGACCCGTAAGAATCCCTGTAAAGAAGATTTGATTTTATTTGGCCGTAATTTTCCAAGGTCTTGCCCCCACCCCAACGGGAAACCTCCACAATTTTAATTGCAGACGCGCCAATATCAATTCCCAGCATCTTTTTTGGAAAAAATATTTTTAGAGGATTAAACATGAAACGAATTTCTAATTATTCTAAGTGCTCTAATTATTCTAATCAATTCCCAAAAAAGTGAATATCTAATTTCTAAACCGTTTTAGAATTTAGAGTTTAGGATTTAGAGTTTCAAGTATGGGATTTAATTAGGTTAATTAGTATAATTAGGAATAATTAGAATAATTCAATTATCTATATTATACTCTAAATATACAAACCATGACATACTCAAAGCATGTGGATAACATCAGAAAATTTTTACTAGAACTCCTCTTCCCTTCTTTTTGTTTGGGCTGCCGCAAAGAAGGCACCTACCTTTGTCCCGATTGCAAAGCAACGTTAGATATTTCTGAACACCAGTATTGCCTGTGTAGTAAACATCCACTGCGACTGCCCGTCGATAGCACTAAGGGGAAATGCCAACGATGCCAGGACGCCCCGCTTTCGGGCCTGTATACCGCCCTGCCTTATCAAGAAAAATTTTTGACCAAAAAACTCATCTACCAATTCAAATATCCGCCCTATTATATTAAAGTATTGGCCCGCGATTTAGCCGGTATTATTGCCACCCACCTGGTTATTATCAAAAAAAATACCAACTCTATTTGGGAACATAGCGTACTGGTACCCATTCCCATGGAAATGAGGAAAATGAAAGATCGGGGCTATAATCAAACCGAGGAACTGGCCAAAGAGCTAGGACATTTAATCAATGTCCCATCAATTTCGGGGAATTTAGTGAAAATAAAAAAGACGTTGCCTCAAATGAAGCTTTCGGCCACAGAACGTCAAGAAAACATAAAAAACGCTTTTGCACTAAAAAACCCCGAGACCTTACGGGGAAAAAAGATATTTTTGGTGGACGATGTATACACAACGGGTTCTACAATGCAAGAATGCGCCCGTGTCTTGCGAGCCGCGGGCGCCAAACAGGTATGGGGCATTGTCATCGCCAGGGAGGGTTAATCCTCTTTAATTCCCAATTTTAAAACCTCGTTTCTAATTTTTTGCGCATTGCCATGTTTCAATAGCCCTAAATATGAACTGATTGTCGCTTCTTTATTCTTTATCTTTAATCTTTTAAATATTCTCTGTTTGGTTTTATTCCTTAACACCCTATGGCCTGGAAAATGAACCCAACCCAAAAAATCCATCCCCGAATATAGGGTTTTGATGTAAATTTTATCCGGGTGCAGGTTAAGTTTTAAGGTAGTATGTAAAAAATCGCCTATTTGGGGAATTATGTTTTTCAAATATCTCTTATCTTCGGAAAAAATCACGAAGTCATCGGCATACCTGATGTAATACTTTAACTTTAATTGGTGTTTTACAAACTGATCAAATTCGTTCATGTAGACATTTGAAAATAATTGGCTCGTTAGGTTGCCCAGCGGCAGGCCGATGCGTGGCCTGCCACTGTCAAAACTTCCAATAATTTCTTTTAATACGTCAACAATGCGCTCATCGGTTATTCTTTCGCTCAATAATCGCAACAAGATGGTTTGATCAATAGAGTGGAAAAACTTTTTGATGTCGCACTTTAGAATCCAGCAGGTCTTAGTATTGTTTTTAGAAACAATATAGGCAAATCTTTTAAATCTTTCCATGGCTCGATGCGTTCCCTTGTCTTTACGGCACGAAAACGAATCAGCAATGAATGTGTCGTCAAAAAAGGGGTACAAAATACGGTAAACGGCGTGGTGCAAAAGGCGATCACGCACGCTGGCCTTGTGAATTATTCTTGGTTTTGGGTCATTAATACGGAATTCTTGGTAGCCGCCATGTTGATAACTTCCGTTGCTAAGATTGTGGTGCAGTGATAAGATATTATCCATCAGGTGAAACTGAAACTCCTGGACATCTTTTTTATTCCGCTTGCCAGGCAAAAACTCTTGCCAGGCCAGCAGCAAGTTCTCAATATGTATTAAATCTTCAAATCTATGATCCAATTTAATTCGCATAGTAACGTTTCCTCTAATACCCCCCCCCAAACCTTACCGGTTTTGGAAAAATCCAAGGGCATGTACAAACAATGGATGGAAATTCACCGCAACATGGAGCGATCCGCGCGATTTGGGATAGGAAATAAAATAGATGTGTTGTTTCTAAGAATTCTTGAATTGCTCAGAAAATCCATGTACACCCCGATTAACAAAAAAATACTAATTCTTGAAGAGGTATCTGATTATATTGATTCATTTCGCTTTTTCTTCCAACTTCTCTGGGAGACAACTGGTTTCCAATAAAGAATATGTTTCTTTTGGAGCTGAAATAGAAAATTTGGGGAAAATAGTCGGTGGCTGGAAAAAAGGCCTTATTAATAAAACTTCCGCTACGAAAGCGGAAGAAAGAAGATAATAGCTGGAGAGGACCTGGTTGCCAGCGTTCCACCTATTCGGGTTCTCGACCGAGTTGGCGTTCACGTTCCAGTAGCGGTTGTCGGAGTTCCAGTTGGCGTTAACGGCCCACAGTATTATGCACCATGCCATCAATTCCACTACCCCTTGAATACTCTTAGGGCTGTATCGTATTTGGGACATTAAAAGTCCGCCAGCATAGTGCACCGATTGTATTCTTTTTTAAAAAAATGCACACCAACTCTTACCAAAGGCATGCCTTTGGTAATTCTCTGATAACGGTTTATTAAACCTCATGCATTTTTGGGGCGCTGCGCGAAGGCCATGGCCTTCGCGCTAAAGCCACCTTATTGAAATACTACCATATTTTTTTGAAAACAAAAAAGCCCTCGTTCACCTTTTTCAAAGTGTCAGAGGGCCATAGTTTCAAAGTGCCAAAGTGACGAAGTGTCAAACGGCACAAAGTTTCATCAATCGCTGGAGAGGACCTGGAAGCCAGCGAACCACCAAGACGGGTGCTCGACCGAGTAGGCGAACACGCGCCAGCAGCGGCGGTCGGAGTACCAGCGGGCGTTAACGGCCCACAGCACTCCCTTCTCGTCTTTGATGTATGCGATGTTGGCGTACCCGTTGATGATCAGGTTACCTGCCTGGCCGTGGGACTGTTGGCGGATAAGCCAGATAAACTGGCCCATAGTGATTTCGGCTTTGTCGCCGAATTCTTGCAGGATTGGGGCGTCCAGAGAGTCCTTTTCCAGGTTGTGGCAGGCGATGGATGTCGCCACGGAAGCCGGGCATTTCTTGCCCAAGAAATACCTCTTGAAATCAGGCCAGGCATAGCCGATGTTGGCCTCCTGGAGGATCTGCTCGGTCAGCACCAACTCATCGACAGCAGGAATCTTAACAGAACCTACCCGTCGAAGAAGCGGGGGTATGGGGTGTCGGTGCTTGGCGATGTGGTTGGCGATCAGGTCCGAAAGACCTCTTGCCTCGTTCACTCGCTGGGCCTCGTCTTCGGTAAGCGCCGCCTTGTTGTAGGCGGCCGACACGACCTCCAGAAACTTGAGTCCCTTGGAGTCGCGGCTGGTGACGGACGGGATCGATGTTTTGGACATCGGCGTCATCCCTTTCTTGGAAAGAGTGTGCTTGCTGCCGAAATAGCAGTCATAGCCAGAAACCCTCGGCAATACAAAGGGCTTTTGGCTACGACTGCTTATTAAATTTAGATGTAAAGGTGCTATGTTTATCTTTTTGATCATATCATATAAATTAAAATATGTCAAATTTTCCGGACGTAACTGCTCACGCCTTCCTTATTCGCCACTGTCATTGCGAGGAGTCCTGAGCCACGGCGAAGGGCGACGAAACAATCCAGAGTGAAGCTGCACACACCCTAGATTGCCACGCCTGCGGGCTCGCAATGACGATGGAGTGTGAAGGGTTACTTTTGCCGCATAATATTTTTACTTATTAAAAAAATCTAAAACGGTTAGGATTTAGAGTTTAGAGTTTAGAGTTTAGAGTTTAGGATTTCATTTACCTGGGCATTTTCACCTCAAAATCCCCCACCGCGTACGCCGCTACCTGATACGGAGGGAAATAAAAGGTCAGGTAGTCGGAATTAATCATAAATACGGAAAAATTTTCTTCTTTTGGACCAGCTCCATCGTCAAGCCATGCGCCCTGAGCATTACCCATGCGCGCCACTAATTGTTTGTTTATATCCGCCTTTGCATAATCAGAAATTTTTTGCAAATAATTTTTTTGGCCGGCAAAAAGATCAGCCAGCATGATTTCTTTATTATTTTTTACATCATAGTTAAGCGACACAAAATACCCCATTCCATGCGCGCCTCCCGTAAAGTTATACACACTAAATACCATGCTAATAACATTTTCATCAACCTGGCCTTTCTTGTAAGAAATATTTAAATCGTACTGGCGCGGATAATTCAGGTAACCCTCGGGGTCAGTTTCTTGCGCGGCTTTATCATTTTCTAAGGCATTTTTTTTAAAACTATCTAATTCAGCCGTAATAATACCGTTAATTTTTTTATTCAGATCATCTAGGCCTTGAAAATAGGGATAGGTGATGGCGATATTAAACGGTTTTTTAGTGTCGGTTATTTTTTTATCTTCGATGGTTATAGATTGCAAAGCAACGACTTGTTCCTGGTCATTGTTTTCCTGCTTTGAAATGGATTGACGGTAGATAAAAAACAAAAAGCCGGCAACCGCCAGCAGCGCGATAACAATGATGACAATAAGTACTTTTTTAGTATTCATATATTAGACCTGTTGCGTATTAAGGATTTACTGCAAATTGCATATTTCGGCCACAAATTTGCTATACCTAGTATAATGTGTCGCTCGTTCGGAAAGGAATAATTGCGATTCTTCCTTTCCTCTCTCGCTTAGCACATTATAATTTTTCGGCGGGCCCTCTAGGCAAGCCGAAAAATTCTATCAAATTTCTGGCTCAAAATCTTCAATTTTCGTAACAATCCTTAATACGTAACAGGTCTATTACCTAATAGACAATAATATAATTGAAACGCAAGCCGTAGTGACCCCTATATATCCAAATATATTCAGTTTTTCCTTAAAAAGCAACGTACCAATTATTACCGTGGTAAGCAAACTTATGATTGACCATAGAGTTCCCACCACCGAAAGCTGGTTTCTTTGTAAAATGGCGGGTAACCAGGCCAAAACCCCCAACGAATATATTACTAAAATATAAATGACATATTTTATGCTCGGGTCCAAGGCAAATTTCTTTGACAAAAACTCACCAAGAGCAAAAAATACGCCGGAAATAAGTAACCAAAGTAAATAATTCATGTTTTATTTTTTTGGCGGACTGTGTCCTTGCTCCGACGCTGAAGCTCTGGCGCAAGAGTCCGTAGCTGGCCACTTCGGCAAGCGAAAGCGGAGGAGGTGGGAGTCGAACCCACTTAACCCTTTCGGGTTATAGTTTTCAAGACTATGGCACCAACCGTTATGCGCCTCCTCCAATATTATTATTATCACATACAAGCCATTTTTTCAAATTTGTGATATAATGGAGGCATGGCTAAACTGTTAATTAATTATTCCAAGAGAGTAATATTCCCCAAAGGAAAACAGGCGATATTTTTATCAAAAGCAAGGGGGAAATAAACATTTCCTGGACTTTATTGGCAGAAAAATTGAAGATACATAGCAGGACATTAAATGATTTAAAAAGGGAAGAATATTCAATATCGTTGGATTGCCTAAAAAAGATTTGCAAAATGGCTGCCTTGGCTATGCCTGATGATGTAGAAATAAGGGACCCTTTCTGGTATTCAATCAAAGGGGCCAGAAAGGGTGGATTAGCGATGATTAAAAAATACGAGGGCATTGTTGGTGATCCAAAATACCGAAAGATGAAGTGGTACCAATGGTGGGAAAAAATAGGAAAACATAGGAAAAATATGGTTGTGGGAATGACCAAAGATGTAACTCTCCCTTTACTATCAGCAGATTTAGCGGAGTTTACGGGAGTAATGCTAGGTGACGGAGGTATTCCCAAAAGCCAGGTAATTATTTCAACCAACAGCAAGGATGATAGAGAATACGGATATTTTGTAAGAGATTTAATAGACCTGTCCCTAAATAAGATTTGTTACGAAAATTACAGATTTTGAGCTGGAAATTTGATAGAATTTTTCGGCTTGCCTCCAGGCCCGCCGAAAAATTATAGCAAATTTGTAGCCAAAATATGCAATTTGCAGTAAAATCTTATTTAGGGACAGGTCTAATGAAGAAGTTGTTTTTCGTAGAACCGGCCATATATTATCCGCCAGCCGCCCTGGTAATGAATATTGTAGTGTCCCGTGTAAAGTTAGTTAAATTTTGTAATAAAAAATTAGGATTAAGGATCGGGAACAAGTTAAAGCAAGGATTGGATATTCCTCTGTGGATTAGAAAAGGTATTGAATTTGAAAAAAGATGTGTGAGGGGTTTAATGGACACCGATGGATGTATTTTTAACAAAGTCCATAAAATGAAAAATAAGCAATATAGTTATAAAAGATTGAGCCTGGTGAGTGCTTCGCCGATGTTAAGAAAATCTATCTTTGATATTTTAGAGAAACTCAGATTATCACCGAAAATAAGAGGCAACAGATCAGTGCAAATCGAGAATAAAGAAAAAATTGCAGAGTATTTTAAAGTTGTGGGAAGTAGTAACCCCAAACACTTGAATAGATACCATAAATAGGGCATTATGAGAAATGTTAGGAGAGGTGGCTGAGCGGTTTAAAGCGGCAGGTTGCTAACCTGCGATCACGCAAGTGGTCTCGTGGGTTCAAATCCCACCCTCTCCGCCAAAATGGGAAAATGTAAATTGGAAAGGTGCGCCTCGTTCCGCCGTTGGCGGGACGAGGACAGAATTCCATTCGAGCTATCTTTAAAATACACCGCTGTAATAATGTTAGCCAGATTTTTTTGGTTAACATTTATAGAACACACATTCCAGAATTGGACTTAAGTGCCAGTAGGTTTGGCAATATAAGCCATCTTGGAGTTAAGACGCGAGGCGTAATGTGTCGCAACGCATTCGCCCCGTCTCCGAAGAATTTACGAGGCGTAGCCGTAGCTACGGTGAGTAAATTCTTTGGGAAAGATGGTTTAGATTGGCAAATCCGGCGGCATCTTGGAGTCCAATTCTGGAATGTGTGTTCTATAGCATGGGGGTTGCAAAAATAATATGAATATACAAAAAGGATCTATAACTATTTTGGTAATTATTGCCGCAATCATTGCTTTTCTGGGAGGAACGAGTTATTCTTTGGTAACTAAACAATGGGGGTATTCTTTTAATAATCCTTTGTCTTTTTTCAAGACTTCTGACATTACCCAAATATCCTGCACCCAAGAAGCCAAGCAGTGCCCTAATGGCTTATATGTTAGCAGGAGCGGCCCTCGGTGTGAATTTGCCGATTGTCCTGCTATTGCCCCCACCGAAAAACCGAATACTACGGTTAAGCCATGCCCGGACGAAACCACTCTTTCTTCTGATGGCACTTGCCAATTAATTCCTGGCACCAACACCATAACTCTTGGCGAAGGCCAACGGGATAGCCATTTGTTGGTGCAAAAAATTTATCCCGATTATATTACTGGCTTAAATTCCATGGGTTTTCCCGTGGCAGTTGAACCTGGTCGCCCCATTACCCTTTACATAAATCAAAGCGTCAGCAACGGCTGCACCGTAACGCTAACCCTTATTGGCATACAAGGAAACACCGCTATATTTACTAAAAAAGTAATTCCTATTCCGGAGTATGGTTGCCCGAAATGTCTGGCAAAAAACACCATGATCAATACACCTAATGGATTAATTCCAGTGGAGCAACTAGCAGAGGGGATGGATGTTTGGACGACCGACGCATCGGGTAATCGCGTAGCTGGAATTATTACTAGGGCTTCCAAAACTCTGGCCCCGCCAAATCACCGTATGGTTCATATCACTCTTGATGACGGCCGAGAAATATTTGCTTCGCATGGCCACCCTTTAGGAGATGGACGGACGTTTGGTAATCTTATCGCTGGCGAATTGCTTAACGGAGGATATATAGCAGTTTCAGAAAATATAGCATACCAAGAAGATTATACTTATGATATTTTACCCTCCGGCGATACCGGGTTTTATTGGGCCAACGGCATTCTTATAGACAGCACGCTCCATTAAAGCTATACTTATGTCCATATAGCATGGGAAGAAAGGTCGTAAAAAAATAGTTAACATTTTTAAATAGTATGGATGAAGCACAAAAAACAAAATTAATGGCTAATTGTTCCTGCGGATCGGGAAAAATGTATGGCGCATGCTGTGGAACGATGGAACTATGTTTTTGCGGATCCGGAAAGCCAGTAGGTCAGTGCTGTATGGCCGACCCAAAAGGACATGGGGTAGATATGGGTAACGAAGAAAAAGTGTAAAATTTCAGCGACATAAAAAACCAGCATATATTGCTGGTTTTTTATTAGACCCGTTGCGTATTAAGGATTGTGACGAAAATTGCAGGTTTTGAGTCAGAAATTTGATAGAATTTTTTAGCGTACCCTCTGTGGTACGGTAAAAAATTATGGCAAATTTCTGGCCGGAAGATGCAATTTGCAGTAAATCCTTAATGCGCAACGGGTCTATTGAATTCATAACGCTCAAGCAGCCACTAAGTCCCTTTCAATTTGGGCGTGGCATTCGGCCTCGGTCATCGATGGCTGACCAGGATGCTTTTCGGCCATATGAGCATCGATAGCCACCTGATTCATCGTGGCTTTAATTTTCACCAATGCTTCTTCACGATTCTCCGCATCAACACCCATAACATCCCCGCAACTGCACGTCATAGAAAAATGTTGCATAATTTTATTTTTAATAATATTGCCTTGATAATACCATGGGAAATAAAAAATTGAAATACTGAAACAATTAAGGTAGTATAAAATCATCAAAAGCCCCCATAGTTTAATGGATAAAATGCGAGCTTGCGGAGTTCGTGATCGAGGTTCGATTCCTCGTGGGGGCACCAAAATCTGACTTTCGGAAAATTGACCGACTTTTTCGTTGGCGGCGCAAAGCGCCGCCCAAGCATTTCCCCCCGACAAATCCTCTCCGCTCGGCGCGGTGAGCCGCGCCTCGCGGTTGGCCAAGACGAGGTTCGAGCCAAAGATTTCTTTGGCAGCAACCTTTTTCGCAAAAAGGTTGCTCTCCCGTGCGATTTCAGGCAGATTCTCTGCCTCTTTTATCCATTCCGACATCGGTTCGAGCCAGCCAGTCCGCTTTTGTTCAATCCGCGTCATTTGTTCTTCCAGCGACTTCTTTTCGGAAAGGAGTTTTACTTTTTCTGTTCGGTATATTTCGCGCTCAATATCTTGTTCTAAATATCCATCAAGAAGTCGCTGGAGCTTCGTTTGTATGGCGCGGATTTTGTTTCCGGCTTCCTGAACAAAAGCGATTGAGGATTGGACGGCTTCGGTTTTCTCTGTTTCAAGCATGGCGGTTAGTTCCGCCGCCCAATCCGGTCTCAAAGAAAATTTTTGAATAAGAGATGATAACTGGCGATCCAGTTCCTCTTGGCGAATACAAGGTTCGGGACACTTCAGTTTAGATTTCTTGGTGCAGTGGTAATAGACATATTCGTGAACATTGCCATTCTTTTGTTTTTTCACCTTGTATTCGCCAGTTATCATCATTCCGCACGAGGCGCAAGAAAGGAGTCCGCAAAACGCTTGCGGTTCATTTTTCTGTTTGTGGTGCGGACGGCCTCGCTGTTTCAAAACTTCCTGCGCCTTGTCAAAAATTTTCTTTGAGACGACTGGCTGGTGCTTGCCCTCGTGGATTTCGCCACCATAGCGAAAGTGTCCGTAGTAGAACGGATTGGAAAGGATAAAAGTAATTCTGTCTCGGTGGAGTCGCTTGCCGTTTCGAGAATGAATGCCGGATTGCGCCAAAAAGTTTGAGATGTCTTCGAGGCGACTTCCATTTTTTGCGTACATCTCAAACGCTTTGCGAATGAGTGAGGCGCGCTTCTTGTCCACAATGACAGTTTTCGTCCGCACATCGTTAAGGTAGCCGATTGGCGCAAGGCAAGGATATTCTCCGCGCCTCACTTTTTGGCGCAATCCTCGTTTGGTATTCTCGGCAAGCGAATCCACATAGTATTTGCTTTGCCCGAAAGCGATATTGAGCATGAACTTTCCTTGCGAGGTATTTTCGCACCAAAATTGCGGAAATTTAAGGTCTGCAAGTCCACCGCCGTCAAGCAGGTAGATAATCTTTCCACCATCAACAGAATTGCGCGCCAATCTGTCAGGGTGCCAAGCAAGAATAGCGTTTGCATCGCCGTGTTCAATACGAGAAATCATTTTGTTGAAAATCGGACGACCGATAATTTTCGCAGATTGTTTTTCAATAAACTCTTCGGCGATATGCAAACCCTCTTGCTTGGCAAAGGCGCGTAATTCTGTGATCTGCGCTTCGATAGATAAAACCTGTTTGTCCTCAACATCGGTGGACTTGCGGGCGTAGAGAAAATATTTGTTGTTATTGTTCATGCTCATACAATTATTGGGCAAAGCAAAGACGAGACAGAATTAAAATCGCACGGGAGGCGAACCTCGTCTTGGCCAACCGCGAGGCGCGGCTCACCGCGCCGAGCGGAGAGGATTTGTCGGGGGGAAAT
>Ga0209542_10002247_pt1 | contig 43654 bp, 35 predicted proteins | sample RifCSPhighO2_01_FD_184028 | JGI IMG/M metagenome (GOLD analysis project Ga0209542, IMG submission 184028) | Soil microbial communities from Rifle, Colorado - Rifle CSP2_plank highO2_0.1 (SPAdes) (version 2) | ecosystem: Environmental > Terrestrial > Deep subsurface > Rock core/Sediment ... | reverse complement strand
GAACACGGTTGGCCGAAGGCGCCGGCCGCGACCAGTTCGGCCAGGAGGTCGGCGACCAGCGGGCCGTACGGCGCCCAGACCCCCTCGGAGGCAAACATGATCACACGACTCACGGGATCGAGGCCAAGCGAACTAAGGAATTCGTCGCGCGGCCGGAATGTTTCCGGACTCTGGTAGAGATCAAACTGCGGGAATCCGGTGACGGCAATCTGTTCCTTGCGGAGTTTGTGAAGTCGAACGCCCAGGTCCATCATCACCTCGTTCTGGACGATCAGCCGGTCCGGCGGGAAAGCGATGAGAATCCTGTCGAGATTGTCCCAACTCCGAGCCATGCCCACCGTGGGCACTTTTCTCCGTCGCGCTTCTTTCATCATAGCCAGATCGCGTTTGGTCTTGATGGCCGTGGCCACCACCAGGTCCGGTTGATATTTGTCGAAAAACTCTCCGTAGGCGCGATCGGGGAAGACACGAAACTCGATCCAGCGGAAAGCGGGAATGAAAAACGGCAGTTTGGCGATGAGCGTGGCGCCGAGATGTCCCAGCCAGGCGCTTACCGCCGGCTTGTTGGCCTTGGTCGAACGGCCGCCGTAGCTCATGAAAAACCTGGCCGTGTCGGAGTAGACCATCTTCTGGAGCATGGGCTCGAAAACTTTTTTACGGAACTTTCCGAACTCCAAATCATCGGACTCCTCGAGGACTACGTTGGGATAGCGGACGAATTCTTCCCGGAAGTAATCGGGGATGTTCCGCGGCACGAACAGCACGATCCGCAGATCGGATCGTTCGGCGATCAGGCGGAAGGTGTCGGTCCGGAGGATGTTCCGGGCGACGAAACCGCGGGAGAGCATTATGAAGACGGTCTTCATTGTTGGGGTGTAGGGGGTAGGGTGTAGGGGGTAGTCCGATTCCGGGCGAAAAATTTGGCGAGTTCGAAGTCGGCTGGGGTGTTGATGTCCACCGAGCGGTCTTCGGGCATGATGTGGGCCCGGGAATCGGCGCCAAAGAGGTCGCCGGCCATCAGCACGTCCGTTTTCGTGAGATAAATGGCGCAGTTACGCTTGTAGACCCTCCGGAGTTCGCCGCGGCTTGCGCTTGACGATCCCTCGCCTTCGACCAGCGGCAGAATGCGGTCGCCGTCGAGCACTTTCAGTTTGGGTATGGAGAAATCAACGAGCTCCTTCATGCTCATCACCGAGTCCGCGCCGGTCTCGACGATCTTGCGGACACAAGCGTCGATGTCCTCCGCGGCGCGGAACGGACTGGTCGGCTGGAGGATCATGGCGTAGTCGAATGTTTTGCCTTCGTTCTCCCGCATCCAGGTCAGGGCGTGCTGGACTACGGGAATGCTTTTGGCCGCATCGGTGGAGAGCTCGGCCGGCCGCCGGAATGGGACGCGGCCACCGAACCGCTCGGCGACCGCGGCGATCTCGTCGTCGTCAGTAGAAACGACGCAATCGTCGAGGAGGGCGCTTTGCTTAGCCGCTTTGATCGTCCAAGCGATGAGCGGTGTTCCTCCCAACTCCCGGATATTCTTCCTGGGAATCCCCTTCGACCCCCCGCGGGCGGTGATGACTCCGATGGTGGACTTGCCGTTGTACATATCGTGAGTGGGTAGGGCGTAGGATGTAGGGGGTAGTCCGAACCGCCCGTCACTACGCCCTACTCCCTACAACCTACAACCTGACTGCAGGTTTGTATCCGATCAAAAAATGAGCCTGCGACATCGGATAGTTTGTGGCCATCGGCTCTTTCATCAACAGTCCGCGGAGGCGGTGGATGCCGCGGTAGAGCGCGGTCAGCGTCCGTTCGGCCGCCGGCGGCACCGGGGTAAAGATCGGGTAGGGATTGACGTTCATCACCGAACAATTGTCGAAACCAGCCTCCCGGGCCGCGGCCAGGTACTGCTCCGGCCGATCGTTGTTCCGGTAGTAATCTTTGCGGATGGACCCCGCTGGCGCGAAGGGGGCGATAATCTTCTTATAGATATCGTTAAGGTTCTGCACCGAGCGCTTGCCGGGAACGTTCATGGAGAACATCAGTCCGCCAGGTTTCAGGATACGGAACTTCTCGCGAAGCACGGTCCGGTAGTCGGGAATATGTTCGAGGAGGCCGATGGACAGAACCAAATCATAGGAATCCGAGGGAAGACCCGAGGATACCGCGTCGGCACAAACGAACTCGGCCTGGGCACCGACGTTGGCGAAATTCGCGCGTGCGAGCGCGAGGGCGTCCTCGCTGGTATCGACGAGCGTCATCCGGATGCCGTTGTGGACCGTGAGATACTGGGAAATGGTGCCGCGACCGCACCCGAACTCGGCGGCGCGCGCGAATCCCCCCCCCTCGATGAGACCGGAAATGAAACGATGGTAATGAAACAGGTTGAACTGCCGCTGGGTCCGCGGAGGCGCGCCGGGCGGAACAAAAAGGTCTCGCTCGTCGCCGCCGCGTGAGACCGCACCGCACCACTTTTCCTGGAAAAGACGAGCCATACTCATAGAATGACATCCGACGCGTGTTTGATCCGCGACGCATTCCCCAGCAGTTCGGTGAGGATCGTCGCCGATCGCGCCGACTGCGGAAGTTCGATGAATTGCTTCTGCGACTCAAGTCGTGCCTCGGCGATAACACGCACGATCCGTTCCGCGGAGCAACCATCGCCATAATATGTGTCCCTCGGGTGCGGCCCGCGACGCATCTGATCGCGCACCGCAAGCGCGATCTCGTGACGGTCGCAACCCACATCAATCACATTCACCCCTCGCTCGCGTCCCGCCTGGCGCGTTCCAACGTTCACCGCAGGAATTCCCAAAAAGCCTGCCTCCATGATGCCCGATGAAGAATTTCCGACGATGCAGTGGCTGTTTGCCAGAACCCGGATGAAATCCTCAACTGACAGCGTCCGAAAAAAATGCATATGTGCGGGCCGGCGGTTCTCACGGAAGAACCGCATCGCTTTCGAAACCTCATCGGAACCGGCGTCATTGTTCGGCCAAAGCAAAATAACGGGCACCTGGAGGATGTCTAGCGCCTCGAGTGTTTCGAGCATGTGTGAATAGTTCTTCCCGTACTCGCTGGTAACCGGGTGCTGGACGCAGAGAATGTAGGGTTTTTCGAGATCGATCGGCTGGCCCACGCCTCCGTTTCGCTTCCAAAAATCGGCAATGTCCAGCCTTAGTTCCATTCCAGCAATGACGTCCAGCGCCGGGTTGCCAACCCGATGTACGTGGTCGGGATCCTCGCCCATTTGAACGATGCGCCGCGCCGCCGCATCGTGTGCGGGGAAGTGGAGATGCGCGAGCTTTGTCACCGCATGGCGGATGGATTCGTCGATCGTTCCGGTGATCTCTCCGCCCAGCGTGTGCGCAACCGGTATATTCATCGAAGCCGCCGCAATGGCGGCCACCAGGGTTTCGTAGCGGTCGGCGTTGACCAGTACGATGTCCGGCTTGAGCCGCCCGAAGATTCCCGGTAACTCCACTAGGCCGAGGCCGATGGATTTGGCCATGGTCTCGGGGTTCTCTCCGTCCACATGCATATAGACCCGGGCGTCAATCCGGAAACCATCGGCTTCCATAATGTCCGCCCCTTTGCCGAAACGGTAGAGAAGCATGGAAGAGCCGACTACGATCTGCAGTTCGAGGTTCGGATGGTTCCGGATGGCGGTAAGCAACGGCTTCAGCCGGCCGTAGTTGGCCCGGTTGATGATGAAGACGCAAATCCTCCGACGAGGCGCCAAAGGTTGCAAAGGCGCCACATGCTCCAAAGGTCGATCGGAAACCCCTGGCGCCCTTGGTGCCTTCAAAAACCGCGGATCGGCGAGAATGGCCTCCTCGGCCCGTTGGCGCTCCTCCGGCGTGTCCACCTCGTGCCAGCCGACACCGCTGATGTCGCCGACGGACACCTCGACGCCGGTGTCGGCGAGATGAGCAACGACATTCTCCGCCACCGCCGCATCACCTTGTCGCGCGAAAACCTCCTCAACCACCCGGCAATAGGCCGGAAAAGCCGCCTCGCCGCAGTAAGTCAGACCGACATAACCCCGATTCCACAAGGGAAGCGCCTTGGAGATTTGGCGTATCCTTCCCTCCTCCGACCAGACTTTCATGTCATCCGCCCCCAAGGCCCGGTCCTGGTCGCAAAAGGCAACGACTCCGGCGCCGCACTGGCGTGAAACTAGTTCAGGAATCGGGGGCGCGTAAATGTGGTCCACGTTGCAGAGCAGAAACGATCCGCTGACCTCGGGCAGAGCGGCAGCCACCGAGTAAAGATTCCCGTCCCGGTAGCGCGCGTTCTCGACGATGAAGGCGTCCGGCGCGTATGAGGAAACGGCCGCGCGGACGGCCGCAGCGTGCGATCCAACCACGACCACGATCCGCCCGGCCCCCGCGGCGCGCAGAAAATCCACGGCATACGCAAAAAGGGGCCTCCCGGCCACCTCGACCAGCGCCTTGGGCTTGTTCGCCGTCAGATCCTTGAGACGCGTCCCCATGCCGGCGGCAAGGAGAACTCCGGTGAGACTCGACTTGTTATCAGGCATAAGATTCGGCAACGGAGGATTCTTGGACAAGAGGCAGCAATTCGCGGAGTTCGCCGATGACCACCACGTGCGGATACCGCTCGTTCCATACCTTCCGATCGAAGGTCCCCTCCTTGGCCACGAATCCGATTCCGTTTTCGAGCGCTATGGCCGCGTCGTGAAGCGAGTCGCCTACCAGTAACATATCGGGGGGCCTGACGCCGGACTTCTCTTGAAAGTGACGCAGGTGTTGTTCCCCTTTTCGAAACCCCTCACGGTACCCCATAACGCAGGAAAAAGGAAGCCGCGCACGTTCAATGAATCGATCCACGCTTGCTTGGAAATTATTGGAGGAAACGCCGATCGCGATGCCCCGGTTGCGGAGCTCAGCAAGTACGGCGAGGGTTTCCTCGGGCATCGGGAAGGTTTCCAGGAATTGATTTTTATGATGCTCAAAGGCGGCCGCGGCGTTGGGAATCCTCGGATCGCCCGGAAATATGGTACCCAACTGCTGAACAAATGGTACACCGGATGTTTCGATGTATTTCTCGCGTGCCCAGGCCCGATCGGCGGCAAAATGCTCGGCCATGACCTCCGCCGCGATGTCCGCGTATCGGCCCATGGTGTCAACGAGCGTCCCGTCAAAATCAAAAAGCACGGCTTTCGGCTGGAAGATCGCGCGCGCGGTTCGGGCGGATTGCGCCGCCTTGGCCGTCGCCGTCACCCGCCGCGCGTTCCTAAAGAAAAGGGCGAGCCACAGGGTGAATAAAAACGCGCCGTACCCGTAAAGAAATAGATCGATTCGATCAACAATGCTGGCGACCAAAAGCAAGGGGATGGTCCCGGTGGTCACCGCCGTGTTGCGATAGAGAAGATAAAGAAAACTCGACGGCGTCGAACGCTTGGTCACCCAACCGTAGACTGTGCCGCGGGTTTCGTCGGCGTACCGGCGGAAAGCGTCGTAGCGGAATTCCAGCAGACGGAAGAGAAGCTTGCCGGAGGTGGCGGCAAATCCGGCGACAAAAGCCCAGGGCGACCCGGTTTTGAAAAAGACGCCAAGCGCGATGGGCAGGAACATCCAGCCGTACTGCACGTCGTGCGAAACCGGTTCTACGTAGACTCCACCCATGTCAAACTTCGACGGCAATTTACGGTAACGGGCCAGCTCGCCGTCCACCGCGTCCAGCGCGTAAGAAAACATGATGAGCAGGATGCCGGCCAGGTTCCAGGCGCGCGTGCCGCCGAGGAAACAGGCCGCGCCGGCCAGGAAGACTGCTGTCCCGGCGATGGTGATCTGATTGGGAGTGAAGGGCAGACGGATAAAAATCCAAGTAAGATAAATCGCCCAGAAGCGGTTCAGCCGTCCGTAGAAAGTCTGGCTCCGCCAGGACGGGGCCTGGGAGGAGTTCTGGCAGATGTCGCGCAATTCTCTAATTGAAGGCATGGGATTATAAACCGGGCGGTTTCCCGCCCGGAGTTTCCTTAATATTCGACGTCGCCTTTAGCGGGAATGAAGTTGATGTGATCGAGACCCGGAGCGGAACGCAAATCGCGGATGAACTCGTTGGTCTGATTCCGGTCTATCAGTCTGATGTTGAAGGTGAACTCCATCTTCTTGCCGCCCTCGCGGGTGCTCATGTTGAGCAGATTTGCTGAACGCAGATACTTGTCGAAGATGCTCTTGTATCCCTCGACCCCGCCGCGTTCAGTATCAAGCACGAAGGCCAGCATGTGATCGTAGTTGCGGATGGAACCGAAATTGAGACGGGAAAGAACCAGTACAATGATGATTACCAAAACAGTGGAAATGGCGGCGATGATGTAATTGCCGGTGCCCACCGCCAGTCCGACAGCCAGGGTCCAGAGAATGAAAGCGACATCCTTGGTGTCTTTGACCGCTGTGCGGAAGCGGATCAGAGTGAAGGCGCCGAAAAGGGTGAAAGCCCGGGCCACGTTCGAACCGACAACCATCATGATCACCGAGAGCAGCGTCCCCAAAAGCACCAAGCTGAAAACGAAGGATTGCGAATAGGACAGTCCGCGGTGGGTGCGCTTGTAAACTAAAGCGACGACCAGCGACAACAGGAAGCTGACGATGATATTGGCCGCGATTATCTGCGGAGAAAACTCTCCGTTCCCCTTTGCCGATGAAAACAAAAAATCGAGCATAACGCTACTGATCCTTTAAGAATATGCCAAATGACCCATTCGCGATGCGGTAATAACCGCCAGAGCGTACTTTGAAATCGACTCCCGTTCGAGGCCGTAGCGGCGGATAATCGACTGGAACCAGTCGGGCAGGGCGTTGTTGAACTTGACCTCCATGACGGTCTCACGCAGGTCTGTCGGAAGACGCTGAACCAGCGAAATGCGCGGTGCTGATGAGACTACCAACCGGTCGTCGAAGGTCACCCGCAGTCCGGGATTGAAACGCCCGATAAGCGGCTGTCTCCGGTAGGAGACGTTGACCATGGGAATCATCCCGTGGGCCCTCTGGAGGCGAAGGAATTCCTCGATGGCCGGACGATTGCCGCCATCGGAATCATCCAACGCCTGGGCGCCGGCGCCCCATTCGAAAGCGGCTCGCGCCTGCTCCGGCGAAAAAACGGCCCGTCTTTTGATGACCACCGCGTTCTCCCGTCGTTTGACTTCGACAAAGACGCGATCGACTTCCTCCAGCCGTTCCCCGTAAATGCGCAGACGAAGTTTGAATCGGCGTTTCGCGCCCGCGGCCTTGCTATGAAAACATAGCAGAGACGGGCTGTCAAAGTAGAGACTGGTGACAGAGTAAGAATGGTCCGAAGAATTTTCCACGTAGGGATCGCGGACCAGATTATGCTCCAAGAGCTCGCCGGCGACAGTCGAAACAAGTATCCGCGGCAGGCGGTACTTGATTTCGAAACGCTGGAAGTCGAGCTTGACTTGCTTCATAACGGACGCCAGAGACCGACGGGGACGGCTGAGGCGGAAAACCCGAGGTAGCGGGCCAGGATGCCGGCATTCCCCGCTCCGGAAAGCGGCGTAGCCAGTCCGTAGACGTCGGACGAATTTAGATCCTCCGCGGCCGGCTTCGTATCTAGATTCCCCTCCCCCTCATACCCGCCCTGGACGTCGCTGTTACGGACGCTGATCGAAGATAGCGCGTCCAGCTCGATCTCCGCGCCGTTGTCCCACAGGATGGTGTTCCATACCTCGCCGCGGCCGCCTCCGAAAAAAGGTTTCTTCATGAATGAAGCAATCCCCTTCTCGTTGCCGACAATGACGTTGTTGATGATCTTGGGATTGGACAGATCCTTGATGGCCATGCCGAAATTTCCACTGGAGATGTAGTTGCTGAAAATTAACGGGCTGGAATTTTCGCCGACACTGATCCCCTTGTCGCCTGAAGCGGTAATAACATTATCGCGGATGACCAACTCATTCGAACCGGAAAGATCAACGCCGTCCCCGCCGTTACCATCGAATCTGCTGTTGGAAACCTGCCCGCTGACAAAATCGAAGTCGATTGCGTCTGAAGAATTGCCTCTGAACAGCGAATCGCTGATCTTGACCCGGGCATTTTTCACGTTGAGCGCGTCGTCAGCCGCGGCTTCAGTAATGGTTATGGATTCCAAAGTCACGTCCGAACCATAGAAATCGGCCGTGCCGCTCATATAGACGCCGTTTTTTCGCTCATCGCTCCCGCCGGAAAAACTGACGAACGACAATCGGCTCTCCGACGGCGCGTTCAGCACGGCGAAGACTCCCCACGGGCGGGCGGGGTCCAGGCGCTCGAAGACGATCGGTGAGGTCGGCGTGCCGGGGGCCTGAACGGGGCTGTAGGAAACGATGGAGACTCCGGGCGACATCCGCAGACGGGCGCCGGGGCGGATCATCAGCGTCAGCCCTTGTGGGATGATGACGTCACGGCTGAAAACATGTACGCCGGTGGGCAGTTCCAGTACGTTGGCGCCCACTCGACGAAATTCTGGGTGATCGACCAAAAACTCATCGCCAGAAGCGGCCGATTCAGAAAAATTGTAGTCTGCATTATTTACAGTTAGGAGTTCAGGTTTTATCTCGGTACCGGAAATCGCGTTTTTTGCCCGCACCCGAATCTTGACGTCTGGAAGTTGGGGCGGTTTCCCGCGCGGAATTAAAAAAATCCTGGTAACCCCGGCCTCAAGGACAGTCTCCTGTTCCAGCCATTCAACCGGTCGTTCAGACGATGCAAGCGGCCGTGTTTTTAGTTGCGACCGAAGGGTTATCCCGAGCGGCTGCTCGGCAGCCATGGTCTGCGAGTCAGCCGATCGAATCACTCCGCGGAAGGTGTCTCCCGCACCCAAGCGCTGATCGCGGGTCGTATCCTCGTACACGTCAAAACGGAGATCTTTCGTATATTCGGGGAAGTCGCCGTCGGTCGGACGAAGCGTCACGTCATCAACCACTAGTGGGGTCATCCCCTTCCAGGAAAGATCCAACCACCACTCACTAGGGTTTCCGGTACTTACTATCACCTGAAACGTTCCAGAATCTCCGACGAGCAAGCGGAGGCCAATAAAATTTTTCCGCAGCGTGTCACGCGCCTCTTCCATTTCTGCAACAAATTGTCGATTAGACACCTCCCATCGATAGGGCTCAAGAAGAAAATCTCCCTTGTACTTCTCCAATAGTTCATCAAACGTGCGCAGGTCGTCAGTCAACTGTTCGTCGGATTTGATGTACTCCCATAGCCGACGATTCCGTTCTTCCCGAAACTTGGGAGATGCTAAAATGCGCCGCGCAACCGAATTCAGATCGATACGATCACTCAATCCGTCGGTTGTCGTCACGTCGCCGAGCGTCCCCAGAAAAACATCCCATGGAAGAACGCGCAGTTTACCACTCGTGGGATCCCAGTAGAATCGGGCGTTGTGGACCGCATCCTGATGGATACTCCCCATCAGCAAACTATGGATGTTCCATTGATAAAAGGAATCTTCATCAAGGATGGTAAACACGTCTCGCTCAAACCGCTCATCCGTTGCAGTATTCAGGAGGGAAAGCAGACGGATGATCGGAGTGAGATCATCCGCGCCCACGTCCGGCCCGCGGTACAACGTCTGCCACCGGAATGGGTTGGTATAAAGATCCGCGAAGTCGCCCCTCTGCTCGCCATAAATCGCTGCGGTCGAATCGGCATTGAGTTGGTTCCGCTCCAACATGTTCTGGTCAAAGTGTTCCTCGAAATAATAGATACCGTAGCCCTTTCCATTCATTCGCAGATTGACAAATCCGTCTTTGGGCACCGCCAGACCGAGTTTGCGCGCCCGGGCATTTGAAAAAGCTTCTATGATAAAACCGCGATCCCAGGGAATAATCAGATTAAAGGAACGCATGCCGTTGACCACATCTTCCGGAGAATCAACGACAACCCGCCACGATTTTTTTTCTTCCCTCCAGTGCACCGGCAGGTCTCCTCGATACCGGACATGCACGGGAATGGTTTTTCCATCGACGATGAGGTCGGCTTTCACGTTTATTTTGCTGTCCGGCGGCAAAACACCGACGAAATCACGGCCGGGAAGCGCCTCATTCAACTCACTAAGATTTTTCTCTTTGATCACCAATTCGTAGGTGGGAATGTCCGAACGATGCGCCCGAAGCTCTGAGGGGACGTTAAGAACCGCCAGCCAGGCGCGCTGGAGGCCGACAGTCGCTTCGTACGCTGCCCGCGTTACCGAGCGCGGGAACATTCTGATCACGACCCAGCGATCAAACCCGAGAAAGAATCCCAGACTCAACAACATGACAAGAAGGCCTTGGGCCGCGAAAAAAAACACGGCCAGGAACCGAAATCCGAAAGTTCTTCGTATCCTTCGCCACGTGTTCATAAGGTGAACATGCTACTCAAAAATCCGCCTGGCGTCAATCAAGGTCGGTTGAGCCAACCGAGAAATCGCGGCTCATCGGGCACGGCGACTCAGGAGCCGAACGATCCCGGAACGAATCTCGTTCAAGAGCGCGCGGTCCAAAGCATCTATACGGAAAAGGGTTTGCGTTGTTACCGAACTAAGGTGATGTTTGTGTCGGAGATATATTTCGCGGATGACGATTACCAGCGACACGGTGATTAAACCTTCGACGACGGTTCCGACCAGCGAAAATCGCCGCATCAGCGGGGGGAGTAAAACGAGCATGCTGACCCCGCTCGCGGCGGTAAATAACATCTGAGCGCGTTGCTCGCGAAAAACCGTCAAAACCGGCGCCTGGGCAATGGAAAAAGAATTGAGCGGAAGCCTAAGAGCCATCAGCATCAGGATAGGAATCCCGACCAGGTATTTGGGAAACAGCAAACCGATGATGGGCCCGGCGGCGACCCAAACCAAGATCATAAGCGACGTGTAGAAAAGAAGCGAATACTTAGTGGCCCGGGCCACCAACTGGCGGGCCCGCTCTTCCTGTCTGGCCACGCCGGCCAATATCGGGAAAAGGACGAACTTCAGCGGGAAAAAACTGGCCGCCGCCGAATACATGCTCTGGGCCACGGAAAAGACCGCCACCGACTCCGTCGACAGGATAGTGTTGATCAGAAAATAGCGCGCCGACGAAATGGCGTCGGAAAGAACGGACTGCGCCGCCTGCCACTTGCCGTGGCTTCGGAGAATGGGGATCAGCACCGCGCCGGTCTCGGCGCGGACTGATCTTATCGGCGATACTGAGTTCAGAAACGCCGGTATGCTGGCCATCAAGACGACTCCGGCGGCGATGGTGTGTGAAGCCAGGATGTTCTCGACGGACAGGCCGCCGGTGGCGGCGAAAACTAGAACGCTGGCGAGTTTGACCAGGAGCTCTCCGGCGTTTCCCGCGGCCACGGCGGCGAATCTTTTTCCCACCTGAAAAATTATCTGAAATAAGGTGCGGATCTCCTGGATTATCAGGTACAAGGCGAGAATCCAGAAATAGGTCGAGAAAGCCGACCCATATCTGGCCGTCAGATACCCGCGCAGGATCCATCCGGCGGCCAGAAGAACGGCCAGCAGAAAAAACCGAAGCGCCATGAAGGAACGCAGAATGGCCCGCGCCCGGCCGGGGCGGCCCTCGCCAATGGCCCGCGCCGTGTCTGAAACCACCATCTCGTCCATTCCCAGACTGGTGATGCTGAACACCGGGCCGGTGGCAGCCAGAGCCAAGGCGACCAGGCCATAGTCCCGAAGCGAAAGGCCGCGGGTGACCACAATCACCGTCGCCAGAGAGATAAAACGCGACAGGACATTCCCGGCGGTGAGCAGGGTGGTTCCCTTGGCGATTGTGGAGCGTATTGAAGACATTAATGTCGAGAACGGAAATGAACTAGAGTGCGGGCAACACCAAGGGTTTTGTCACGCAAACGTTTGGTTCGAAGCGACCGGATGATTTCATCGGCCGAAATCGTTGGATACTCTTCCTCCGGAATCTCATTGCGGCTGTCGCCGTCAGCCGCGGCGACTACCTGAATTCGGTAGCGCTTGGCGCGGTTCCAGCGGATGATTTTAAATCCGCCGCGCGAAAGCGTCGCCCGGAGCGTCGCCGGAGTAAAGCTCCACAAATGCATGGCGTCAAAAAAGTGATCCACTGGTTTGGAAAAACTGCTGACGTCGGGCACCTCGACATAAAGCACGCCGTCCTTTGTCATTCGGCGCCGGAGCGCCCTGAGCGAAGCCACCGGATCGGGCAGGTGCTCAAACACGTGGTGGAGAATGATCACTCCAAACTCCGCGACTCCGTCCGAACGGAGGAAATCATCAAGCGTGCCGCCGTACACCGGCAGACCATACTCGCTTCGGGCAAAATCGGCGGCCACCTTCGACGGCTCTACGCCCAAAACGGGACAGCTGAAATTTTCACGCAAATATTTGATGACTACGCCCGGGCCGCAACCCAGATCCAGCACTCTGGTTGCCGGCGCGAGGAACTCGGCCAGAAACGCCCCAAGCGCCTGGCCCTTGTTTTTCCAGGAAACCCCGGAAAGGTACTTCTGGAGCTCTTTCGGAGAGGTGAACCCGTGCCGCTCTTCGGTGTAGGAACGGGACATCGCTTCCAACTCCTCGGGTTCCGGCCGCGGGCTTTGAAACACCAACCCGCAGCGGAGACAGATAACATTTGAAACTGGAATGACCGGACCATTCTTGGCAACGATCCCGCGGCTCGCCACCACCCGTATCGGGCCTTCACCGCACAGCAGACATGAGACGTTTTGCATAGAGAGGGGTGCCTGGCGGTGGAAAAGCACGAAGAATGCGCCAGGCGATCGGCAGATACCAACGCGCGCGCCACATAAAACTTTGGTTTTTCGATCTGCCTTCGCGTCGTCTTGTCCAAAACGCAGGAACTTCTTCCACACGATAGCCGAACCGGAGGGGTTTCAGTGTCGTCTCCATTGCAAGCTCATGCATCTTTCCTTCCCATGGAATTGAGCGGATGACGTGAATGGAGAGAAGCTTAAAACCAAACGTTAGATCATGCAGAGGGGTCCGAAAAGCAAGACGCAGCACGAGCTGGAAGGCACGATTTGCAAAAAAAGTGCTCAACCCATATCCTTCCACTCCTCCTCCGGGAATCCAGCGGCATCCTACTACGACGTCCGCGCCGTCGCCAGCTCGATCGATCATGCGCGGGATCGCGACAAGATCAAACTCTTCATCGGCATCAAGCATCAGGATGTGCGTGCCGCGGGCATGCGGAAATGCTTCGCGGTAGGCCTGGCCAAATCCAGGTCGCTCGCTTTGCATGATCATCCGGACCAAATTGTGATCCGTGGCGATTTTCGAACAAATCATCTTCGATTCGTCTGAAGAACGCGAGGCAACTATCAGGATTATCTCCAGCAGATGTTCCTTGAGCCGAAGAGAAATATCCTCGATTATCCTGCACACGCTCTCCGTCTCGGAATAAACCGGCATGATGACCGACAGTTTCATAGCAAATTCTGGTTCTCCCGATACCAAGCAACGGTTTTTTGCAGTCCGGTAGCGAGATCGGTGGACGGCATCCAACCAAGCGCGTTTTTCATTCTGGAAACATCCAGAATCTTTTTCATCTGGCCGTCCGGTTTTTCAGTATTGAAATAAAGCTCTCCGCGGAAACCGACGGCTCCGGCTACGGCCTCGGCTAATTCCCGGACTGTATTTCCATGTTCGTTGGTCAGATTCATCGGCGCCGGATCGTCCATTGCGACGGTCGCCCGCAGAATGCCCTCGGCAGCATCGTCAACATACAAAAAGTTTCTAGTCGGCCTGCCGCTGCCCCAGATCTCGACCCTGGACGAACCGGCGTCAACGGCCTCGATGAATTTTTTTACCAAAGCGGCCACCACATGTGATCGGTCGGGATCAAAATGATCGCGCAGTCCATACATGTTGGTAGGGATGAGGTGGATGGAGTTAAAGCCGTACTGCTCCTTGTAAGCCCAGCCCTGGATCGGCAGCAGGCGTTTGGCCAAGCCGTAATCAAGAGCGCTTTGATGAGGAAGACCCTTCCACAGGTCGTCTTCCGACAATACTTCCTTGTCCAGATAACCGGGATAAGAACAGTCGGAGAGAACGCAGACCAGTTTCTTCACCCCAGCGCGGCGGGCCGCCTCGAAAACATTGGCGCCCATGACCACGTTCTCATAATAAATCTTTCCGGGATAAATGGTGTGAAACTTCATTCCGCCGTAAAAAGCGGCGCAGTGGATGACGACCTCCGGAGAGACTGACGAAAAATATCTCTCGGCTTCGGAAAGCACGGTAAGATCGGCCTCGGCCCGCCGGGGAACGGCAACACGGCAATCGGAAACCTGCCGCAGGCGGTCAACGATGTGGCTTCCCAGGAATCCGGCGCCGCCGGTGACCAAAACCGCTTTACCTGAAAAATATTGTCCGTAATCAGAAGTAGACATTGGAGTAGGGATTGGTGACTTGCACTACCTGCATCCCGCGGATTAACTCGTCCAACCCCTCGTCGAGGGAAATCGTAACATCGAAACCCAGATCGCGGATTTTTTTGTACGAGACTTCGTAGTTCCTCTGGTCCTCATCTTTGCCGACTTCCGCAAAATGCAGATAGAATTCGACTTTTTCGCGGAGCTTGCGAGCCACGTCTTCCTTGGTCAGATTCATGGAATCGCCGCCCACGTTGTAAACCTGGCCGCGCATCTCCGGCAGGTGGTCCAAAGCGAAGCGGATGGCCCGGGCCATGTCGCAGACGTGGATGAAGGTGCGCCGGAAATTTTTCTCGTAGACGATAAGGTTTTTCGTCTTGAGCGCCTGATAGACGAAATCATTGATCATCAGATCAAGGCGCAGCCGCGGCGAGATACCGAAGGCAGTGGCGAAACGATAAGCCACGACCGGACAAGATTGGAGAAGCAGGTGTTCGGCCTCGGTCTTGGTCCGGCCATAGACCGAGAGCGGCTGAAGCGGCGTCTCCTCGGTGCAGACGCCGTCCACGGCGCCATAATTGCTGCCAGTGGAAGCGAAGATCACGGTTTGGCCGGACGATGCGGCAGCGGCCACGTTCCTCGTCCCGCCGAGGTTTACCTCCTCGGCCAGCCGTTCATCCTTACGGCAGGCCGGATAGCCGACAATGGCCGCCAGGTGAATAATGACATCCGCCTCGTCCGCCGCCTGGCGCAAAACCGGTTCGTCGCGGACATCGCCGCGGATGAAACGGAAATTTCGGTTGCCGAAATTCTGAAGCAGACCCGTCCCGCCGTAGAGCAGGGAGTCGAGCACGGTTACCGAGTGTCCGGCGCGGAGCAGTTCCGGGACGAGCACGGAGCCGAAATATCCTGCGCCTCCTGTGACCAAAATCTTCATAGAGAGCAGCCCGAGTGTATCCGATCAGCGCTGTTCGGTCAACGCGCTCCGATCCACCGCGTAGATGGCGATCCCGTCAGCGTCATACTCCTTCCGAAGGAACGGAAGGGCGTCGAAATCAACGCTGCTCAAACGCCGCTCGTTCGGGCCGACATACAGATAATCGATCCGGTAGCGGTTGAGAAGATATGCCGTGCGGCGCGGATACCGTTCGAGTTCCAAAAGAAGCCGCTCCGTTTCTTCCTGGGGAATCTTCATGCCGCCGCGGCCGCGAAAAAAGGCGTCGGGTGTGGTTGGAAAAAAGAACGTGTCATACAGGAAGATGACAATATTATCCTCCTGATTTAAGGCGAAATCATCTACCCGGCCGCCTCGCCGCTCGAGATGCGGTCGAATAACTTCGGGGCTGACGTCGAATAACGCTGATACGAGCAGCCACCGATCACGAATCTCCGCGAGCGAGGCTGACGAGGTAACAGCGACGGGAAGCAGCACCCGGGCGTGCGTCCACACCGGGATGATGGCGTTGGTTACAAGAGACGGCGACGCGATTACCGAATCACGCGGCGTATTCTCGTTGATCCAGCGAACAGAGCGCACGATGCCATCGGGGAGACGCGATTCTTCTGCCGTCGCGCCCGCCCAGACAACTTCCGTATGGACAGTGCGCGCGAGAAGCACGAGAAACACCAAGCAGACGGCTCTCTCTAGAATCCGCTGTCGCGACCGCTCGATAAAAAACGAGATAAGGATTAGCCACCCGAATCCCAATCCCAGATAGAGTTGGTGAACAAACCATGCTGTTGCCTGAGGATTGAAACCGACAATCACCTGCATGTTAAGAACCACGATACCCGCGAGTATCCAGGAAGCAACGGCGAGCGCCACCCCCCTTTTTCCGGTTTTCCTCCCCCAGACGAGAACAAATGCTGCGAGAAGTATGAAAACGAGATACTCGGGAAATCGGCTCCACCGAATCGCATGGGTGATCTCACCTCCAAGACGGCGATAAAATTCGTCCGCGTGCGGCAGTGTCCGAATCGCAAAAAAATTGAACAGGTATCCCGAGGCGGTCACGGCGGCGGCGAGAAGCATGGTGACTCCCGCCCGGAACATCTTCCAGTCGCGAAACGCAAGTGAAAGAACTATGGCAACGCCCAAGCCGGAAATCAAATACATTGCGTCGGTGATATACACGTAGACGAGAAGCCCAATTAAAAAACCTGCCAGAATCGCCGGAGCCAGACGGGATCGCTCGAACGCGGAGGCGACGGCCCAGGCGGCAGCTGCGAAAATGGCTATGGCCGGGGTGATGGAAAGCGAAACATACTTGCTCTGTAATATTTCCCCGGGAGGGCTTCCAAAAAACAACGAACGGGCGACCAGTTTTGCCGACTCGATATCGAGCGGCGGCAACACCGTCCAGAAAATTCCGGCGGCAACTGTAAAAACAGCGAACAGGATCGAGAGCGTCGTGCGCCCGGTGATGATTCGGGCTATGAGAAAAAGGAACACGACGGCAATCGCCGGAAACAAAAAATGGCCGATAAAGAAGACGTCCGAGGTCGTCGGCAACAGGAACGAAAGTGGCGCGAGGACAACCGGATCGAGGAAGGACCACAGGTTCGGGTAGCCGATGTGCTCCCAGGTGCGCCCGTCGGAAACCCACCAGTGCCCGTCAACGACGTCGCGGATCATCGGCGCCAGATTGACCAGCGGATCAGGGTTGGAAAAAGTGAAAAAAGAGTAGATACCCCCTCCGCTGGCGACGGTCCAGCGGATGATAATGTGCGGCAAGGCGAACAACAGACCTCCGGCAAGGGCGGCGACAAATGCCGGAATAAACGCCGAGGAGGAGGAACGCTTGGAGAGGATATAAATCCAGCGAGTGGCCGCGATCCGCGCCGGCTCCGGTAGGAAGAACAGCGCTCGGTCGCGGAGTCCGCGCATCCGGGCGAACCGGCGCCCGGCGGAGCGCACAGCCCTAACGACGTCCTCGGACCTCTCCCCCGCCCGCATGGCCTCTGCCGGCACCTCGGGCCGTGTCGGCGGCGACGGCTCGGCCAGAACTTCCATTCCCCCGGGGAATGCCGCGTCGGGATTCCAGGCGACGACGGCCAATCCCTCGGCCGCCAGCATTTTCCGCAGAGAGGCCGAGGAGTAGGAATAAGGATGCCCCAGCTGGAAAAAAATTTCCGGCCGCTTGCGGATATCCATGATGTCCGGAACGCCGATGTAAATGACCCCTCCTGGTGCGAAGAGACGCTTCATCCGCGCCAGTTCAGCGCGCGGTTCTGGAAAATGTTCAAAGGTGTGGTGGAGAACGATGAGATCGAAGCGAGTTTCTGGATGCGTCTCGACATACTTAGCAAGACTTCCGGCGAAGAGGTCAAGATTGTAAAACCGTTTCGCCACCTCCACGTCTACGGTGGCGAGTTCAATGCCTTCGACCCTCGCGTCGGGAATTTCTTTCTTGATGAGATGCAACAGCGTGCCGAAACCGCAGCCGACATCCAACACCCGGACGCCTGACCTAAGCGCCGGACGGATAAACTCCAGAACAGCCGACTTCATTTTGAGATCGTTTCCTTCCACCTTGCCGACGATGTCTCCGGCGTTGCTGATCCCGTGACGTTCCTTGAGGAAGGATTCGACGTGAAAGTCCTCGTATTCCGCCGCGGTCGGACGGGGGTTGATGTAAACCAAACCGCACCGGCGGCAGACGATGTTGGTGATGTCGGCGGCGAGATCCCCCTTCGTGGCGATGACCTCGGTATCGTCAACACCGCAGATGGCACAGGTGACGCGTTCGGTATTCATGGGTGGAGAAAATTCAAAATTTTAAGGGCGCGATTCTTCCACGTCCGGGATGCAACCAGCGCCGTTTGAGCGGCAGCCATTTCCTGGGGATCGAACGTGAGGGTCGTTCTTATAGCGCGAGCGCAATCTTCCGGATCGTCGGGTTTGAAAAATACGGCTGTCTTTTCATCAAACACCTCACGAGAAGATGGTACATCGGAAGCGACAATTGGTTTCGCTGCGGCCAGATATTCGAAGGCTTTGATCGGCGAGGTTTCGACCCGGCCTATGGGAAATTTGGCTGAAGTCGGCAGAACCAGCGCAGACGCGGAGGCAAGAAGTCCCGGCATCTCGGCATGGGGACGGTGCGGAAGCAAAGTTACCGCCAGCCGCTCGGCTTCCAAAAATCTACGGAAACGCGCCGCGTCATCCTTGGTACCGCCGACCATAACCACCCGGATGTCTGATCCGAGACTTGCTGCGGCTCGGGCCAGCGTCTCGACTCCCTTCCATTTATAAAGATGGCCGGCGTAGAGAGCAATGCGGGTATCCGACGGAAAGCCAAGTTCCTGCTGGAGTTTGCCCCGCCCTGGCGGGGGTGCCTCGAACTTGCGGAGATCAACTCCGTTGGGAGCGAGAAGCAACCGCGCCGGATCGAATCCGAGTCTTATCAGCTCATCGTGCTTCCAGATATTGGTGACGATGATCTTTGAAATAAAACGCAGCAATTTCCGCGCCCGCGGCCCGGGGCTGTCGTGAACCTCAAAAGCAACAACCCGGCCTTTTTTTGCCAGCCGATAGGCGGCGTAGAGGTCGCGCGAAAGAATGTGGGCCCGGGGATGATCCGCCGCCACGCGGGTAACCCCCCGGGCGAAAGATCGTGCGTGGATGGCAAAGGCGAGGCACCGCGGAAGCGGCAGGCGAAAGGCATCAAAGGTCCGGCAACGAATGATTCGGAAAGTCCTGGCGACTCCGTAGTATTCGAAGGGGTCAGTTTTTACAGACGTCGCGCGGGCTGGCACGCACAGGGTAACATTACACCCCTCCGCCGCCAGGGCCGCGCACATTTCCATAACATTAACCGAGTGCGCCTTCTCGGAAGGAAGGCGCATGTTGGCGACGTAAAGGATTTCGACGGCGGAGTTCATGGCGTTTTTTCGAAAACGAAAAAGTGCTTGGTGGGAACGTCCGAGGGGGCATAAGCCCTGATCAGCTTGAGCCCGCATGAAGCCGCCAGTTCCTTGAATCGGGCGATAGGATACCCGGGCACGCCCAGCTCCCAGTGGTGCTGGCCGTCGAAGACGTGCGGCTTGCGTGTCGGAATTCTGATGGCAATCTCATGACGGCCGAGGAAAGGGATCTGGAAACTGCAGAAAAATAGCGTATGCCGACGATCAGGAACCGAGACGACGATTCCCTTCCGGCTGACGCGGCGCATCTCGCGGAGCGCCGTGCTGACCTGTTCCCAGGGCAGGTGCTCCAAAACCTGTCCGGCCAGCGAGACATCCACCGCGTCCTCCGACAGCGGAATTGCCGTGACCGACCCTTTGATGTCCGGTGAAAGCGCCGCGTCGATGTCGAGCGTTTTGATCTCAATCCCTCGGCCGCGGAGCGTGGCCGCGACCACTCCCGTGCCGACTCCGACTTCCAAAACTTCCACGGGCGCGAAAGAAGCTACCTCCCGCATCTGATGCCAATAACTCGCCCACCGCGCTTTGTGCATGTAGCGGTCATGCGAATAGTGGGTCTTCGGAACCTGAATGTGAGGAATATTCATACTTCTCCGACCTTTTCAGCGACGGCAATGAGCGAGACGCCGAAGGGCAGATTAACGAAACGGAGAAGGACGCGCTCGGCCTTCAAAAAAAACAAGAAAAATTCATTCATAAATTTGGGCGTCATATCCACCTCATCGTGCCGCGCGGCCACCGGGAGAAGACGAAACAGGACGCGCGCTCCGAGAATTGCCGGAAAGAGGAAGGTGTTGAAGTATGAGATTTTCCTGATACGGAAGCCGGAAAGCAGGCGGGCAAAACTTTTCCGGGAGTAACGGCGTTGGTGGCCCAGACGAATGTCCTGCGGCCCCCAGAGCAACGGCATCGCCGGCACGGTAAGGATGGCCCAACCGCCGGGTCGGAGAACGCGCCGGATTTCGCTGGCCGCCGCCGAATCGTCAGGGATATGTTCAAGAACGTCGGTGGCGATCACCACATCGAAGGAAGCGTCAGGGAACGGAAGCCGGCAGGCATCGCCGCTCACCGCTTCCGGAATCCTTCTGCGCGCGTAGGCGAGCGCCGTGGGGTCCGGTTCGAGCCCGACGACGGAATATCCGTCATTAATAAGATGCGCGGCCAGGTGTCCGGTTCCGCAACCGACGTCCAAAACCCGCAGTCTCCTTCCCCGACGGGCCAGAAACGACCTGACGATGGCTTCGCGCCCGCGGAAAAACCAGTGGCGGTCTGCCTGATCTTCAATAACGTGAAAACATTCTTGATGCACAGTCAGTCAATCCTATAAACAGCCACTCCCGGGTTCTCGTACACACGCGTGAGATTTTCGTATCGCTCGGGTCGTATCGTCGAGATAAGCTTCTCCGATGGCCCGAAGAAAACATAATCCGCGCGGAAGGCAAAGCGAAGTCGCGATGGAACAGGAGCGGAAAGCGCGTCCTGATGAGCCGCAAGCAGGTCTTCTGCCACCTCGGGCGGCACCGGCCTCCTGCTGTCTCCGCCAACGTAAGGGTTTTGCTGGTATCGCGTGTAGGTGTCGCAGAACAACATGTACGACGGGTCGAGTTCGTATGCGCGGATTGGATTCACAAAAAAATCAGGGCTTCCAAGCAGCGCATCGCGGAATGTTTCATACGGTATACCGAATGCTGCGACGAGTTCCAGCCATCTGCTTCGCACCTCGGCGTTCGAGGCAAGCGTGTAGCAGGACGGTGCGAAGTACACATTGATATGAGTAAAAAAAGGAATGTAGACGGCCGTCTGCGTTGACGGGGAGACAATAACCGCGTCGCGAGGGACGTTTCGGTCAATCCAGCGGAAGGCTTGCTGCACGTCGCCGGGAATTACGTACTCCGGAGCATTGATCAGCGCCGAACGCGTCTGTTCAACAAGCCCGATCCCAAAAAAGAAGACGGCGGCAAGCAAGGCCGCGGTTCGAAGTGTTTTTCCATCCTTCCGCGCCGCCTCCCACGCCCAGGCGATAGCGACCATAATTCCAAACGAGTACACGTAAACATTCACCCTGCTTCCCCAGTGATCAGGCTGAATATTATATCCCACGATGAGCTGAAGATTCACCGCGACGATCGTGGCGACCAAAAGCGCGGAGAGGACTGCGGCATCAGCGGCGCGGTTCATCCTCCGGCCGAGCACCCAGAAAGCGGAGACGAGCAGAGCGACGAGCACAAGAGATGTCGCGGAGAGCCTCGGAATCCGCCCGATCTCAAGCCCCACCCTCGCCACAAGTTCGTCGACGTGCGGGATCGAACGGATCTGGATCATCTTCACTATGGAAGGGGCGGTGAAGACGACGCCGACCATCATCACACGGAGAGTGGGCCACAGCCGCTGCCATGAACGCGACGCAAGGAAACCGACCGCAAGAAGGCCGATCGAAATCCACGAGAAAGCGCCATAATAAAAGTACGTCGGATAGGTGAGTCCAAGAAGGATGCCGGCGAAGAGAACGCGCGGACGGGACGGGTTTCGCAATACGGAGAATAGCGACCACAAGAATCCGACAAAAACGACCATTCCTGGAGCAGGAATCTGAAACCGAGAAAATGCCGGGTCGAATATGCGGGCAAACAGGTCGAAGACGCCGACAATATTCGGCTCGGATAGTCCGAATCGAACGGCGGAAAGGTTCGGGAATGCGGTCACGGCAAAGGAAGCCGCCGCGGCAACCCACCGGTCGCGCATGAACCCCCGGAGCAGTCCATACCACACGAGCACCACCAGCGCCGGGAACACCGCGTCACCGAAGACAAACAGGGGCGTCGGATCGCGAACGCCGAGAAGTCGGATCGGAACTCCGATTACCGTGGCGAGAAAACTGTTCCCCCACATCGTCGGCCGCCCCTTGTACTCGCTAAGGTAGGCGTCGCCGTCGGAGAGATGTCCGTCGACCACCTCCCGGATCCGCGATCCGTAGGAGGCCAGCTCGTCGAGCGTCGGAACATTCAACGATAATGGGTGGTAATTTCCGAGATCGTAACCCTCCGTGCGCTGGATGGCCGGCACCAGCGCGTTTGGAAGAAAATAAATGATTCCGATCGCCGCCGCCGCGACCAGGCCCGGAGCCCACGACCGAAGATAGGCCGGACGGCCGCGGGGAGACAAACTTCCCAGCACGATAGAATATATGAGGCGCAGATGGCGTCGAACCTCTCGCGGGTAGTTCAGTTTGGAGCGCCCGAACTGCCGCAATCCGAGCGGTGTCGGGACCTCGGCAAATCGATATCCAGCGGCGAGTAATCGAAAAAAAATCTCAACCGACGTTTCATATCCGCTAGTCACGAGCGGGAGATCTCGAATGATCTCGGTCCGATATAGCCGAAAAACGGAACTAATCCCCCGCACCGTCCGTCCCGCCAGCAGTGAATACGCGAGATTAGCCAGACGACTTATTCCAACCCTCCACCGGGGTATTTCCCGGCTGTATCCAGCCAGACCATGTGACCCGATAACAAAATCCACCCCACCCAGCTCATACCGATCCAATAACTTCCGTATATCCTTCGGAGCAAACGTGAGGTCTGCGTCTATGGTCACCACAAGTTCGCCACGCGCAGCCTTAAACCCAGTCCGAAGGGCCGCCCCCAGCCCTTGATTGTTTGGATGATTCACTATCCGGAGCTCGGAAATGTCAAGATGTTTCACTGCTTCTGCAGTCCCATCGACAGAACCGTCATCTACCACAATAATTTCAAAATCGATTCCGAACTTCCGCACATCAGGTATCAGTTCGGTTACAAATCTTTTTACATTCTCAACTTCATTGTAACAAGGTATGACGACGGTAAGCTTCATTGGAAGTTCGACCAACCCCTTAAGATAATATAAATCAACGCGAACAATTCGGTTCGGGATGGTTAGTTTGTGTTTTTTGTTTTTCCGCCAAAATCAAGGTCTGTTTTCCGAATATGTTTTGTAACATGGGGAGACGTAGGTATATCCGCAACAATAACAAGGATCTCGGAAGCCGATTATAAAAAGAATACGGCAAAAATTTTGCACGAACCTCCTTCACCACAAAATTATTCAACTCCAATACCTCTCGTAAACTTCGGTCATCGAGTGGCGTAATATGATCAAAAAAGGACCAGTAATCACGATAACAAAAACGAAAATTTGGCTGGACCAAAAGAAAACGTCCGCCGACTACAAGAACCCTCCGTACTTCTCGTATGATGCGGATAATCTCCTCGCGACTGATATGTTCAAAGAAATTGCTCGTGAATGCTAAATTGATTGTCGAATCTTCAATCACTTTTAAATCAAGAGCAGTTCCAACAATCGCCGTTACGTCCGGTGCGGCATATGAACGTACATCTGGATTGAGATCGACCGCGTACTTACGCTGCGCACGTACTGCATTGATAAAATAACAATGGCCTGCCGCAATATCAAGAACGGCGGCCTGTTTTGGAACATATCGCTGAAAAAAATCTCTACACAGTATCTCCCACATCCGCTTCCTAAAAACTTCTTCTTGGCGAAACCGACGGTGATACATCTCCTGTAACTGATCCATAATGTTCAAGAAATCCATTCGAGAATCTTCATAAGCTTGAGGTTCCACACGTCACGATGTGTATTTCCGCGTTTCTTTTTTAATTCTGTACGATTTCGCACATACCAATCATAGTTATTTCGCATGGTCAAAAAATTACTGAACCTCGGAGTCCACGAAAACATGAGTTTCGCTTTATCCGTATTAACGGTTGCGTCTTGACTGGCAGATTTATACTGCCATGCCGCCAACGGAGAGAGGCGTAACCCATATAATACGCTTAGAATTGCCTCCGCTGGAACGCGCGGGATAAAAACAAGCCGACTGCTTGTCCCCGCATGACCAATTAAATCCGAAAGATCTTCGCGGACTGTTCGGTACTGATTCGTACCAAAGTGAAAAATTTCTCCAGAGCAAGGAGCACGGCTGCCGAGGACAATCGCCGACACGAAATCTTCAACAGCCAAAAGTTGAATAACGTTTTTTCCATCGCCGAGAATAAAAACAGCGCCGCTATTGGCAATCCACTCAAACAATATCTGAAATGCCCCAAGGCGGCCGGGACCAATAATGGTTTTTGGCCGAAGAATAACCGTCTCGAGATGATGTTTTTTCCATGCATCCAAAAAGAGCCGCTCACCGATAATTTTTGTTTCAGCATATGGATCGATAGGAGCAAAAAACGTTTCCTCTTTTTGTCCGCGTCCTTCTTGCAAACCGTATACGGTTGTCGATGAGATGAAAATGACGCGACGAACACCCGCTGTCCTTGCGGCTTCCAAAACGTTCTCTGTTCCTCCGACGTTCACCGAGTAAATGAATTTCGCTGTTCCGTGTGTTGGGAAGGCGGCGGCGGCATGAATCACAAGGTCTGCTCCCATACATGCACGATCCAGTGCGGAGCGATCACGAATGTCGCCCGTTATCATCTCAACCTTTCCGATCAGAGAAGGCTCATCGAGCGGTCGGGTATCAAAAAGTCTAACGTGATAGCCTTCGCGTAAAAAAGCCTCTGCGGTGTGACAACCCAAGAAACCAGTTCCGCCCGTGATTACACACGTTTTCATACCCTTTGTGCTAATAGTGCTTTATTAGAGGAAGATTGCCAGAGAATTGTTCATCGAGACCGAAATCGCCTCAATTCTTTCCATTTGACAGAAAACTTATGGTAAAACAGGTGAAGAAAATATGCAAAGGTGAGAAACAGTAATGGATTAATAGGCAAACGCATGCGCGGAGCGTCGAAGTTCATGTCTGAGAGAAGAGCAAAATATTCCACGATCAGCAATGTTGGCATCAGAATCCACAATTTTTGACGGATGACGTGACGATGTAAAAACATAGAAATAATGCTAAAAAACCAAAGACACACATAAAAACCCCGACCAAGCCAAAATACATACGGATACAAAACACCCTCGGGGATGCGGATGCCGTGGAGCAGCGCTCCAAGCGATCTTGATAACGAACTTTCAATAAGGAATACACCGTTGCGCCAAATCTTTAAACCAACATAGAGAAGAATGTTCTCTCGAAATAGACGAAATGACTCCTGGATAAAATACGGCTCATACTTAAACTCCATCAGACGAACGGACTCCTGTTTCCACGATTCCGGATGAAGCGCAAGACGCTGCTGAAGATCAGGCAAGTCCAGATCCCTAATGAGTTTTGCGGTCAAGTCATCAAAAAACTCTTCGCGATTTCCCCGTAACTTTTCCTTATACTCGAGCAAACGCACGGCATCAGCATAATAGAGCGTTGTCCCACCCGCAGAAGAAAGTTTGAACTGATTAAACTGTATCTTATTCCGGAGAAGCCACGGGAAAATTACAGCCAGAAAGACTCCGACAAACAAGATCACTTGAACCGTCCCGCGTTTGAATTGATGCATACGTACGGCTTGAAACATGACCACGGCCCCCAGAAAAAGAGGAAGATATTGAACAACTGGTCTTGTCAATGATGAAAGACCGAACAATACGCCAGATGCAATAATGTCGCGCGTTTTCGGAATACCCGGCCCTCCCCGGAAAAAAAAGAGTAGACTTCCAATAAACAATAGTAAAAAAAGGGTCTCTGACATTAACTGATTGGCGACCTGAAGTCGTTGAGATTCAATAAGAAATAGGACTGAACCAAAAAAACCCACGTGCGCTCCAAAGAGATGGCGACCAAAACGATACACGAGAACCACGGTCAATGCAGCAAGAACATTCTGGACTGCGATAACCCAGTAGAGTGAGGAAAAGATGCCGTGCAGCGCCGCCGTAAAGAGTGGAAATAACGGCGTTCGAAGCGCTTGCGGTCCCCATTCGTATTGCAAATAGAATCCTCGATGTGTCAACAAATTCTTTGTCAAATCAAAGTACCATTCCGCATCTGAACTCCACAGGAAGCCGCCCTCTCCGTAACGGGCCGTAAGAAAAAAGATGGCTGCTTGGAGTAGGATAGCGGAAAAAAAGAGCACTAGTTCGTGCCAATGAGTTCGCAACAACATTTCAATCTGCTGTCTCGTTTTCATAATTTTTTATTCTGATCAAACGTCACGTAGGCTGAAGACAATAATCAATCAACGATGATCCGCTAAACATCGTGTTCAACATGCGTCTGGAGTTATCAAATCCTTGATGGACCGGATCGGTGAAATCCTCCGGATCGCCTCCGAATGATTCAATGGATACGAAATTATAAAACGGAATGTCGTTTTCTGCGGCGATGCCAGTAAGGTATTTCATGAGTTCATTGTAATAACCCACGTATTCAGGCACATCCTCTAACCGCTGAAGCATTCGCGGTTCGAACGGTTGAAAGAAAAAAACTATTTGGATGCCGCGGCTCTTTGAATAGGCGATAAATTCTTCAAGATAATCCTTCCTCCACGCTGACACTCCCTCAACGCTTTTGAAGCCATCAATGATAACTTGAAAATAATCTTCTGTCCAGTCTTTTGGTTTCGGGAAAACCCGGTCTTCCTGCAACTGGCCGTTCGGCGCGAACCGCATTTTTTTTTCAGGATATCCCGCGACGAACGCATACCACAACGACCGTGCCGTGTCTCGAAGATAAAATCCATTAAGGTGCTCGCGCAATGCGCCGATACGATTTAACTGCGCCTCGAGAAACGATATCCCGAGATACTCGCGAAATGGAACGTAATTCAATGCCTGATATTGAATGGGGACGTCATCAAACGCGTCGGGGTCGATACCAATCATTAATAATTTTGGACGAGTGTTTTTCTGTTCAACGAGGTAACGAGTAAATGCAAGGAAGTCTTCCGGCTTGGCATTGTTTACGGAAAGGTTATACGCCCGGCATTTTGTGAAAGAGTCAACTTGATCCGGATCGATGTTCATGGCGCGGGAAGAACCGATAATCACTGCTTCTGGAGCGATTTTCAGGCCGTCGATTTGGCTCAGCTTATCAACCCGACTTGTCGAGGTAATGGTCGGGAGGAGGCTTGTTCCAAAAATCCCGTACGGATCAACCACAACAGCAACCAATATCAGACCAGCAACCAAGACGGCTGTCGTAACCCCGAATGTTCGAAAAAACCGCGCCTCGTTCGAACCCATACGCACAATGAAGTGTTTATTCACTATTTATACAGGAATAAGGTCCAATTGTGTAGTATGTATGAACGAGGAAACCAATGGGTTTGATATGAGCTATTACGTCTGTTATGATGCCACCTGCTCAAGTTTGAGCCGGTCATCCTATGTCTGAAGTATCAAACAACAAGGTACCAAGAATAATGCTTGTCGGAGTTGGGCGCTTCGGGCGACACCATCTGCGGGTTTTAAAGATGCTGGCAGATCAAGGACAAATCATTCTCGAAGGGGCTGTGGTGAAAACTCCCGAAAAACAGGCGCGGATCGCGAACGAATTTCAGGTGCCCGTGTTTACGGAGATCCCGATCGCGTTATTACAAAAAGTTGATGGCGTTGTCGTCGCGACCCCGATGGACACGCATTTTTCGATCGTCAACACGTGTCTGGAGTACGCGAATGTTCTTGTTGAAAAGCCGCTTGCCATGAACACCGCGGACGCAAAACTTTTAGAATCCAAGGCACGCCAGCGGAATCGGGTGCTCATGGTTGCTCACACCTACCGCTTTCATCCCATGGTTGAAAAACTGCAGTCGCTCCTCGGAACCGAGGACGGTCTGCCGTATCGTATCGAGGGGCAGTTTGTAAATCCGGCGAACACGGACTCAAACGAAAACCCGAGCCTTGACCATCTGCACTTCTTTGATGTGATCGACTTTCTTTTCAAAAAAACTCCTCTCTCTGTCCATTGCAACGCTTCGGGTAGAGCGCACACCGTAAGCCTTCGGTACCCGGAAAACATGGATGCTATTTTGAAGCTCGGTTGGAACGGAGATGCAAAAAAACGTACCCTTGAGTTCTTCTATCGTGACAAGTCAATCCGGTGCGATTTCATACAAAATACCATTGACGTCATCTGTGGCGGTGAAAACCGCAGGATCGAGGTTAATTCAACGGTAGAACCTCTCGAAAAAGAGCTTCGTCTGTATATCCAACTCCTCCAAGGGAATGCCGCGCCCGAACACTATCCGGACGCAGTTGTTGGATCGCGTATTCTTGACGTCGCGCTCAAGGCACAACCACTTCAGACAGAACACAAACCCCGGGTGGCGATCATCGGCGGCGGCATCTTCGGCGCAAATTGCGCGATCAAACTTGCCGCGTTCTGCGACGTGACGATGTTTGAACGCAACAACGACATCTTGGGCGAAGCGTCGTTTGTCAATCAATACCGCCACCACTGGGGGTATCATTATCCTCGAAGCGCCGAGACGGTCCGTGACATACAACGGGCCATGGAAAGCTTCGAGTCTTTGTATCAGTCGGCGATCGTACGTAATTTCCCAACGTACTATGGTGTCGCCAAAGATGGATCAAAGGTTTCGGCCGAGGATTACGTTCGTTTTTGCCGAGAACACAACCTTCCCTTCACGCTTGAATATCCCGATCCCCGGTATCTGGATCCAAATCAGGTGTCGGTATGCTTAAAGACGATGGAGCCGATCTATGACTACACCCGCTTGAAGTCCCTCGTCCATTCCTACCTCACACAGGAAAAAAATATTCATATCGAACTCGGAAGCAACGTCATCGGTGGACAACTGCTTGCGGACGGACGGAAGGAGTTGCTGGTGCAGTCAAACGGGAATAGCTCGGCAAGAACGTTTGATTTCATCATCAATGCGACCTACGCCAACCACAATACCTTTCCCGACTGGTTTGGCTTCCCGAAGAAGGAGGTGCGCATTGACCTTGTTGAAGCACTCATCGTGCGACTCCCAATTCCCCACATCTCTCTGGCGGTCATGGATGGACCGTTCACCAACCTTGTTCCAACCGGTGAAAACGGCGTCTTCACTCTCGTGCATATCAAGGAATCAATTTTGAAACGCTTCGTTCCGTCGGACGGGCTTGTCCCACCGGGGCTGCAGGTGAGCTCGAACGCAAAAAAAATAGTTGAAAAAAGCAAAGAATGGTTCCCGATATTGGAACAAGCGGAACTTCTCGAGTCCCGATACGTCTTCCGGTGCGTGAATGCCAACCGGGAACACGACGACGCTCGACCATCGGACATCACCCGGCACGGATTCGGCTGTTTTTCGATTCTGGGCGGGAAAATTTTAAACAGCGTCAGGGTCGCTCAAGAACTCGCGGAGGAAATCCGGGGGTATACCTCTACACCCTCCGCCGCAACTCCCGTTGCCCTGGTGAACGGGTTTGCGCAACCGTCCGCGGACCTAAACGTCCGGCGGTCACTAATGGATCCGCCTGATCGTCCACAAATCGTAGAGGATCCGCAGGCCATCAGATAATTTCACGCTTGAATGCCGATCGTGCGCCCAGCTGATTGGGATTTCTTGTATTCGAAAGTTTTGTTTGATGGCCATGTATAATACCTCGACCTCAAACAACCAGCGCGTCAAAACCTGTTCCTGGAAGAGTGACTTGGTGCGCTGATGGAAAAGTTTAAAACCACACTGTGTGTCGGCGAACGGCACATGCGAAACAACGCGAAAAAGTTTATTCAGAAGGCGACCTAGAATTTCACGAGACCACGGCTGATGAACGGTGATGACCGAGCCCGGCAAACACCGTGACCCAATCACGATATCGTGCGTCGCGAGATAGGGCACGAATTTTTCAAATTCCATCGGCTGCGTTGAAAGATCGGCATCGAGGAATAACATCCACTCTCCCCTGCTTGCAAGCGCACCCGCTTTAACGGCGCCGCCTTTCCCCTGGTTTTTTGAAAGACGGATCACCCGCACGTTGGGAATGCGTTGACTTGCCTCGTGCGCGCGGGCCGCCGTCTCGTCGGTTGAGCCGTCATCAACGACGATAACTTCGAACTCGAAGTTTTTCTTTGCGAAGTACGCTACGATCGTGTCAATCGTTCGCTCGATGATGACGGCCTCATTGTACGCGGGAATGACGACACTTAGAAACATGGGTGGGGAAATAAAAAACATTATGTTCTCGGGGGCACGGCCTCCGTTTTTTGTATCTTATACAATCTTACACCATCAACATCATATACTTTTTCCAAGTCCGGCATCTCGTCAAAGTCCGCTGTCGATATCTCCTTTTCAAGCGGCCCCAGATAAAGATAGTCCACCTTGTATTTTTTCCCGAGGTCGCTGATATCAAACGGATATGCGCCGTAGGATGAAACGATTTGATCCACCTTCAACCCCGGAGGCGCATCCGCTCCGGGGACGATATTGATCGAGGCATCAAGCGCTTGCGAATAAAATTGCTGGAAATAGAGATAATCGAACAGCGCCATATGGGTCGCCGGGAATTGTCTCTGTATAAATGTTTGAGCAAGGGTGTCATTCCGGAGTTCGGCATCGAGCGTACTCGCGGGAATGCCGTACAACGAATAGAGAATGAACAACCTTTCAATCATTTCATCTTCACCCGCCATGGTACCTGCCGCCTTCGGTAAAAATATTTTTGCGGGCGTGTAGTACAAGAACAACTCGCTTGAGTATGGAATGGGAGTAAGGACGACGGCATCCCGAGGAAGGTGCTCGTTCATCCAAAGAACGGAGGGCATGACGCCTGTTGGTTGTTCGAAGGTGTGAAAACGAATCTTCGCGAAAGCGTAGGCATCGCTCGCACTTCCCCCAAGGACAGAGAGCGCCAGAATCCATACAATCACCGTCAACGGACGACCGAGTCCTTTTTTCTCGACTCGTTCAAACACGCACTGCGCGCACATGAGAAAGGAAAGCGCCAACGGGATGAAGATAATCCGCAGGTACCAGTGGACGGGTTGGACGTTCGTGCCAGTGAAGACCTGGATGTTCAACCCGACAACTCCGGCGATGAGTAAAACGGCCAGGAAATCAAAAATAAACATCCGCGCTCTTGCTTTGCAATAGCGGTACAAAATAACAAGTAAGACAACAACGACAATATAGAAAAACCATTGGCTCGTCCGAAACTGATGCCCGCCGCTCTCAATCCAGCCCGTCCGATTGAGATATGTCTCAATCCACGGCAATCGCTGTGCCGCGAAATAGGTCATCCAATAGTAGAGTGATATTCCTCCCCCTATTGCCAGTGAGATAGTGCTGTACCGCGCTGTCCTGTATTTCCGCCGGAGAAGCGATGAAAGAAAGATGATCCCGAGAACAATGGTCCCGTATATCCAATAATAAGTATACGTATAAAACAACAATCCGTAGAACACACCGGCAAGCACGGCATATTTCCTACGTTCACTCTTGAGGAGCAGGAAGACAAAAATTAGGAAGGGCCCAAAGATCACGAAACCGGGCTTCACTGATTCCATGGTCAAAAAATTCAAACGGTTGCGTGAATCACCGGGAAAAGAGACCGGGAGAAATACTTTCACCAGATCCTTCACGGCATTCATCGAGCGCGGGAGAAGCATGAACGGAAGATCGCGCACCATCACGAATATGCTTGCGAACGGCGCGGCGAGAAAAAAACGACCGGTCAGCAAATGCGCGATTTTGTAGAGAAGCGCGAACGTGATCGCCGCAAAAAACGCATCGGCCAGGGGCATTACGCCGCGGAGACCGCCGATGAGGTACAGAGGATAATACAGAAATGGGTTGAGGAGCGGATGAAGTGTGGTCAAGCCGTTTCGATATTCAAACAGACTCACGTCGGCAATCCGCAGATACCCATCGGCCAATTCCCGCAGGCGAGCCCAAATCGTGCTGGCATATCCCGGAGTCATCGGAAGCACGCTCCAATATTGCTCGCCCCTCTGGCTATACCAGAGAAACAGATAAAAATGATACGATGAGTAAATCAGGGCTACGGCCAAAGCTAGTGACCCAAGAATCAAATATCTCTTTTGCTTTTCAGTCATCTGCACAACGAAAAAACTGAATAAACCCACCGCTCGTGCGGCTCCTCTAAGACCATTCTTTAAATCTAAGAGTAACAACTTACACTCATTAATTCAAATGTTTCCCAATACGATTGACTCAAAAATCAAAAAGACCGTATAGTATCCGGGTATCGACATCCACATCTTCCGCCGAATCTCCAGAATACCGGAATATCGCTCACTCGCTGTAGTGATCTTATCGGCGGCGGGTTTGCTTTTTATTATCCTGGCCGCGGCCGTGATTGTTGATCCTTATGGTTTTTTCGGCTTACGGCTTGTGGAGCCGCTGGTGCTCACCAATCGATCAGAAAAACTCGCCTCTTTCCGCGCGATGACCCCGCCGCCCCAGGCCGTCATTCTCGGATCGTCCCGGGTATTTTTGATGGATCCGGACCGGATCGAAAAAATCACCGGCCTGAAGACCTTCAACGCTTCCGTCTCCTTCGGCCGGCCCGAGGATCATCTGGCGATGACCAGATACATCGTCGAGGAGCTAGGGATTGACCTTAAACTTATCATCGTCGGTGTTAATGTAGGTGAGCTGAACCATGATCCCATCGATCCACAAACCATTACCAATCTCGACCTCAATCGTTACTTGCCGATATCAAAAAAAGAACAGGTAATCACCGTTCTCAAAGTTCTCAAAGAGCGGTTTAACGCCCGGATGGTCCGCGACATCTTTGTCGCGCTGTTCTTCCGGGCGCGGGGGTATCCTGAAGAAATGGTGACTTTCCTCCCCAACGGCGTCCAGCAAGTCGACAGGAATGCGCCGCCGAATGTTGAGAGAACGAAGATATCCGTTCCGGCCGCACTGCAGCTATTTGCCGGCGAGAATGAGTTGTCGGACAGTCGGAAAAAATTTCTCGCTGAATTAATTTCATTCGCCGAAAATCAAGGTATCAAAATTCGGGTCATAATTCTGCCGATCGCTCCCGTGGCAATCAAGGAACTTGAAGAATCCACTAAGTATTCTGATTTGCGCCTTTCCCTGCTGGAATTTATGATGGAGCAGCGAGAATCGCATCAGAATCTGCGCTTCTTCGACGCCACGAATCTCCAAACTTATAAGGGCGATCCGTTGGGGTTTAACGACGCCACCCATCCTAGTTCCGTCAATATTGACCGCATCACCGATGCGCTCCTCTCCGACTACACACTAGGCACTACTCACTAACCACTCACTGATGATTTTCAACAGCTATACCTTCGTCATCTTCTTCCTTCCGGCAGTTCTCGCCGTTTTCTGGCTGATCCGCGGGAGAACCGCCCGAACAATCCTGCTCATCGCCGCGGGGCTCGCTTTTTACGGCTACTGGAACTGGCGTTTTATACCACTTCTTGTCGGTTCTGCGACCGTGAGTTTTGCTTTGGCTCTACTCATCAGCCGACTGAACCGACAGTCTTCGCGTCGGCTCGCGCTTTCCGCTGGGATCATTGTGCATCTCGGACTTCTCGGATTTTTCAAATACGCCGGATTCTTCCTCGGAAATGTTGGGGCGGCGGCGTCAGCACTCGGACTTTCCTTCACCGCTCCAATGCTCTCCATCATCCTTCCGCTCGGCATCTCCTTCTCAACCTTCCAGGCGATCTCCTACCTCGTCGATGTCTACCGAAAGACGATTCCTCCCGAACGGAATCCGCTTCGCTTCCTGTGCTACGCCACGCTCTTCCCCAACATGGCCTCGGGACCGATACTTCGCTATCGCGAGATCGCGCCTGATCTCGATCAAATTGGAAGCCCCGCCATTCCAGCGGCCATTCACCGGGGTGTGATGCTCCTTATCATCGGTCTTGCTAAAAAAGTGATCATCGCCGACCAGCTCGCGGAAACGGTGGACTCGCTTTGGGGCTCGCCGGAGATGCTTACGGCTGCTGGCGCTTGGCTCGCCACCATCGGCTACGGCCTCCAACTATACTTCGACTTCTCCGGTTACAGCGACATGGCGGTAGGCATCGGCTCGCTCTTCGGGCTCACCATCCCCCAAAACTTCAACTCGCCATACAAAGCGCTCTCTCCATCGGACTTCTGGCGCCGGTGGCACATGACTTTGGGTACCTGGATCAAAGACTATCTCTACATTCCCCTCGGCGGATCGCGACGCGGCCTGCCGCGCACGGCGACGAATCTCGTCCTAATTATGACTGCCATCGGACTATGGCACGGAGCCGCCTGGACTTTCGTCGTCTGGGGCGCGTACCACGGCGCTCTCCTTGCCGGGTATCACCTAACCAAACGCTGGTATGACCGGCTCCCGGCGCTGGTCCGCCGCGCTGGAACCTTCGCCCTAATATCGATCGGCTGGATCCCGTTCCGAAGCGAAAGTCTGGCGGCAACCAAACTCATGCTGGCCAAACTTGCCGGCGTCTGGGGACCTCTCCCGGTAAGCGGCTGGGCTTTGATATTTATCACTCTCGCGCTCGGCATTACCCAATTCCTTCCAAATTCATTCCAAATACATTATTCCACAACAAAACGCGCCGCAGTTGCGGCAGCGCTGATCCTCGTCGCCTGTTTGGTGTATTTGAATTACAAACAAGCTACTTTCCTCTATTACCAATTCTAGGTCTTTGCTCACCTGATCTAGAAACGTACTCTTACTCCGCGCTCAACGCGGCGTTTTTTTCGGAGATGCATCGAAGTGGATTTTAGAATAAGGTGTATATAAATGGTGCGAATGGAGAAGAATTGCTAAAGACCGCCAACACCCCGAATAAAATAAAAAACGCAATAAGCGGCACAAGCCACCATTTTTTCTTTTCTTTCAGATAGTCAAAAAACTCACGTATGATACTTGTGTATCTCATAATCGTAAAATAATAGGAATGAGTTCTTGTGCTAGTTTTTGAAAACCTGCATCCGTAAGATGTACCGGATCGACAAACAGTTGTTCCACAGGAACACCGTCCTTGAGAGTTGGATCAAATATCGAGCTGGCATCCACGATATTCAGATCAGAAGCACTTGTCAAGACGTACTCGCGAAACGCGTCAAGATAGTACAAAAAGTCCTCACGTTTCTGAAACTCAAAGATGGAACGAGCTTCGGAAGAGACGTTTGCATGCTGAAAGAGCACGGGTTGGAAAACGACAACAAACTTGCTCTCGGCAGAGTCCGTAATCGTCCGCATGAGTCGAAGGTTCTTCACGTAACGTTCAGCTGTTTGTTGCGCATGTTTTTCAAGGGCACTTCGGTCGATCTGCGGCGAGTCAACCGGTACCGCCATTGATTGCCTCACTAAACGAAGTGGGGGGAGTAAACGATTGAAGAACTCGAGAGTACGCGGAAATGGCGGAAAATGCAGCCGGGAGGTGATGGAGATCAACCGCGATTCTCGTTTTTGGGTGCGAGTAACAATGTCCAGCAATTCAGAATAAAAAAGCGGCGCATTCAGTAGCTCTTCATCACCTCGTGCATACCTCTGATAGCCGTTGCTCGCGTCGTTGTATCCGTCAAGCGCGATGATAAGCTCCGGTTGGTAGTCGATGAGCTCAACGGCAACACGATAAAATTCCTGGAGGGACATCCAGCTTGGATTAGCTGCATTTACCACCAGGTATTCATCCTGCAACGTGTTTAAGGAACCGGAGAGCGTCGTTTCATTGCTGGAACTGTACGATCCGAATGCCGCTGACCCTCCGACTAAAAAAGCAAGCTTTCGCGTTCCACGCGATTCAGGACTAGCGCCACGGAACAGCGACGGACTGTACGAAAGAACAGTCGAACTTGTCTGACTGATGATGGCGGGGTCGCGCGAGAGGCCGAAAAAATAGTACGGATGGAGATATAGTCGTTCTGTTGGTTCGTACGCACGGACTATAGGATTTTTACCGAAAAACCTATTTTGAAATTTTCCAAATCCACCTTTTTTAGACAACGCAGATAAAAAAATCTCCGAGGCGGTCAGCGAGGTCAGCGTAACTATGGCTAATACTCCAGTGAAGAGGATGACGGAAAATACAGCGCGTTTTCTCCTCACAACAAGTAAAGCAATGCCGAGCAACAGAAAGACAATGTTCACAAACAAAATTAGCGCAGCCGAAAGAAACGAAAGTTCGCGATCCGAAACAAAAAACCATGTCACTGTCAGCGGATTCAACCCAATTCCCGCGGCCAAAGAAAAAAAAAGCGCAACCCGGGTTGCCAATGTTGGTTTAAAACTGTCGTTCATATTCCGATGAGGAAATAACGCGATGACGCCAGTAGCTCGCTGTACTTTTGTCAACCGCCACGTCAAGAAACCTCTTGCCCCAGATCCGGGCAACGAGTGCGACCGGCGTAAGGACGCAGATATAGAAGAGGATGAGGATTAGCTGACTTATTAACTCACCGATGACTCGGGCGGCTCGCGTCCACCCTCCTGAAATGGGAGCGAGCACAGTCGGTAACCATCGGCCAAGAAAGTACAATACAGCGCCGCCAAGAAAAACATACGGTGCGGTGGGTGACTGCCGTAGCAGCAGCAACCCCCCGAGGATAAAACCTATAATCGCTCCGGCGCGGCCGAACTCACGCGGTGTTGGGAGAACCTCATTTTCAAGCGTCTTCGATTCTTCGACTGCCATAGATCAATCGGGGTCAAATTCTTTTTGCCACTGTGATAGATCCGAGGCTGGTTGATCTGCTTTTGATAATAGGAATCCGCCGATTACAAGGTAATCCATCTTTGTCCGCATAAAACAACTGTACGCGTCGTGAGGAGTGCAGACAATGGGTTCTCCCCGCACGTTAAACGAAGTATTGATGATCACGGGGCATCCATACGAAGAATAAAACTCCGAAAGCAACGCATGGTACAGGGGGTTCGTATCCCGGTGGACCGTCTGGAGCCGGGCGCTGTAATCAACGTGTGTCACTGCAGGAATTGTTGAACGTCTCACACACAAAACATCTAGTCCTGAAATTCCGGCATCACTGGGATTCACGGGGATGCGGTGTGTTGGTCTGACGTCCGCAACTAAAAGCATATAAGGGCTCGGGCGATCAATCTCAAAATATGAGGAAGCTTGCTCGGCGAGCACTGACGGCGCAAACGGCCGGAAGCTCTCACGAAATTTGATTTTCAAATTCATTAACGACTGCATTCTGGCTGATCGTGCATCCCCCACAATTGATCGCGCCCCCAGTGCCCGCGGACCAAACTCCATCTTCCCCTGGAACCAGCCGCACACATTCTGATCGGCTATAAGCCGTGCTACTTCCTTAGGGAGTTCTTCGCGAGCTATGCGGCGATATGGAATTCGATGTTTCTCCAGAAATGACAAGATTTCGTCGTTCGAAAATTCCGGGCCGAGGAACGCGCCCTGCATGCGATCCAACTCACCATCTGCGTGGCGCGGATTGTTGAGATGTTGGTACCAAACGGCCAGGGCCGCCCCAAGCGCTCCCCCCGCGTCTCCCGCCGCCGGCTGAATCCAGATGTCATCAAAAATTCCTTCGCGTAGAATCTTTGCATTGGCTACACAATTGAGCGCAACTCCTCCAGCAAGGCAGAGAGTGCGTTTCTGCGTCACTCTCCGCACGTGTCGCGCCATTCGAAGTACAATCTCATCAGTTACGGCCTGCAGTGATGCGGCGATGTCCATGTCCCGCTGGGAAATCTCCGACTCAGGAGTACGCGGCGGCCCGCCAAACAACCGGTGAAATTCGTTGCTGGTCATGGTCAGGCCCGTGCAATAATTGAAGTACTTTAGATTCAACTGGAATGACCCGTCGGACTTCAGGTCCATGAGCTCATGGAGGATCACATCCTTGAAATGCGGTTTCCCGTATGGAGCAAGGCCCATAACCTTATACTCCGCCGAGTTCACTTTGAACCCTAGGTAGTATGTGAATGCCGAGTACAGAAGTCCGAGCGAGTGAGGGAAACGCAGTTCTGCCTGCATTCGAATGATATTTCCTTCACCGACTCCGAAGCTCGTGGTCGTCCACTCGCCGACCCCGTCAATGGTAAGAAAGGCCGCTTCGCGAAACGGCGACGGATAGAACGCAGACGCGGCATGTGACTCATGATGCTCTGGAAAGAGGATGGGCCCGGTAAATCCGATCTTTCTTGAAATAATGTCTTTGATCCAGAGTTTCTGCTTAAGCCAGACCGGCATCGCAGAAAGAAAGGATGCGAGTCCGCGCGGCGCGAAGGCGAGGTACGTTTCGAGCAGGCGTTCGAACTTTAAAAAAGGTTTCTCGTAAAAGGCGACGTAGTCGATGTCCGATACGGGTAGATTGCCGGCACGAAGACACCACTCGATGGCCTGAGAAGGAAATCGCGGGTCGTGTTTCTTTCGGGTAAACCTTTCTTCTTGGGCAGCGGCGATGATTGTGCCGTCCCGCACCAAACACGCCGCACTGTCATGATAGAAGGCGGATATTCCGAGAATGTTCGTGACACTACGCCCGGCTTTGATCATCGCGCATTACGTAAGTCGAAACTGCTCAGTAGTCTATCAATTACGTCCGCCTTTGTAAAATTCGCTCCTGTCACTCAGACGCGGTCCCGTACATCAAGCGTCCGAACCGCAGCTAGCAGCCGATCAGGATTAAGTCGTTTTTAAAAATCATCTGCACCATAATTCAAAAGGAACGATGAAGGAGAGGATCACTGCATGATTGTCACGATGCAATGCTCTTGCCAATGACGGGCGAGCTCGATGCTATTGAAATATTCCTCCAAAAAATGCTTTCCGAGAAAAATCTCATCTCCGCACGGTCTCAATTCCGTCCAAAGCCATTTCGAAGTCAACGAGAACCAACCACACCTGAACTCGACGAGTACGTGATCGGGCAGTCTAAGTACGACTTTTGTTTATGGGCAGGTGAAAGTGATAAGTGGCACGCCTTAAACCATACTGAAATCGGTTGCTTATTCTGGACTTCTAACGGGGTCAAGATTGCTGACTACGGTTTGATTTCTTAAATTTTCTTATCCAAAAGCCAGAGGATGATAGCTTTTTGTATATGCAAGCGATTTTCCGCCTGGTCAAAGATAATTGAGTTTGGGTGGTCAATTGCATCCCTTGTTATTTCATAGCCGACATGGCAGGGCATACAATGCATGATTTTAGCCCGCGGAGCGTAGTTATCTATCAGTTCGGCATTCAATTGGTACGGCGCGAAGATTTTCTTCCGGCGTTCATACTCTTCGGCGAATTGCGGTTTGATTTTTCCTCCTTCAAAAAATTCCATATCCATCCACGTGTCGGTATGTACATAGTCGGCGCCGGAGACCGCCTCCCTCACGTCTTTCGTATAGCTCACATTCCCTGTGGCATCGGTCATGGAGTTTAACCCTTTATCAATTGGCGGTTCATTGGCCTCGGGCGCGGCAATAGCAACTTTTATTCCCAGCTTGGCGCAGGCCAGCTTTAGAGTGTTGGAAATGTTATTTTCAATCCCGAGCCAGGCTATTTTTTTAACATTTTCCAGTTCGCCCGAGTATTCTGACATGGTTAAAATATCGCCAAGCGCCTGGCAAGGATGGTATTTTTCGCTGCAGGCGTCAATGACGGGAATTTTATTAAAGGCGGCCGCGAGGACGACATCGGCAGCGGCTATCGCGCGGAACATTAAAATGTCTCCAAAACACATTACGGCTTTTATTTCGTCGCCAAAATCGGTTACTGAAAATTGCGAGGTGCGGGAATCAACAAAAATAGCGTGTCCACCAAGCTCCGTCATTCCAGCCTCAAAAGACAGGCGGGTGCGGGTTGAGGTTTTTTGGAACAGCATGATCAGGGTTTTGTTCGGTAGGAGATTCGTGATTTCGCCTGTTTTGTGCCTTGCCTTCAGCTTTTGGGCGATGTCCAAAATTTTTCGAATATCTTCCTTGCTTTGTTCTTTTAACGAAATTAAATGGCGCATATATTTTAGGGTAATGTACACTACCACGAGCTAAAGCACGGTGGTTTTTCGGCGGAGAATTAAATTTGGAATTTATCCCGCCGCCTCTTTTGAATGAACCTCCGCGCAACAGAGCTGCGCGGTATCAATGGTTAAAATCGTAGAGCTTGAGTTGGCTTGTGGACATGCCCTGTTTTGCAACGTAGACACGAATCACGTCCCGATTCCCTCCTGCGCCAACCGTTGCCACAGAGAAATTGTCCGTCCAGAGTTCACCGCCTCAAAATTCTCTTCGGAGATCAGGACAACGCTTGAATAGTTCTTTGGCCGTGATGCTTTTGCTCATCTGGACGATTTGTGATGGAGAGAACTTTTGGGCTGTGCTCAGAAGATAGTGGACGTGATTCGTGTCGATTCCGATTTGCTCGAATTCGATGGAATAACGCTCTTCGATTTCTTTGCAGACTGTGTGGAACGTCTACTCGCGGTCAAGATTGCCGAGGATACCCTTGCGATATTTGACTGGTGCGACGAAATGGTAGTGGATTTGATAGGCATTGTGCTGCGTTGTCTTGACCGCTTTTATAAACCAGTTCAAGTATGACAAAATATTTTTAATTGTTCAAATTCATGTATCCGTCCACCACATCCTGGACTCCGGGTGATTTTCAATGAGGTACTGGACTGGGGATTTGAGACCGAGGGACCAGTGCGGACGTTCGCCATTGTACCAGGAAAGGTATGCGGCCAGCTTTCGGTTGAAGGATGCCGGGTTCAAAAGCTCCGGTGCGTGGTAATCGACGAATTCCTCCTGGATAGTCCTGTTGAACCGTTCGCAGTGTGCATTCATCTTCGGGGTCTTTGGGTAGGTGTGCCAGTGGGTCTTGTGCAAGCGTCGGACCTCTTCGTCGAAGTGCTTCATGAACTCACTCCCGTTGTCGGTGAGGATATGCTGGATCGGATGAGGAAACAACTGTTGAATCGCCCGGAAGAACTGTGTCGCCGCGGCAGAGGCATGGCTTCGTGTCGCGAAAGCAAAGGAGAACCGCGAGTAGAGGTCGGTGCCGGTCACGATGTAGCGTCTCGAGCCATGGATGATCCTCTCGACCGTGTCGAAGGCGAGGCAGTGACCCGGGTGGGTGGCGATGAACTGTTTCGGCTTTCTGACTCTCTTTTGCCGCTTTCTTGAAACAATTCGCCCATCATGCCTGACCTTCGTCGGGAACGTGCGCATCTTGTCCGATGCGGCTGCAATGATTCTGCCGATCGTGGCGATCGAAGGAAAGAGGACGCCCCTCCTCGCGCAGAAGGGGGCGAGGAGCGCGTGAACCTTCTCTTTGCCGAGATTCGGGTGTGCTGTTCGGATGCGACGGATCTCGGAGACGACCTCCGGTGAGAAGGACGACCTGCGGAAGGTCTTCGGTCGTCGCGATGCCGGATTCAGTGACTCGAAACCGCCATCTCCGGCCCGTTGTCGTGCCTGCCAGACGAACAAGGTGCTTCGACCAACCCCGAATGCCTCTCGTGTCGCAGCAAGGCCATACTTCTTCCAAAAGGACAGAATCCTGGCTCGTCGTTTTGCTTCGTCGGTGACCATACGACTCCAGCGTATGGCGTAGTTGTGGAGCCTGACAAAGCCACGGACACCGTATGAAACTCGATGTATCTGCATACTCCCTAGGGTTCTAGGGAGTCCAGGATGTGTTTGAGCTTATGCAATTCACGGAAAATGCCTAGGAGTCGCTTCTTTCTGTTTGCTTTCGGGATATATACCCCTCTGCGTGCGATGGAACGGTACGATCTGGAGAGGAGTTAAGCATGGAGACGTTCTCCTATCTCCGACCAATGGTTCTCCGTGTTCTCGATCGTTTCCCGGTCATTCTCGACTATCAATTCTGAATCCGGCGGCGGATGCGAAAGAGGTCTCCGACCGTCCGGAGAGCCGCGCCGGTCTTCACGGTGGTTGTCGGATCGTTCCTCCAGGTGATCGGAACCTCCGCCACTCGAAACCCGCGCTTCACCGCATTCGCCAGAAGCTCCACGTCAAACGCCCAGCCGTGGAGCTCTTGCCTTTCAAAGAGCCCGATGGTCCGCGCATGGAACGCCTTGAATCCGCACTGGGTGTCGTGGAACGGCAGCCCGACGATGGTCTTCACCGCCAGGTTGAACAGCTTTCCCGAGTATTCGCGGAGGAACGGCTGATGAATCAACACCCGTGATTCTCGGAGCGCGCGGCTCCCGATGATGATGTCGTGCGACGCAAGATGGGTTCGGAACCACTCGAATTCTTCCGGCAGCGTCGAAAGGTCGGCGTCAAGAAAAATCCGCCATTCCCCGGTCGCGGCCAGCATGCCAGCCTTGACCGCCGCGCCCTTGCCCCGATTCTCCGGCAGACGGATCAACCGCAACCGCGGTTCCGCTTCCGCCAGTTCCGAGGCGATCCGCGCCGTTCCATCAGACGATCCGTCATCAACGATGATAATCTCAAAATCACCGTCCAACCCTTCGGCGTAGGAACGCACCCGCTCCGCGGCAGCGCGGATGGTTTTCTCTTCGTTGTAGGCCGGGATGATGAAGGAGTAGGTCATTTCGAAGGTTCTAGGTTCTAGGTTCGAGGTTCAAGGTTCAAGCATTCATGAACTGATCGTGCCAAAGTTCGAACATCAACACGCGTGAGAGAATAACGGAATGATTCGCCCGGACGGAACAGTGCTCGTTCCAGAGGTCGGCAAGCTCTTTTTGATCAAAATACTCCTTCGACAAGTTGCCGCCAAAAAAAATCTCGTCGCCAACCGGTTTAAGTTCCGCGCGCAGCCACTTGGATGTCGGGGAGAACCAGCCGCGTTTGGGTTCGTTCAAAATATGCGCCGGCAGATAGCGGGACATCGCTTCCTTCCAGATAACTTTGCCCTCGGCCCCTCCCCAGGGCGCAAGAATCGCCCTTCGGATCTTCCAGGATGTCGGAATGCGAGCGGAGAGTTCAACCATCCGGTGATCAAGGATCGGCACGCGCGCCTCGAGTCCGGCGGCCATGCTCATCTTGTCGGTCCGGAGCAATGACTCGTCGGGGAGCCACGACGACCAATCCATGCGCATGAATCCCGCTTCGGGATCGCGATGGTCGGACGGTTCGATCGACCGAGCATACTCTTCGAGCGGCCGGCGATCATGCAGAAGAGGTGAAGTAACTCCGCTAACAGCCTCTTCGCGCGCGGCGTGGAAGGCGAGGTAACGCTCTGCGCCGGGACGAGATGAAAGAGCACGGCTTCTCGTGAATGATCGAAAGAATCCCAATCGGCTCACGAACGCGGAGAGCGCGTGGCGGGGATAGCCGCCGAAAAGCTCGTCTCCCCCATCGCCGCCGAGGACGACTGCTACTGATTTTTTCGACTCACGCGAAAGCAGCATGATAGCCGCCGAGGTCAGGTTGGCCACCGGCTCGTCCAGATGCCAGACAACGTCGTCAAGCGCGTCGGCGACGTCTTTACCCGAGATGACCAGTTCGTGATGATCGGTTCCCCAATACTTCGCCGACGC